>Ga0209536_100015033_pt1 | contig 11063 bp, 9 predicted proteins | sample DeeMarSeWOR28_12_FD_187461 | JGI IMG/M metagenome (GOLD analysis project Ga0209536, IMG submission 187461) | Marine sediment microbial communities from White Oak River estuary, North Carolina - WOR-2-8_12 (SPAdes) (version 2) | ecosystem: Environmental > Aquatic > Marine > Intertidal zone >... | reverse complement strand
ACGGCACGGTCGGCGGGATGCGCGTGCTCGATGTATCAGACCCAACCAATCCGCAGGAAATAGGCTCTTATGATTCGCCGGGCGATCCTTGGAATCTCGCCGTTGCCGACACCTTTGCTTATCTTGCAGATGGTAATACGGGCGGCCTGCGCATTATCAACGTCGCCGACCCCACTAGTCCTACAGAGATCGGTTTCTACGACACCCAGGGACTGGCCAAAGATGTGGCGGTTTCTGGTTCCTACGTCTTTCTCGCTGACGGCGGCGATGGTCTAGTAGTCTTTGACGTATCCAACCCCACCAGTCCCCAACAAGTGGCAGTTGACTTGGGTTGGGCATGGGGAGTGAAGATACAGGGCACGCTCGCCTGTGTTGCCGGCGCGAGCACGGGCATGCGTGTTGTGGACATTTCCAATCCCCTGGCTCCGGTCATGACCGGATTCTATACTGGTGTTGATTACAGCCGGGATGTTGCCATTGACGGCCCGCATGTATATCTGGCCAACGGCTACGCCGGAATGCAGGTATACCAGTACCTACCCTATGGCATTGGAGAATTCGGGGAAAAGGCAGTCGCTCAGGGTGCTTTGCAGGTATTACAGAATCCTGTGGCGCGCGGCGAGATCGCGTTCAATCTGTGGCTCAGTACCGACGCAACTGTTGGATTCTCGATTTACGACGCGGCCGGCCAGCAGGTCACATGCTATGAAAGAATGCCTCTGACTGCCGGAAAGCATAACCTCACTCTGCCAGCACGCAAACTTCCGGTTGGCGTTTATTTCATTACGGCCGATGTCATGAACAACTTTGTCAGCAAAAAGATAATCCTGATAGATTAACTAATAATGGGTGAGCGCACTGGGCTCACCCATTTCCATCCTTATCCAAACCAACGCCGGGCAAATATAACGGCTGCCCAATTTCAAAAACTATGTGTTGACTGTCACTGACAAATGACTAAACTCACTGATGGCGAAACCGGCGAAATACTATCAGTACCTTGACCACACTGCAGACCTTGGTATCGATGTCTGGGCTGATGATCTCCCTGGACTTTTTGCCCATATCGGAGAGGCAATATTCGAAACCCAGATCATTGGCAAACTGACCGCCAGGAAGAAAAAATCCATTGCGCTGAAAGGTGAATCACTTGAGGATCTTTTTGTCGATTGGTGCCGCGAGCTGCTCTACAATTTCTCGGTGGACAAGTACATTCCCTGTAAATACCGGATCAGGATCGCGGATCTTTCACTGGAGGCACATTTACTCGGAGATCGCTACGACCCGGAACGTCATCGCGTAAGGATGGAGATCAAGAATCCCACTTATCATAAGCTTGAGATCGAAGAGAAAGAAGGCTTGATCCGGGCAAGGATTATATTTGACGTATGAAAATAAAAGGCAGGAAAAGGCTACAATGGCTAAGAAGGCAATTAACGGCAAAACAGGCTCATAAAGGGCAGGGAATGGCGCCAAGGGCGATAAAGGGCAAATCAAGGCTCGCAAGGCTATATAGAATGAAGCCGTCATTGCCCTTCGTCGCCACGATTAGCCTTGTTCTAGCTTTGGCCATGCCTTGTATCATGATATGATACCCGTAAAACGCAGCACGTTCTTCAATATCTCGTCATTTGAGATCCTCACCATGTTCCGCCGCGGACTTTTCTACAGCTATCTTTCGATATATTTGCGTTTCTTTCTCGGTCTGAGTGTGACCGAAACGACGCTCTTTGCCACATTACCCATGGTGCTCAATATTGTCTTCCAGAGATTCGTCTGGGGTACAATATCTGACAAATACCAGCGCCGCAGGACCCTCATCATCATTGGCGAGGTCCTTGCTGCGATAGGTACGTTCTTTGTATGGTACTGCCACACTCTCGCGTCCACTAAATTGGCCGCTGGTTATATCATAATCATTGGACTTTCACTGGTCGAGATCTTCTGGTCGATGTCAAACATCGGCTGGAGTGCGATCATTTCAGATCTTTATCCGGAGCAAGAACGCACGAGCGTGCTCGGACGACTCTCGAGCATTGGTGCTGTTGGTCGGATCGCCGGAGCCCTGCTTGGTGGCTTGGCCTATGATGGCCTGGCAAAATACTACGATGGATGGGGTTTCGAACACGGATTCCTCTTCTTTGTGGCATCAGGGATCATGCTCGCTTCAACGATTCCCATGTTCTTCGTTCCCGAGGGTGGGATCAGGAAGCACGAGCGCGAAGCATTAGATGAGCCAGCAGATAAGCAGACGGCTATTGCCGAAACCTCCAGGTTATTCATTACATTCCTGATTGCCATGATCTTCATTAATTTCGGCCGCAATTCGATCGCCGTCATCTTCTCCCAGTACCTTTCTCTGGATACAGGCTTTGCCGTGTCAAGCCAATTGTTGAGCTATATTGTTAATATGCAATCTTTAGCTACCCTTATTTTCGGCCTGTTGATCGCCCGGCTGTCACGCCGTTACCGGGATATCACGCTACTATTCGGCGGAACATTTGTTGGAATATTAAGCCTTCTAGGCTTTGCCGCAGCATCTTCGCTTTTGTTGATATTCATCAGCAACTTCTTTGCCGGTGTTGCAATGGTCGTCATATTATCCTCATCGTACTCATATGTGTCGAGGCTCATCCCTCCGCAACATCGTGGCAAGCAGTTTGCCTGGTTCAATGCCACCTTTTTCCTTAGCTGGGGCGCCGCCGGCACCTTGATCGCTGGCCCGATCGTCGACCTGCTCCTGAAAGCCGGGGCGAATGAGGTCATTGCCTACAGGATATCGTTCTTATCATCCGCTGCACTCGTCGTGATCGGAGCAATCATTCTTTTCTTCACCGAACGAATGAGGAAACATATTCTAAGCACGAAATAGGAAGATATATACGCGTCTGAAGCCTCGGGCTGTCTTGACTTTGCCCTGTTTTTGGCTACAATAGGGGATGAAATTGATCGAAGAAATCAAGAAGGCAGAAGAAACAGGTGAAACTCTGAAGAAAAAAGCCGAAACTGAAGGTCAACAACTGGTCGAGAAAACTCGAGAAATGGGCGAGAAGGAGCTATCGAACCTTGATGCAGCCAAAGAGCAGCTGATCGAGAAGGAACTGGCACAGGCACAAAAGACGATCGACGCCGAGATCCGTAAATTGGATGAAGAACACCAGGAAACTCTTAAGAAAATCAACGAAAGGTACGAAAGAAATAAGAATAAGGCATTGGACAAGATCCAAGATTTGATCCTCAAATGGCCGTCCTCCCGGTAGAAAAAATCCATATTGTTGTACACAAAAGCATAAAGGAGCAGTTCCTGAAAGAACTGCAGAAAGCAGCTATTGTCCATATAGCCGAACTGGAGGAAACAACCTCCAGAGTGTCAAATGAGCTTTCCCGTATCGACGATGCCTTGAACCAGCTTGCGGGATACAAAAAACGAAGCCCCTTGGCAATGTTTTTCAATATGAAACGGCCGATACCGTACGATACCTTTGTCGAGACAACCGGATCGTATGATTTTGCCAAAACCGTTGACCGCATTGAAAAAATAAAACAGGAACGCGAGTCCATCCTTGCCCGCATCCGTCAGGTCGAGGAAGATATCGCCCTGCTCGGACCGTGGAAACCTTTTAAGGATGAGCTGCGCGCGCTGCGCGCATTCAAGCAAACAGAAGCCATTCCGGTGGTCATTCCCAGCAAGGAAACACTGAATGCAGTGATCGAAACCCTAGAAGATATTCCCCATGCTTCTCAACATGTCAACACCCTGGGCACAAATCTGTATTACATCTTCTTTGTGAAGAAAGAGCAGGGCGCAACACTCCGCACGCGCTTCGTGGAAAAAGAATGCCAAATAGCGGACCTTCACAAGCACGACGGGGTTCCTGCACGCCTCATCAACGAACTCGAGCACGAATTTCAGGATAAGACGAAGCGCGTAGAAGAACTGGACGAGCAGGAAGAAAGAGTGTCCCGTGAAATAGGCCAACTGGAAGAGAGTTCTGACCGACTCGCTATCGAACATAAGAAAGAAAGGGTCGCGGAAGCACTTCCTGAAACCATCCGCACGATTAGCATTATCGGCTGGATACTCAAGCGCCATATTAAGAAGCTCGACAAGATCATTGAAAAATTCCCCTATGCATATTACGAGAGAATCGAAAGAGATCCAGGTGAACGACCGCCGGTCGCGCTACAGAATGTTGAATTGAGCAAACCTTATGAAATGCTGGTAAAGCTGTACAGCATGCCTCAACCCAAAGAATATGATCCGACACCTTTCCTGGCTTTTTTCTTCCCGATAATGTTCGGGCTCTGCATCACCGACGCGATATACGGCGTGCTGCTAATATTGATCTCTCTCTATCTCATGCGCAAGGTCACAGGAGACAAAAGTCTATTCAAGATTCTTCTGGTCGGCGGGATCCTCACGATATTTGCCGGCGCAATGGTCGGCAGCTGGGGTGGTGATATATTCGAATACATCGGCTTCCAACCGCTCATCAGGTTAAAACAAACGTTCATGCTCTTTGACCCGATCACGAACCCCATGATCTTCATTGCAATTGCCCTTGGCCTGGGTTTCGTACACATGATGCTTGGTATTGCAATTGAAGTCGTGGATGGAATCAAAAACCGTGAATACAGTCAGGCTATTTTTGCGAACCTGACCTGGTTTATCATTCTCCCGTCGATCATTCTCTATTTTGCCATCTTCGGTTCGGTCCCTATGGCAAAGGTAATACTGGAGATCATCCTATGGGTCTGCCTCATGGGAGTAATTGTCGCTTCGCATCCAGAAGGTAAATCCAGCCCGGTCGATCAAATAGTCTGGGCATTCATCATCTGGATCCTGTGGTATTATATTACGAGTGCTGCAGGAAATCTGCTTCAGTTCTCATATGTAATTCAGTTACCAAAATATACGGCTCTCGCATTGATCCCGCTTTTGGGGATTGAGCTGATTCGCTTCAGGCAAATGAAACAGGTACTTGGCAAGATCGCCTGGGGTCTGTACAATATTTACGGAATATCCAGCTATCTGGGTGTGCTTCTCTCATACGTACGGCTCATGGCTCTGGGTATGGTCACCGGGGTGATCGCAATAGCCATCAATAAGATCGCATGGATGATCACCGGGATCCCTGTAGTAGGAATAATCCTTGTCATCATCATTCTCATCCCAAGCCATTTGTTCAATCTCATCATAAACACGCTTGGCGGTTTTATCCATACGATGCGTCTTCAATATATTGAGTTCTTTGGCCGGTTCTACAGCGGCGGCAGCAAACCATTCAAGCCATTTCAACTCGAAACGAATTATGTCGACATTGAATGAACACTTCTGCTCAGCTAATTTAGGTATTTTGGTCCGCCTAAAGTGGATTTAGGTGTTTAGGTCTTTGATTTTGTTTAGGTTTTTAGGATTTTAGGCATTTAGGTATTTACCAATGTAGGAGGCATAATGGTTGATTCTTTTGGCTTAGCTATAGCGATTGCTGGTGGTGCGCTGGCAGCAATACTCGGTGGTATTGGTTCAGCAATAGGTATTGGCTATGCCGCACAAGCGGCGAACGGCGTCTTGAGTGAGGACCCCGAGAAATTCGGCAGCCTACTCATTCTCGTTGCCTTACCTGGAACCCAGGGCGTGTACGGCTTCATCGGTGCGTTCATGGTATTACAGAAGATTGGCATATTTGGTGGTGAAATTGTCACCCTTACCTTACAGCAGGGGCTGCAAGTATTCTTTGCCGCCATGCCCGTTGCTATCGCGGCGCTGGCCTCAGCGATCTGGCAGGGTAAGGTATGCACGGCCGGTGTCGAAATGGTCGCGAAAAGGCCGACCGAAGCCGCAAAGGCAATGATCTATGGCATTCTGGTTGAGTTCTACGCGGTTCTCGGCCTTATCGTCACGATCCTGGCTGTTGTGCAAATGAAATTGTGATATGTCGACACAAAAGGTAACCGACAAGATTCTGGCCGACGCAAAAGAAGAAGCCAGGCAGATCCTCGCAAAATACAAAGAAGAGGCGAAGATCATTGAAAATGACCATGCACAGCGGACCGGACAAAAAAAGAAACAGATTGAAAACGAAGTCGCAGAGATCAAGACGACGGCGATCATGCGCGCGGTTTCCCAAAAGAAACTCGAGCTCAACAGAAATGCCACCCAGCATAAGCAGGCGCTCATCAAACGCATCATTGAAGAAGCCGTCACGCGACTCGTTGGGCAAAAAGAGTACCCAGACTTTCTGAAAGCGCTGATCAAAAACAGTGCGGAGAAGGAAGGCAAGTTATTGATCAGCAATGCCGACATCAAACGCCACCGCGATGACCTCGAGAAGTACCTACGCAAAGAAGGCCTGGATCTGGAAATATCAGCACACGAGGACATGAAGGGCGGCGTCATTATCCGAAAAGAAAAAACAAATTACATAGGTTCGCTTGATATAATCCTCGAGTTGCTGAGTGATGAACTGGCAATTGCTGTGTCAAAAGAACTATTTTAGAAGCAGGGCAAGGGGAAAAGGATATAAGAAGGTGTTCATCGATCCACGCAATTGTATATCATTGCAGGACATTTGCCTTCTCTATCCTTCACGAGCCTTCTTGCCATAAGGAGGATGTTCATGGCTGAAAATGGTATCAGAAACATCGGACTGTTCGGACACGCCGGGAGCGGGAAAACAACTATTGCTGACGGTATGCTCTTCCTTGCCGGCGCCAACACTCGATTCGGCAAAGTTAGCGAGAAAACATCCGCGTTCGATACGGAGCCCGAAGAACAAGAGAAACAGTGTAGTCTCAACCTGGGGCTGGCATCATTCAAGTACCGTGATACAAGCATCAATTTGATCGATACCCCCGGGTACGCAGATTTTATCGGTGAAGCAATTAGTGGTATTGAAGCAACAGATTGTGCCGTCGTTGTCATTGATGCATTCGCAGGGATCGAGGTGGGCACTGAACGGCTACTAACTGAAATATCAAAGAAGAATATTCCCTTGGTTTTCTTCATTAACAAGCTGAGCAAAGAAAATACTGATTTCCACACGACCTTTGCTGGTCTCAGTGACATCTATAAAAAGTCCATAGTCACCGTGTCGGCGCCACTTGGTGCTGCGGGTAAAATCAGCGGCGTGGTTGATGTCGTCAAGAACAAGACCTACGATGCTAAAGGCAAAGAGGGTGCGGTGCCCGATGAAATGAAAGATCAAGTGCAGAAGTACCGGGAAAAATTCGTGGAAGCCGCGGCCGATTTGAATGAAGCGATCATGAATAAATATGTTGAAGGCGAAAAAGTGGAATTTGCCGACTGCATAGAGCCGGTCAAGCAAGGTATCATAGAAGGTAAGGTCGCGCTTTGCCTTGCCGGTGATGCCCTGCAACTCATAGGAATCAACAGCCTGCTCGATAACGTGCTAGTAATGCTTCCCTCTTCGCATATGCTGATGGACATACAAATCGGTAATCAGAAGATAAAACGCACCGCTGATTCACCCTTCGTTGGTTATGTATTCAAGACGCTAGTTGAGCCACATCTCGGGGAACTGTGCTACTTGAGGGTATTCAGCGGTAAAGTCAACAGTGGGGATGTCGTCAGCAATAATACACGGTCGAGCGAAGAAAAGGTTAACCAGATCTTTTTGATCAAAGGCAAGGAGAAAACAGAGGTCGACGAATTAAGCAGCGGGATGATCGTCGGTTTGGTTAAGCTGAAGAATACTAATACCGGAGACACGCTGGCAAAAGGCGTGAAGGGCTCCCTGCCGCCAATTTCATTCCCTACTCCCTCAATCGCAATGGCGATTGTGCCCAAGGAAAAAGGGGATGAAGAAAAGATCTCCACCGGGCTCTCAAGACTCCACGATGAGGATCCTACCTTCACATTCGCCTTTGACCCGGAGATCAAGCAGCTGATCATTTCCGGAATCGGCGAACTACATCTCGACATCATCCTTTCCCGACTGAAAAGAAAGTACGGCGTCAGCGTCGACCTTATCAAGCCACGCATCAAATACCGTGAGACATTTACGGCCAAAGCGTCGGCTCAGGGTAAATATAAGAAACAGACTGGAGGACATGGTCAGTACGGCGACTGCTGGCTACGGATCGAACCCCAGGATCGCGGAAAAGGCTTCGAATTTGTCGATGAGATCGTAGGCGGCGCAATTCCTTCGCGCTACATACCGTCGGTGGAGAAAGGTGTAAAAGAAGCGCTTGAGAATGGATTCCTTGCCGGCTACCCGCTTACCGACATTAAGGTCTCGGTCTATGACGGCTCCTACCATCCGGTCGATTCCTCGGATATAGCATTCAAGATCGCCGCGGTCATGGCGATGAAGGCAAATGCAGAAAAGGGCAAAGTCGTGCTCCTGGAACCAATACAAGAAGTCGAAGTATACGTTCCCGAATCCTTCATGGGTGACGTGATAGGCGATCTGAACAGCAGACGCGGGAAGATCATGGGTATGGATAGCGCTGGTAAGATACAGACGATCAAAGCCCTTGTTCCTGAGGCCGAGATGTACAAGTATTCGACAAGCCTTCGCTCCATGACCCAGGGCCGGGGTTATTTCACAACCAAGATCAGCCATTATGAGGAAGTCCCGCGTGAAATCACCCAGAAGGTAGTTGATGAAGCACAGAAAGCAAAGAAGGAATAGATGCGGCCAGTATTGATTGACCTCGGGGGGATCGAGATCCCGGCGTACGGAGTGATGCTCGCGATCTCTTTTCTCACCGCGCTCTGGTATGTAAGACGCAAGGCGCCGAGTTTCGACGTTTCACCACTGGCAATAGAGAACCTTGCCTTCTATGTCATGCTTGGCGTCATCATTGGAGGTCGCTTGCTCTACGCTGCATTTCACTGGCAACAATACGAGCACGATATCCTTGGAATATTCAGGATCTGGGAAGGCGGGATGATGTTCTTCGGCGGACTGCTCGGCGGCTTTCTGCTCGGTGCTTTGTATCTGCGAAGACAACGTATTCCCGTACTCAAAATCTCGGATATAGCGGCACCGTCCATGGCCCTCGGGCTTTTCTTCACACGCATCGGATGTTTTCTGAATGGCTGTTGCTTTGGAGTGCCTTCCAAATTACCTTGGTCCGTAGAATTTCCCGAAAATTGCGTCGCTGGAGCATCGCCAGTCGGAGGACTTGCGCTACATCCAACCCAGCTCTACGAATCGATATTCGGCCTGGTTCTATTCTTCTTTCTTGACAACAGGTTGAAAAATTTCGCAGGTAAGGGCGTAGTGTTCGCCCAATTCGTGATATTTTATGGCGTATTCCGGTTCGGCATTGATTTCATCAGGTACTATGAGAATAGTGCTAACTTCTGGATCAATCAGATCATTGCCGTGGGACTGGTGATTGTCGGAGCAGCAATAATTCTCAGAGTCACCAAACAGTAGATTTGAATCTATTCACTGAGATCCTGCATTCGGGATTGGATTTTGTTCTGCCTCAAATGTGTTTGCTCTGCGAAGCGGAAACCGAAAAAAGCATGATTTGTAATAATTGCCTCGACTACCTACCCGTTGCTAACCCACCGTTATGTACGTTCTGTGGGAGACCGACGCATAAGGGGAACATATGTACTCAGTGCAAGAAAGAAAGGGCAATAGACCATGGGCGTGCCTGGATGCTGTTCGTCCCACCGACAGATAAACTGATCCATCATTTTAAATATCGCGGGAAAAGCCGGCTCGCCACCCTTATGGGACGTGCCATGGCAAGCCTTATAAAAAGCGACCATACCATGGCACAGGCAGACGCAATTACCCCCGTACCATTGTACTGGTGGAAGAAACTTCGCCGCGGATACGACCAGTCTTCCTTGCTAGCACACATCATAAGTCAGAATACGGGCATCGATGAAAAGAACACACTGCGCAGGGTCAGGAACACACGAACCCAGACGCGCCTGTCAGATCATGAGCGAGAGAAAAACGTACGCAGAGCATTCAACCTGAACAAGAACGGCATTAAAGGTAAGAAGGTCATCCTCGTCGACGACGTCCTCACGACCGGCGCAACCATCAACGAATGTGCGCGTGTGCTGAAAGAAGCGGGCGCGGCGGCAGTGTATTCCTGTGTGGCTGCTATAACACCTTGACAACCACAGCTAAGTGCTTTACGGCAAAGCTGGACTACCCCTCTTCTCCTGTCATCGTCCGGCTTGCATATCCACCTCAGGTTGAATCGGACGACCCAAAGGAAACAAGGATACATGGATCATAGATTCTCGTGTTAAACTGGAGAATGACAAAATGCCGGTCTTGTGCCGTTGACACGAGCGCTTTTTCGAATATCATTCATCTCCAAGAGGAAAACAATGCTTGTTAATCTAAACGACATACTTCCTCGGGCGCGAAAAAATGGCTATGCGGTCGGCGCCTTTAACACATCAAACCTTGAGCTCACTCAAGCCATCATCACCGCTGCCCAAAGGCTGGATGCGCCCGTGATCGTGGCCACGAGCGAGAAGGCGATCAAATACGCCGGTATCGAAAATATCTCTGAGATGATCATCGGCATGTCGAAGAGAGCAAGGATACCGGTCGTGCTTCACCTTGACCACGGTAAGTCATACGAACTGTGCACGGAATGCGTAAAGCACGGCTACACATCCGTCATGATCGATGCGTCGCATCTCTCATTCCGCGATAATGTCAGGCTGACGCGAAAAGTGGTCCGCCACGCACACAAACGTGGAATTACGGTCGAAGCAGAGATCGGCCGGCTCGCTGGAATTGAGGACGACCTTAATGTCACCAAGAGCGAGGCGCTCTACACCGACCCTGATGAGGCAGTACGTTTTGCAGAGGAATCGTTCTGCGACGCCCTTGCGGTTGCCATCGGGACTTCTCACGGTGCTTACAAGTTCAAGGCTAAACCGAGACTGCGCATCGATATTCTCAAAGAGATCGCTACCATGGTCAAAATCCCTCTGGTGCTACACGGTGCTTCCGGAGTCAAACAGAAATGGATAAGTCGCGTCAACCAATACGGCGGGAAACTCCAGCACGCGCGCGGTGTTCCGGATCGGCTGATAGAAAAAGCGG
>Ga0209536_100015032_pt1 | contig 11064 bp, 10 predicted proteins | sample DeeMarSeWOR28_12_FD_187461 | JGI IMG/M metagenome (GOLD analysis project Ga0209536, IMG submission 187461) | Marine sediment microbial communities from White Oak River estuary, North Carolina - WOR-2-8_12 (SPAdes) (version 2) | ecosystem: Environmental > Aquatic > Marine > Intertidal zone >... | reverse complement strand
GGAATTTGGCTCCCCGGGGCGGACTCGAACCACCGACCAAGTGATTAACAGTCACCCGCTCTACCAACTGAGCTACCGGGGAATTGACCGCAGCCGCTTTGCTGCAGGCGCGGAATTGTCGTTGCCCCGTCCTGACAAGTCAAGCGGGGACCGGCGCTCAGCCTAGAGCCTTCTCTATGCGTCCGATAGCCGTCTCCAGTGTCTCCAGGCCACAGGCGAAGGACAATCTGACATGGCCCGGAGCACCGAATGCCGATCCCGGGACCACAGCCACCTCCGCCTGTTCGAGAAGAAACTCGGCGAAGGGAATATCGCCTGAGAGGTCCGGACGGTTCTCCAGCACCCCGGTGATATCGGGAAACGCGTAAAAGGTGCCGGCACCGGGCAGACAGCGGAATCCCGGAATCCGGTTGAGAGCCTCGACCACGAAGTCGTGCCGCTCCTTGAAAGCGGTGTTCATTTTCGCGACACAGCTCTGGTCGCCTGATATGGCGGCCAACGCCGCACGCTGAGCGATAGAGCAGGGGTTCGAGGTGCTCTGACTCTGTATTTTTCGCATGGCGGCGATAATAGATGCGGGCCCCCCCGCATAGCCGATCCGCCAGCCGGTCATTGAATAGGCCTTCGAAACGCCGTTGACCGTAATCGTTCGCTCGTAAAGATCCGGCGCCGCAGTCAGAAAACTGCAAAACGGCTCTTCCGCCCAGTAAATGAATTCGTACATATCGTCGGTAACGATCAGTACCCGGGGGTGCTCGCGCAGGACCTCGGCAAGTGCCTCCAGCTCGGCTCGGGTATATGCCGCGCCGGTGGGATTACTGGGACTGTTGAGGACGAAGATTCGGGTGGCGTCGTTGATCGCCGCAGCGACTTGCTCAGGGCGCAGCTTGAATCCCTGGTCCGGTCCCGCTGATACGATCACCGGTTCGGCGTCGGCCAGGAGCGCCATGGCCGGGTAAGAGACCCAGTAGGGGGCGGGGATAATCACCTCGTCGCCGGCGTTGAGGACGGCGCTGAACAGGTTATAGAGGCTGTGCTTGCCGCCTACTGAAACCAGAATCTGGTCTACAGCGTATTCAATATTGTTGTCGCGACGGAATTTGTCAGAAATCGCCTCCCGCAATTCGATAATGCCGTCGACGGCAGTGTACTTGGTGTGCCCGTCACGGATCGCCTGGATCGCCGCCTCCTTGATGTGCTCGGGGGTGTCGAAATCAGGCTCGCCAGCCCCGAGACCAATGACGTCGCGTCCGGCGCGACGCAGTTCCTGGGCTCGGGCGGTTACCGCGAGAGTCGGCGACGGTTTGATGCGCCCGACGCGGGCGGAGAGAGAAAGCTTCACGAGATCCCCCTGATGGCATAATGAAGCGCCACTTATGTTAAGCCATGCCGCCGTAACGGCCAATCAGGAATATCTGTGAGCCAGGATCCGGACACGGTCCAGCGCTTTGAGCTGGTTTCCGATTATGAACCCGCCGGCGACCAGCCGGAGGCCATCGCCGGTCTGGTCGAGGGGCTGGACAGCGGGCTGATGTACCAGACTCTGCTCGGGGTCACCGGCTCCGGCAAGACTTTCACCATTGCCAATGTCATCCAGCAGCTGCAGCGGCCGACGCTGGTTCTGGCCCACAACAAAACGCTTGCCGCCCAGCTCTACGGAGAATTCCGGGAGTTTTTCCCGAAGAATTCCGTCGAGTATTTCGTTTCCTATTACGACTATTACCAGCCAGAGGCCTACGTGCCGTCATCCGACACCTTTATAGAAAAGGACGCTTCGGTGAACCAGCACATCGAACAGATGCGCCTGTCTGCCACCAAGGCGCTGCTGGAGAGGCCGGATTCCATTATTGTCGCAACCGTCTCGGCCATCTACGGACTCGGTGATCCCCGCGCCTATCTCAGCATGGTCCTGCACCTGGATCGGGGCGACAAGACGGATCAGCGCCGGATCCTTCGCCGTCTGGCGGAGATGCAATACAAGCGAAACGAGATGGACCTCAGCCAGGGTACCTACCGGGTGCGTGGCGATGTCATCGATATCTTCCCGGCCGAATCGGAACGGGAGGCTCTCCGGGTGGAGCTTTTCGACGACGAGATCGACACCCTGAGTTTCTTCGATCCCCTGACCGGGGAGGTCCTTCGCAAGGTGCCCCGCGCGACCGTCTTCCCGAAATCCCATTACGTGACTCCGCGGGAACGTCTTCTTGGCGCCCTGGACGATATCAAGGCCGAGCTTGCAGACCGGCTCAAGATCCTGCGTGACGCCGGCCAGCTGCTGGAGGCCCAGCGGCTCGAGCAGCGGACCATGTTCGACCTGGAGATGATCCGCGAGTTGGGTTATTGCGCCGGTATCGAGAATTATTCGCGCTACCTTTCGGGAAGAGAGGCAGGAGAGCCGCCTCCCACTCTGTTCGACTATCTGCCGAAGAACGCCATGCTGGTGGTGGACGAGAGCCACGTGACGATCCCCCAGCTCGGCGGCATGTATCGCGGGGACCGTTCGCGCAAGGAAACGCTGGTGCAGTACGGATTCCGGCTGCCATCGGCTCTGGACAACCGGCCGTTACGATTCGACGAATTCGAGGACCTTGCACCCCAGACGATCTACGTGTCGGCGACACCCGGAAAACACGAACTGGAGATTTCCGGGCAGGTGGTGGAGCAGGTGGTTCGACCCACGGGGCTGCTGGATCCGGAAGTCGAGGTCCGGCCCGTCCGTACCCAGGTGGATGACGTTCTATCAGAGATCGGCGGGCGGGTTGCCAGGGACGAGAGAGTGCTCATCACGACGCTCACGAAACGGATGGCCGAGGACCTCACGGACTACCTGGCCGATCACGAGGTGCGGGTGCGCTATCTGCATTCGGACATCGATACCGTGGAGCGGACCGAGATCATCCGCGATCTTCGCCGCGGGGAGTTCGACGTCCTGGTAGGCATCAATCTGCTGCGGGAAGGCCTGGACATGCCGGAGGTTTCCCTGGTGGCGATCCTGGATGCGGACAAGGAGGGATTCCTGCGATCCGGCGGATCGCTCATCCAGACTATCGGCCGGGCAGCCCGGAACGTGAACGGCACGGCTATCCTCTACGCTGACAATGTGACCCGCTCCATGCAGTTCGCCATCGACGAGACCGAGCGGCGCCGGGCCAAGCAGATCGCCTATAACAAGGCGCATAACATCAGGCCCGAGACCATTCGGAAGGCGGTAGCGGACATCATGGAAGGCGCCCGAACCCAGCTGGTGGGCAAGGGTAAACGCAAGAGGGTCGCGGAGCCCCGCCCGGCCTACGAGGCCATGTCTCCGGAGGAGTGCCTGAAGAAGATTGCGAGGCTGGAGCAGGAAATGTTTCGCCACGCCCGGGAACTGGAATTCGAGGAGGCGGCCAGGATCCGGGACGAGATTGCGGAAATTCGCCGTGTCGGGCTCGGCTTGCCGGATGCCCTGGCGGGCTGAGAGGGGTTGCTCCGGACCGCCAGTTTCTGTAGATTTCTCGGCCCTCTAGGCGCGTAGCTCAGTGGTAGAGCACTACGTTGACATCGTAGGGGTCGGCGGTTCAATCCCGCCCGCGCCTACCACTTTTCGGGATAAGGGCGGTCTCGGGTCCCCGTGAGAGACGGTGAGGCCCAGAGAGGGCGCCTTTTTTTACGCTTTATATAAGACACCATGCCTGTCATTACCCTACCTGACGGAAGCGAACGCCGGTTCGATCAGCCGGTCTCGGTGGCCGACGTGGCAGCCGACATCGGGCCGGGTCTCGCCAAAGCCGCGGTGGCCGGTCGGGTGGACGGCCGGCTCGTCGACACGGATTTCGTGATCAATGGCGACGCGAAGGTGGCCATCGTGACCCCTCGGGACGAGGAGGGCATCGAGATCATCCGTCATTCCACGGCCCACCTCCTGGCCCAGGCGGTCAAGGATCTCTATCCCCAGGCCCAGGTCACCATCGGACCCGTGATCGAGGACGGCTTCTACTACGACTTCGCCTTCGAGCGGCCGTTCACGCCGGAAGATCTCGAAGCCATCGAAGGCCGTATGGAAGAACTCGCCAAGGCGGACATGACGGTCAGCCGGGAGGTCATGGAGCGGGACGATGCGGTGGAATACTTCCGTGGACTCGGCGAGGAATACAAGGCCGAGATCATCGCCAGCATCCCCGCGGGCGAACAGATCTCCATTTACGGGCAAGGGGACTGGAAAGACCTTTGCCGGGGTCCCCATGTGCCCAGCACCGGCCATCTCAAGGCATTCAAGCTGACCAAGGTGGCCGGCGCCTACTGGCGTGGCGATTCGAACAACGAGATGCTCCAGCGGATCTACGGCACCGCCTGGCAGGACAAAAAGGCGCTTAAAGCCTATCTCCATCGTCTGGAAGAGGCCGAGAAGCGGGATCACCGCCGCCTTGGCCAGGAACTGGACCTTTTCAGTATCCAGGAAGGTGCCGGGGGCGGCCTGGTCTTCTGGCATCCACCAGGCGCCAGGATTCGTCGGGTCATGGAAGACTACTGGCGCGACCGTCACATCGACGCCGGCTACGAACTGCTATATACGCCGCACATCGCCCTGGAAACGCTGTGGGAGACTTCCGGACACACGGATTTCTACCGGGAATCCATGTATCGGCCCATGCTGGAGGACGAGCAGCTCTACCAGCTCAAGCCCATGAACTGCCCTTTCCACGTCCTGGTATATCAGGACCGGCTGCGCTCCTACCGAGAGCTGCCGATCCGCTGGGCGGAGCTCGGCACGGTTTACCGGCACGAGATGTCCGGTGCCCTGCACGGGCTCATGCGGGTCCGGGGCTTTACCCAGGACGACGCCCACATTTTCTGCCGTGAGGAGCAGATTGCCGACGAGGTCACCGGGGTCCTGGAGCTGACGCTGAGCATGCTCCGGGACTTCGGTTTCGAGCGATTCGAAGTGGCCCTGTCCACCAAACCGGAGAAGGCCGTCGGCTCCGATGAGATCTGGGAGAAGGCTACCACTGCCCTGAAGGCGGCCCTGGATGCCAAGGGTCTGGAATATATTCTCGACGAGGGGGGCGGCGCGTTCTACGGTCCCAAAATCGACATCAAGATCGAGGACGCCATCGGACGGAAGTGGCAGTGCTCGACCATTCAGCTCGATTTCAATCTTCCCGAACGTTTCGGCATGGAGTACGTGGCCGAGGACGGCGAGCGGCATCGCCCCATCATGATCCACCGGGCGCTGCTCGGTTCTCTGGAGCGGTTCTTTGGTGTGCTGATCGAGCATTTTGCCGGTCGCTTCCCGGTCTGGCTGGCGCCGGTTCAGGCCGTCGTACTGAACATCACTGACCGACAGGCCGACTACGCCGAACAGGTCGCTCAATCTCTGAAAAATCAGGGATTTCGGGTCGAAACAGACTTGAGAAACGAGAAAATCGGCTTTAAAATCCGCGAGCACACCCTCCATCGGGTTCCGTACCTTCTTGTGGTCGGCGATCGGGAGATGGAGGCGGGCACCGTGGCCGTGCGTTCGCGCGGTGGAGAGGACCTGGGCTCGATGGCCCTCGACGGCTTCGTCGAGCAGCTCTCTGCCGATCGCGCGAAGCGCGGCCGCTCTGCTATTGCTACGGAGGAATAGGTATCTCAGCAAACAAACGGGTCAGGCGAAATACGGAGATCACTGCCGACGAGGTACGCGTGATCGGGGCGGACGGAGAGCAGGTTGGAATCCTGCCCACGATTGAAGCCCAGCAACTCGCCTACGACAAGGAACTGGATCTGGTGGAAGTGTCGCCCACCGCCGAGCCGCCGGTATGCCGGCTCATGGATTACGGCAAATACGTCTTCGAACAGAACAAGAAGGCGCACGCGGCCAAGAAGAAGGCCAAGCAGATCCACGTGAAGGAAGTGAAATTCCGCCCAGGGACAGAGGAGGGTGACTACCAGGTCAAGCTCAGAAACCTGACCCGGTTCCTCTCGAGCGGAGACAAGGCCAAGGTGACCCTGAGGTTCCGCGGCCGGGAGATGGCCCACAGGGAATTGGGAGCCAAGCTCCTCGAACGGGTACGCGACGACCTGGCGGAGATTTCCCAGGTCGAGCAGTTCCCGAAAATGGAAGGGCGGCAGATGACCATGGTCCTGTCGCCGAAAAAGAAGTAAACAGCGGCGGGATTTCGTCGCTGTTTCGCCTGGTACGGCATCGACCGGCCCGGGCCAAAAGGAGATAGCAAAATGCCGAAACTGAAGACCAATCGCGGGGCCGCCAAGCGGTTCCGGAAAAACGGGGGCGGCGGTTACAAGCGCCGTCAGGGGTACAGGAATCACATCCTGACCAAGAAGAGCGCCAAGCGGAAGCGGCATCTGGCCGGGCCCGCCCAGGTGGCGGATGCCGACGTGCCTGCGGTGCGTCGCATGCTTCCCTATAGCTGAGGAGGGCGCAGGCCATGGCAAGAGTTAAACGTGGAGTTGTCGCCAAGTCCCGGCACAAGAAGGTCCTGAAGAAGGCCAAGGGCTATTACGGCGCGCGTCGGAAGGTATTCCGCGTCGCCAACCAGGCGGTCACCAAGGCGGGCCAGTATGCCTATCGGGATCGGCGCCAGCGCAAGCGGCAGTTCCGGGCCCTCTGGATCACCCGCATCAATGCCGCTGCCCGGATGCACGGAATGTCGTACAGCCGTCTCATCAACGGCCTCGGCAAGGCCGGTGTCGAGATCGATCGCAAGGTCCTGGCGGACATCGCGGTCCACGACATTGACGGTTTTGGTGCCATCGTCGAGCAGGCGAAGGCCGGACTGTCCCAATAGCGAAACGTTTTCGGCCGTCCCGAACGGAACGGTCAAAATCGCCAAAGGGAAAGGCCTTCCAGCCTTTCCCTTTGTTTTTTTAGCGTAGATACAACAGGAGCCGGCGTGGACAATATTTCCGCACTGCTCGACGAGGGACGCGAGGCAGTCCAGGCCACCGAGTCTCTCGAGGCTTTGGACGAGATCCGGGTCCGATACCTGGGCAAGAAGGGCGCGCTCACCCAGCAGCTCAAGCAGCTCGGCAGCCTGCCCGCCGAGGAAAGGCCGGCGGCCGGCCAGGCTATCAACAAGGCCAAGCAGGATTTGCAGCAAAGCATCGAGGCTCGCCGGGAAACGCTCGAGTCCCTGGCTCTCGAGAAGACGATCGCCTCACAGATCGTGGACGTGACCCTGCCGGGGCGCGGACAAACGCCGGGCGGTCCGCACCCGGTCACCCGCACCATGAACAGGATGGAGGAGATTTTCCGGCGGGCAGGCTTCGCCGTTTATTCCGGCCCGGAAATTGAGGACGAGTTCCACAACTTCGAGGCACTCAACATCCCCGAGCAGCATCCTGCCCGCGCCATGCATGACACCTTCTACTTCCCGTCGGGACACCTGCTGCGCACCCACACGTCGCCCGTTCAGATCCGGGCCATGCGTGACGACGGCGTGCCAATCCGGATGATCGCGCCCGGCAAGGTGTTTCGTTGCGACTCCGACCAGACCCACACGCCCATGTTTCACCAGGTCGAAGGGCTGGTGGTGGACGAGGGCATCAGCTTCGCGAATCTAAAGGCAGTGCTGCACGGTTTCCTGGAAACCTTTTTCGAACGAAAGGTGCAGCTGCGCTTTCGGCCTTCCTACTTTCCCTTCACCGAACCATCGGCGGAAGTGGACGTGAGCTGGGGTGAGGGATGGCTGGAAGTGCTCGGTTGCGGCATGGTGCACCCGCGGGTGCTGGAACATGTCGGCGTCGATACGGAGCGTTACACGGGCTACGCCTTCGGAATGGGCGTCGAACGGCTGGCCATGCTCCGTTACGGCGTCGACGATCTTCGGCTGTTCTTCGAGAACGACCTGCGCTTCCTGCGGCAATTCGGTTAACGGAGCAGCAACATGAAATTCAGTGAAGCATGGCTCCGGGAGTGGGTCGATCCCAACATGAGCACCGAGACACTGGTGCACGAACTGACCATGGCGGGCCTGGAGGTGGACGGCTTCGAACCCGTGGCGCCGAAGTTCGATCAGGTGGTTGTGGGCGAGGTGCTGAACTGCGAGCCCCACCCCGAGGCAGACAAGCTCACGGTCTGCAGCGTGGACGCCGGCACGGGCGCGCCACTGACAATCGTCTGCGGTGCGCCCAATGTCCGTGCGGGTATGAAAACACCCACGGCGCTGGAAGGCGCCCGGCTGCCGGAAGGACTCAGGATTCGCCGTGCAAAACTGCGTGGCGTGGAGTCCCGGGGCATGCTCTGCTCCGAGATAGAACTGGGCCTGGGCGACGGGGCTGACGGCATCATGGAACTGCCGTCCGACGCACCCACGGGCGAGGATCTGAGGGATTACCTCGAACTTGACGACACGGTCATCGATGTCGATCTGACCCCGAACCGCGGCGATTGCTTCAGCATTCTGGGCATTGCCAGGGAGACGGCCGTCAAGAGCGGAAAGACGCTCAAGTGGCCGGAACTTCCCGCCGTGGAGCCTGAGATCGACACGACTTTCCCCATCGACGTCGAGGCGCCGGAGGCCTGCCCGAGATTCTGCGGCCGCGTGATCCAGGGCATCGATCCGGCGGCCCGGACGCCCGGGTGGATGCAGGAAAAACTGCGTCGCAGCGGAATCCGGTCGATCTCGCCGGTGGTGGACATCACCAACTACGTCATGATGGAGCTGGGCCAGCCGCTGCACGGCTTCGATCTGGATACGCTGCAGGACGGCATTATTGTCCGCTTCGCGAACAGGGGCGAAAAGCTGGTGCTGCTGGATGGTCGCCAGGTGAATCTGGACGACGACATGCTGGTGATCGCCGATCACCGCGGGCCCAGGGCGCTGGCCGGGATTATGGGCGGCGAGGCATCCGGGGTCAGTGACGGGACGGTCAATGTCTTTTTTGAAGTGGCGTTTTTTAATCCTGCCTACATCAGCGGCCGCCCCCGGCGCCTCGGCCTGCATACGGACGCGTCGCTCCGGTTCGAGCGTGGCGTAGATCCAGCGGGCCAGCGCCGCGCCATCGAGCGGGCCACTGAGCTGCTGACGAGTATTGCCGGCGGCCAGCCCGGTCCGGTGACAGAAGCGATGTCGGCGGAGCACCTTCCCGAGCGTCCCGGGGTGAAGCTGCGCAGCGCCCGCCTTGCCGCCGTCCTTGGAGTCGAGATCGATGGGGACGAGGTCGAATCCATCCTGACGAGCCTGGGCATGAAGACTGCAGCGGAGAACGGAGGCTGGCTGGTGACTCCGCCCTCCTGGCGGTTCGATTTCGTCGTCGAGGAAGATCTGATCGAGGAGGTCGCCCGAGTCCACGGTTACGACTCGATTCCGGAGACGCCGGCCAGGGGCGATACAACCTTCAGTCCGGTGACCGAAACGGTGGTCAGCCAGGAGGTTGTGGACCGGGCGCTCGTGGACCGGGGTTACCGTGAGGTCGTTACCTACAGCTTTGTCGATGAGCGAATACAGTCGCTTTTGTTCCCGGACGTCACACCGATCCGGCTGAACAATCCTATTTCCTCGGAAATGTCCGATATGCGCGTTTCCCTTTGGCCAGGAATGATCGGCGTCCTCCGGCAGAACCTGAGCCGCCAGCTTGAGCGGGTGCGGATATTCGAATCCGGACTGAAGTTCTTTCTGCAAGACGGAGAAATCCGCCAGGTTCCGTGTCTCGCTGCGCTGATGGCCGGACCCCGTGTGGCGGAGCAATGGAGCGCAAAACGGGAAGACGGCGACTTTTTCGACCTCAAGGGGGACCTGGAGGCGGTGCTCTCGCTCACCGGTGCCGCCGGGCAGTTCCGGTTCATTCCGGACACTCATCCCGCTCTTCATCCCGGACAGTCGGCGAGAATCTGTCGAGGCGATCTGGACGTGGGATGGATCGGTGCACTCCATCCGGCTCTTGCATCTCGATTTGACATAAGCATAAATCCGTATCTATTTGAAATAGAGACAGATATTGGGTTAGAATCTCTCGTACCGGAGTATACGGAGATCTCCCGTTACCCGGTCGTTCGACGTGATCTCGCAGTCCTGGTGGAGGAGCGTATATCCTCGGAATCCTTGATAAAAGAGGTCCTCGAAGGAGGTGGCAAGTTGCTCCGTGAAGTGCGAATTTTCGACGTATACCGGGGAGACCGTATAGATTCCGGTCTAAAAAGCGTTGCTTTTAGCTTGATTTTACAGGATTCTTCACGCACTCTTACGGACGGCGACGTGGAGGGGGTCGTACAAGCGGTGATCAGCCGCCTGGAGCGGACACTAAAAGCCAGAATAAGAGACTGATCATGGCACTCACCAAGGCAGAGATGGCCGAAGCCCTATTCAACCAGCTGGGCCTCAACAAGAGAGAGGCGCGGGAGCTCGTTGATCTTTTCTTCGAAGAAGTGCGCGCCTCCCTGGCGCGCGGCGAGCAGGTGAAGCTTTCCGGTTTCGGTAATTTTGATCTTCGCGACAAAAATCAGCGGCCCGGCCGCAATCCAAAAACAGGCGAAGAGATTCCAATCAGTGCGCGCCGAGTTGTGACTTTTCGACCGGGTCAAAAGCTAAAGGCGCGAGTAGAAGCATATGCTGGAACCGGGAAACAATAGCGAACTGCCGCCCATACCGGGCAAGCGGTACTTCACCATCGGTGAGGTCAGTGAACTGTGCGGCGTAAAGCCACACGTACTTCGATACTGGGAACAGGAGTTCCCGCAACTCAAACCAGTCAAGAGACGGGGGAATCGGCGCTATTATCAGCGCCGCGATGTATTGATCATCAGGCAGATTCGAAGTCTGCTTTATGAAGAGGGCTTTACCATAGGCGGCGCGAGGCAGCGTCTGACCGGTGAGGAAGCCCGTGAGGACATCACGCAGAGCCAGCAGATTGTCAAACAGATTCGCATGGAACTGGAGGAAATACTGAAGATCCTCCGGCGCTGAGGGGCAGACTTTTACCACTCTCCGGCATCAGGTATCCTACGCCGCCTTCGTGGCCGGAAACCGGCCTGGAAGAAAGGACATCGCCGGTCGGGGCGTGGCGCAGCCTGGTAGCGCACCTGCATGGGGTGCAGGGGGTCGGAGGTTCGAATCCTCTCGCCCCGACCACTTAACACAATGA
>Ga0209536_100015031_pt1 | contig 11064 bp, 8 predicted proteins | sample DeeMarSeWOR28_12_FD_187461 | JGI IMG/M metagenome (GOLD analysis project Ga0209536, IMG submission 187461) | Marine sediment microbial communities from White Oak River estuary, North Carolina - WOR-2-8_12 (SPAdes) (version 2) | ecosystem: Environmental > Aquatic > Marine > Intertidal zone >... | reverse complement strand
GGCCGCACCGTAACCCTGGATTCCGTAGGCACCAGCCTTGTCCATCGGCTCGTCAGTGGCCACGTATTCCTGGCATTCTTTCAGTTCGAGTGGCCGGAACCAAACGCGGGTGGACTCAACAGCGCTCTCGACACGGCCGCCTGCGGCCAAAGCCACTCCCGTGTAGACCCTGTGCTCGTCGCCCTGGAGTCGGCGAATCATCTCAACCGCCTCCGCGCGATCGGCGGGTTTACCGAGTATGTCGCCGCGATGAACCACCAACGTATCGCAACCGATGGTTAGCGATTTCCCCTCTACCATCGCCGACGCCTTCAGGCGCGCTAGCCGGTCGGCGGCTACAACAGGCTCTTCGACGGGAGAGATAGACTCGTCTACATCCGGCACCTCCACTCGGAACTCGAGGCCCAAGCGCGAAAGCAGCTCGGTACGGCGCGGCGAGCCGGAAGCCAGAATCAGGTGTGGCGTACTCGGCATCTTCAGAGAACCCTTCAGAGGATCAGAAAAGCCCGACCTGAGGTCGGGCTTTTCTGATCCTCTTCCATCGCAGGCGAGCGAAAACTCAGTTGTTCCCGCCGGCCGGCTTGGTCGGATCCGGATAGGCAAACGTCCGGCCCAGTGCCTGACCCGCCTCTTCGTAGATCGGCATCAGCACATCGTCGACGTTCCACTTGCCTCCTGCGATGAAGTCGGTATAGCCGATCTCAACGCCCAACTTCTCGCTCATTACCTGTCGGTCCGCCATGTCCGGCACCGCGGCCGGGCTGGCCAGCGGCGGCGACCAGGTGTGCTCCTCGACGACCGCCATACGGACCCGGATCTCGTCTTTCGTGACGTTCCACACCATGAAGTCCTCGGCAAGGCTGAGTGGCCCGTCGTAGGTCTTACTGATACGCGCGAAGATGTCTCCAGTGGTGTCCCAGTCCTTGAAGAAGTGGTAAGCGATTGCCATTCGTGGCTGGATCGCGCTCATCACTTTCCCGAACGCCTCCGGCGCCGTGTGGATCTGCGTGCCGACCAGCAACGCGGCTTCCGGCGTGAATCCTAGCTTGGCGACGATGTCGGGCGCCGCGATGAAGCACTCGTGGACCGCAAGATCGGCGTCCTTGGCAAACTCGATGAACCACTCGTTGGGGTAAGTGTCCCCGCCGAACACGAACTTGAGACCGTTCCACTCCAGGCTGAAGCTGACCGGCCCGTCGATCGAGTGTATCGCGGGCCAAGAGCGAATGGTGACGCCGTTTTCCTGGTACACGATCTGGTTCACGCCGGTGTAGTCGAACTCGTGCACTTCAACGGCGATCCCGCGGACATCCGCAACGCCGAGACGACCCGCCACATCCCAGGTATACATCTCCTCCATCTTCTGGACGGCGTACGCCGTGCCCAACTCCGGCGCCGCACCGCTGGGTCCCCAGATCCTGAGCGGCACGTGACGGCCCATCAGCGATCCACCGATGTACAACTCGCCGAGGGCACCGAAGTGATCGCCGTGCAGGTGGCTCAGGAAGATCTTGTCCAGGTAATCGTAGGGAATCTGAAGCGAGGAAATACGCTCGGCAGAGCCGCTTCCGACGTCGAACAGAAACTTGTCGCCGTTCCCGAGCTCCACGAGGAAGCAGGCCGCCGCCTGCGCGGCTCGCGTCGTAGGCATGCCCGTCCCGCACGCGATGACCCGCATCTCGTCCGGCGCCAGATCCTCGCTGTTGGGCACATAGAAGTCACGCGGGTGCGCCTTCGTAGGGCTCACTTCTTGAGCGTCGGCCAGGCTGCCGCTCGATGAGCGGCCCACCACGTATCCAACGCCGATAGCAACGGCGATGAGTGCTACGATCGCCAATCGTGTTGTCTTGGGGCTAGCCAAGGTCTTCTCCTTCACTTGACTTCGCAATTAGTGTGGGAATACGAAAAACTGGTGACCACCGAATATATGTCATTCGCTAACGCCAGCAATGCGTGCCTGCCCCAGCGAGATGGCGTAGCGCCAGGAGTACGACGCGAACGGCAGAATCAGAACTTCTTGAGGACGATGTCGTCGCGAGGTATTCGGCCCAGGTCGAGAGCCTTGAGCACGTGTCCCAGCGAGATCACGTAGCGATCGGATCGATCTTCGACGTCTTCGTACAACGACATCGACAGGTTGCTGAAGAAGTACTCTTCCGAGTTGACGTTGATCTCGCGTATCCGAACCGGCGAACCGCCGTCCGTCGTAATAGCCAGGCGTCCGGCAACGAGGACCGGATCGCCGTGGGCCAACATCGCGGCGGTGGCGTCCGTGCGTGTCGGGATGCCCGAACGATCGATGGGGCCCACACGCAAGAAACCGTAGCGGTCCACCACAAAGGCGTACAGCCCGGGGCGAAGCCTCGGCAGGGTTGCAGCCGTGAGCACCGGCCGCCCCATCCAGCTGCCGCCATCCTCGGCAAATCCCATGTAGCGATACTGAAGAGCCACTTCGCCGTCCCGGTTGGGGAACAACACATCGGCGGCTTGCTCCTCCATCCAACTCAGCAGGACGGGACCGGGCACGAATCCATAGACGTCCTTCACTTCGGTGCCCAGCGTGAACGTGCGATGGCTGTCCAGCAGCCCGAGGTAGCCCTGGAGATCTCGAATCACCGGCGGCGGTGGATTGGCGTAGAGCTCGTAGAGTGGCTCCAGCCCGTATTGCGAGGCCAACGGTGGGCCCGACACTTCCTGGCCGCTGTCCACCGCGGCCAGATAACGGGTGACTGCCCGGCCGTAGTCGGCCACAGGGCCACTCACCAACTCGGTGATCTCGTCAATCTGCGCGCGCTTCGCCCAGAGCAGCCAGCGATGTTCCTGCACCGTGAACACCTGAACCAGCACCTCCTCACCGACGATGGTGCCCTTCAGGAAGCGACCGGAATAGCCGGGGGGCATCTCGTGTGGCAACGTGTCCGAGGGTTGGAGCTCTTCCAGCGCCACACCGCCCGTGGGCACCCACAGCCGGCGCGTCACCGAGCGCGAGCCGTCGGGATCGGGGGCGATGATTCGGATGGTGGTCCGCACCAGGTCCGTCGTGTCGGGGAACTCGGCCGTCAGGTCCAGCGGTCCCAATACGAAGAATCCGGAGTCGGTCGGCAGGTGCCGGTTGAGGGCCGCCACCGCGGCCTGTTGCCAGGCCGTCGGCCCGGGATAGGCGATGGCGTTGGGATCCCAGGCGGTCTGCGATCCCGCGACGGACGCCGTCGCGACCGTCAACACGGGCACACAACACAATACGTTTACGAAAGGCCTCACCGATCTAATCCCTCTCGATGATGAGCGTCACCGGTCCATCGTTGACGAAGTCGACTTCCATGAGCGCGCCGAACGACCCTGTGGCGACAGGTATCGTGCCTCCGCGAAGCAGTTCGACAAAGCGGTCGTACAGCCGTTCCGCCTCGTCGGGCTCGGCAGCACCGATGAACGACGGGCGTCGGCCCTTTCGGACATCGGCGTACAGCGTGAACTGCGAGACGACCAGCAACTCCCCGCCGATCTCATCGATCGGCAAGTTCATCTTTCCTTCGCTGTCGGGAAAGAGCCGGAGCCCGCGTATCTTCTCCACCATCCAGCGAAGCGCATCGTCCCCATCGCCGGCCCTGAACCCGACCAGCAACAGGTAACCCCGGTCGATGGAGCCCACGGGGTTTCCATCTACACGTACTTCTGCACGCTTGACTCGTTGCAGGACGACGCGCATGGGCTGGGAAACTGAGTACAAACGCGTGGCGACGCAACTGCTTACGGGCTGAGTTGGCAGGACTGGCTGAGAAGTGAGTAGTCAGTAGTAATGGGTGATTAGCGGGCGCCGAGCGCCGTGGAAACAGCCGTGGTGATCCGAAATCACTAATTACTAATTACTACTTACTCTCATTCGACGGTAACCGACTTTGCCAGATTCCTCGGCTGGTCGACGTCGCAACCACGCAAGACCGCTATGTGGTAGGCAAGAAGTTGCAGCGGTACGACCGTGAGAATGGGCTGCAGCATCTCCAGGGTCGACGGGACTGATATGACGTGGTCGGCGAGGTTGTGGAGTTCGCCGTTGCCGTCGGTGGTGATAGCGATGACTCGACCCCCGCGTGCCTTCACCTCTTCGATGTTCGACAACACCTTTTGGTAGACGCTGTCGCGCGGAGCGATGAACACGACCGGCATGTTCTCGTCGATCAGCGCGATGGGGCCGTGCTTCATTTCCGCCGCCGGGTAACCCTCGGCGTGAATGTAGCTGATCTCCTTGAGCTTTAGCGCCCCCTCCAGAGCCACCGGGAAGTTGTAGCCGCGGCCCAGGTACAGGAAGTTGCGGTGGTGCTGGTACAGCTCCGCCAGCTCGCGGATCGCATCGTTTCGGTCCAGAATCGCCTTGATCTGGTCCGGCAGCTTCTGCATCGCGGCGACCAGGTCGTGGCCGCGTTCCTGAGTCACGCCGGTGCTGCGGCCGAAGTAAAGGCTGAACAGAGCGAGAGCCGTGACCTGGGATGTGAACGCTTTGGTGGAGGCGACACCGATCTCGGGTCCGGCGTGAAGGTAGGACCCGCAGTCCGATTCCCGCGCGATCGTCGAGCCGACCACGTTCACGATAGCGATACCCCGGGCATTCCTGCTCTTCGCTTCCCGCAAAGCGGCCAAGGTGTCCGCCGTCTCACCCGACTGAGATATGGCGAGAACCAGCGACCGCTCGTCCAGAACAGGGTTCCGGTAACGGAATTCGGAGGCGTACTCCGTTTCGACCGGAAGGCGCGAAAACTCCTCCAGCATGTACTCGCCGATCAGTCCGGCGTGCCAGGAGGTGCCGCAGGCCGTGAGGACGATTCGGTCGAATTTCTCGATGTCCTGCCAGGGCAAACACGTCGACAACCCACCCAGCCGGGCGGCCCCTTCATCCACGAGCAAGCGGCCACGCATGGTGTCCCGCACCGAGTTCGGCTGCTCGAAGATCTCCTTGAGCATGTAGTGTGGGTATCCGCCCTTCTCGATCATCTCCAGATCCCACGTGACGTGGCTGACTTCTTTCGTCAACGGGCGGCCCTTCAGGTCGAGCGTGCGGTAGCCATCGCGATCCAGGACCGCCAGCTCGCCATCGTCCAGATAGATGACGTCCCGAGTGTGCTTGACCACCGCCGCTGCATCGGACGCGACAAAGTACGTGCCGTTGTTGCCGAGTCCAAGAAGTAGCGGCGATCCGTTGCGGGCGGCGACCAGCTTGTTGGGGTCCCTGCTCGACACGACCGCGATTCCGTAGGTCCCTTCGACCTGCGCGAGAGCGGCGGCCACGGCCTCCTCGAGGTTGCCCTCGTACATCGCGTCGATCAGGTGCGCGAGAACCTCGGAGTCCGTCTCGCTGCGGAACTGGTGGCCCAGTTCCTCCAATTTATGACGCAGCACATTCGCGTTCTCGATGATGCCGTTGTGGACCACCGATATCTCTTCGCTGCCATCGTGGTGTGGGTGGGCGTTGGTCGTCGTCGGCGCACCGTGCGTGGCCCAGCGCGTATGAGCGACCCCGACCGTACCCGTGGGAAGGTCCTCTTTGATGGATTCCATCAGGTCGGCGATCTTCCCGGCCATCTTGCGCGTGTCGATGCTTCCATTGCAGCACACGCTGATGCCCGCGGAGTCGTAACCCCTATACTCTAGCCGGCGCAGCCCCTCCAGCAACAGCGGCGCAGCTTCAGAATCGCCAATGTACCCGACTATTCCACACATAGTTGTTGGACTACTCAGAATTGGGGCTATTTGTGCCGGGCCACAATCGCTCCGGCTTCGGCCACTAGGTTCCGGACCTCGCTCTCTTCCTCCCTCGGTCCCTCGCCTATGACTCGCAAGATCGGTTCCGTACCGGAGGGGCGGCAGTGTAGCCAGAATTGCCGCTCGCGCCAGCGAAGATGAACGCCATCCTGACGGTCTATCTCCGCGCCATCAAATGACTTAGCGATCTCCTCCAGCAGCCGATCCACCTGAACGGCGCCCCTTTGAAAACGGTCCTTTATGATACAAAATTGTGGGTACTCCGCTACAATCTCGCTACTACTACACCCGGATTCGGCCAAAAGTTGTAGCACGAGGGCCACTGCCAAAGGAGCGTCTCGAGTGTAGTGGAGGGCGGGTAGAATTACGCCGCCGTTCCCTTCCCCACCGATCACGGCGCCTGCTGAGCGCATAGCAGCCGCGACGTTCGCTTCGCCGACCGGAGCCTGGGTGTAGCTGGCGCCGGCACGCTGGGCCACAGTCTCGACGATCTGGCTGGTGGAGAGGTTGGCGACAACGGGTCCCAGTTGCCGGGCGAGCACCACCCGGGCAGCCAGGGCCAGAGTGAAGTCCTCACCGATGGCGACGCCGTTCTCGTCGACCAAAGCCAGCCGGTCAACGTCGGGGTCCAGGGCCATGCCGATATCAGCGCCCTCACGCTTCACAACCTCTTGAAGCGTCGAAAGGTTCTGCGGGATGGGTTCCGGTTCACGCGTGAACTGCCCGCTAGGCTCCAGCTCTATCCCCACCATCTGGCATCCGAGCCGCTCGAGTAGCCCGGGGGCGATCACGCCGCCGGCGCCATGGGCACAATCGAGGACGACTCTGAAGTTTCGATCGGCGATCGCCGTAGGGTCGATGAGATCTAGGGCGAGGATGCGATCGAGGTGTCGATCGACGGCGCCGGAAAGCTCGCCCGCATCGCCCAGCTCGTCTTCTACGTACACCGGGGGCTTGCCAGCCCTGAGATCTTCAAGGAACTCCGCGCCTTCTTCCGGTGTGAGGAAGGCGCCCGCGGGGCTGGCCAGCTTCAGCGCGTTCCATTCCTTGGGGTTGTGGCTGGCGGTCACCACGATGCCGCCGCTCAGCCCGCGGTCCTGGATCTCCAATAACGCCGTGGGCGTCGGCACCAGGCCCAGGTCGCTGACCCTACAACCCACCGCCTGCAGGCCCGCCGTCGCCGCTTTCACGAACATGGGGCCACTGGGCCGCGAGTCGCGGGCGATGATCACGTGGTCGCCCCAACCGCGCTGGCGAACGTAGGACCCAAAAGACGCTGCAAACCCGGCCACCAGCTTGGGGTCGAGATCGATGCCGACCCGTCCGCGGATCCCGGAAACGCTGACTACGAGTGTATCAGGAAAGGTCATGACCGACTCCCTGTAACCCTCTCACCTCGTGAATGCCACCACCGACCCAGCGGGAGCTATGCAAAATAAAAGCCGGAGGTGCCAAACACTCAAGCTTACCCCTAGCTGGACGCCGCCGCTCCCGGTCACTAGACTGTCTATTCCCTGTACTCACCCAGCACACGCGATACGACCAGACGGGAGCTTCGCACCTCCGTTATGACACCTGACCGCGATTACCGATTTGCCACACGTGCCATCAGGGCGGGGCAACATCCCGATCCGACCACGGGCGCGATCATGACCCCGATCTACCAGACCTCGACCTACGCTCAGGAGGGGATCGGGGTCCACAAGGGCTACGAGTATGCCCGAGTCTCGAACCCGACTCGGACGGCGTTGGAGGCGAATGTCGCCGCCCTAGAAGGCGCCGAGCACGGGGCCGCCTTCGCTTCCGGCGTGGCGGCCATCGAGGCCGTGACCAAGCTCCGTTCCGCTGGCGACCATATCATCTGCGGCGCCAACGTCTACGGTGGGACCGACCGCTTGTTCCGGCAGGTGCTTGGACGCCTGGGCCTCGAGTTCACGTTCGTCGACACCCGGGACCTGCAGTGCATCGAAGCCGAGATCCGCGAATCGACCCGTTTGCTTCTGATCGAGACGCCAACGAACCCTCTGATGCACATCACGGACATCGCTGCGGCGGCCGAGATCGCACACCAGGCGGGGGCCTGGCTGGTGGTCGACAATACGTTCGCGACTCCGTATTTCCAGCAGCCGTTGGCACTCGGGGCGGACGCGGTGGTCCACTCGAGCACCAAGTACTTGAACGGGCACAGCGACGTCGTCGGCGGCCTGGTTCTTACTTCGAACGAGGAGATCATCGAGGGCCTGCGCTTCCTGCAGAAATCGGCGGGTGCCATTCCGGGGCCGATGGACTCGTGGCTGGTGATGCGAGGGACGAAGACGTTGCACGTCAGGATGGAGGCCCACGATCGGAACGGCCATCGCGTGGCCGAGTGGCTCGAAGCCGACCCGCGGGTGCACCAGGTGTTCTATGCCGGCCTGCCGTCCCATCCTCAGCACGAGTTGGCGAAGAAGCAGATGTCCGGTTTCGGCGGAATGATTTCTTTGGAACTCGGCGACCGCGGTCGCGCCGAGGCGCTGTGTCGAGGGACTCGGATTTTCACCCTGGCGGAGAGCCTGGGTGGCGTCGAGAGTTTGGTGACGCATCCGGCGGCGATGACGCATGCGGCGGTGCCGGCCGAGCTGCGGGAGAGCATGGGTGTGACCAACGGGTTGGTTCGGTTGTCCGTTGGTATTGAAGATGTCGAGGATCTGATTGAGGACTTGGATCAAGCGCTGCCCGGGAAGTGAGGACGGGCCGCCTTTGGAGTACGATTACGAGTACGAGTACGAGTAGGAAACGGCAGTCCTACTCGAAATCGTGATCGCGGGAGAACGGGAGAGACATGAGAATATTGGTGGTCGGTTCGGGGGGGCGCGAGCACGCCCTGATCTGGCAGTTGAAGCGCGAGAGGCCCGACGCGCAGGTCTACGCCGCTCCCGGCAACGGCGGAACGAAGGCTCTGGCGGAATCGGTCCCGCTCAAGGCGGAGGAGATCGCGGGGCTGGCCGACTTCGCCGAGTCGCGCGACATAGACCTGACGGTGGTGGGCCCGGAAGCGCCGCTCGTCGATGGGATCGTCGATCTGTTTCAGCAGCGCGACCTGTCGATTTTCGGCCCGTCAGCGGAGGCGGCGGAAATCGAGGGATCGAAAGCCTACGCCAAGGCGCTGATGGCCGAAGCGAACGTGCCGACCGCAGCCTTCAGGACGGTCCACAGCTTCGAGGAAGCGGAACGGTACCTCAAGAAACACGGCGCGCCGGTGGTCGTGAAGGCTTCGGGGCTGGCGGCGGGCAAAGGCTCGGTGGTCTGCCAAACGATGGAAGAGGCGCTGCGGGCTGCCAAATCGATGCTCGTCGATGACCAGTTCGGGGCCGCGGGGACGACGGTGGTCATCGAAGACTGTTTGGTGGGGGAAGAACTGTCGGTTCTCTACATCACCGATGGAGTGATCGCCTTACCGCTCATCCCTTCGCAGGACCACAAACCCATCGGCGAGGGCGACACGGGGCTCAACACCGGTGGCATGGGCGCCTACGCGCCCGTGTCGATCGCTCGCGACGCTCTTATCGATCGAGTGACCGACGAGATCATCATGCCGACGCTGGCCACGATGGATGAACAGGGGCGCCGGTTCCGCGGCGTTCTTTATGTCGGCCTAATGATCGTCGATGGCGACCCGCAAGTCATCGAGTTCAACGCCCGCTTCGGCGATCCCGAAACTCAGGCCATCTTCCCACTACTCGACAGCTCGCTGTTGGAGCCGTTCGAGCGCGTGGCGCGCGGCGAGTCGCTCAAGGGAGTGAGCTTCGAGTGGAGGCCGCAAGCTGCAGTCTGCACCGTGCTCGCCTCGGCGGGCTACCCGGGCTCCTACGATAAGGGCAAGGAGATCGAGATCCCCGAGGCGCTGGAACACGACCCCGAGCTGGTCGTATTTCACGCCGGCACCCGTCGCACCCCCGACGGCCCGCTGGTGACCAGCGGCGGCCGTGTCCTCGGCGTCGTCGGCCTGGGCGATGATGTAGAGAAGGCAGCGCTGAGGTCGCGGGACGCGTGCGATGCGATCCATTTCGACGGGAAGTACTTCCGCACGGATATCGGGTACCGGGAGATACGGCGCCAGCAAGCGGGCTGAGCCATGCCCGAGCTCCCCGAGGCAGAGACGATCGCCCGCGGGTTGCACGCCGTCATCGCGGGGAGCCGGGTCGAGCGCGTGCGCGTTCACCGCGCCGAAGTCGTGGAGCCGATGAGCGCTTCCAAATTCAGGCGCTCGCTAACCGACCGCCGCATCACGAGCGTCGGACGCCGTGCGAAGTGGATCGTCACGTCGCTGGACGATGGCAACCGCTGGGTGACGCAGCTTCGCATGACCGGCCGCTTCGATTGGAGTACGGCATCCAATCTGCGGGCTAGGCCGCACCTGTCCGTCAGCGTCCTCATTCAGAACGCCGATGCTGCTGGCGTGCTTCGCTTCTTCGACGTGCGCCGGTTCGCCCGCATGTGGGTCCTGGACCCCGCCGCCTGGTCGGCGCTGGACGACCGGCTCGGCATCGAGCCGCTTTCCGACGAGTTCACGCCGACATCGCTCGCGTCGGTTCTTGCCCCGTCCAGAGCACCCGTGCGGAACGCGCTGCTCGATCAGACAAGGATCGCAGGGATCGGGAACATCTACGCCAGCGAGGCTTGCTACCTGGCGCGGGTCGATCCGCGCCGACCTGCGATGACCCTGGAGAGACCCGAAGTACGCAAACTCCACGGCGCGATTCGTCGAGTTCTGGGAGAGGCTGTCGAGCGACGCGGAACGTCGTTCAGCGACTATCGAGACCTGTTAGGAGACGAAGGTACGTTTCAGAACGTACTCGAGGTTTACGATCGTGAAGATGAGATATGCGATCGCTGCGGTGACCGGATCATCCGGGTCGTAATGGCCGGGCGCTCGGCGTATCTCTGTCCCGGATGCCAGAGATGACGTTGAACACTCCTCGAGGAGGTCGAGAACCATGACCTGCAACAGCACCAACATTGTCGTTCATCGCATCCAGCGAGGCTGCGTCACGGCCTTGTTGATCACGGCGGCCACCCTTGGGCTGAGCCATCCCGTCCTCGGTCAATCGGCGAATGCTCCCCCGCTCTCGACGTTCAGCATCGTCGCCTGCGATCCGGCCACCGGGCAATTGGGCGTGGCGATCCAATCGCGCGTGGTCGCGGCGGGGGCCATCGTCCCGGCAGCCCGCGCAGGCATTGGCGCCGTCGCGTCTCAGGCGAACGCCAACGTCACATTCAAGCCACGCGCTCTCGACATGCTCGCTGAAGGCTCAACACCCGAGGAAGTGA
>Ga0209536_100015029_pt1 | contig 11064 bp, 7 predicted proteins | sample DeeMarSeWOR28_12_FD_187461 | JGI IMG/M metagenome (GOLD analysis project Ga0209536, IMG submission 187461) | Marine sediment microbial communities from White Oak River estuary, North Carolina - WOR-2-8_12 (SPAdes) (version 2) | ecosystem: Environmental > Aquatic > Marine > Intertidal zone >... | reverse complement strand
CGAAGCCGTCGACAATCAGGCGCATTTTCTGGATGCCACCCGGATCGCAACGGCACTGATGGGTGATTCGATCGCAACCAATCTGTTCATGCTCGGTTTCGCTTTTCAGAAGGGTCTGATCCCGGTTGGCGAAACAGCCCTGATGCGCGCCATCGAACTCAACGGCGTAGCCGTTGATGCCAACAAGCAGGCGTTTTTGTGGGGACGGCGCGCGGCAGTTGATCTGGATGCGGTCGAACGTGTCGCCACACCGGCCCGGCCCGTCGTCGTCAAGTTTCCCGAGTCACTGGACAAACTGGTCGAGCGCCGGGTCGAGTTTCTCACCGCGTACCAGAACGCAGCCTATGCGAAGCGCTACAGCGATCTGGTCGAGCGGGCGCGCGCTGCCGAAGCAGGCCTAGGCAAGGGCGACAAACTGACCCGGGCCGTTGCAACGTATCTGTTCAAGCTCATGGCCTACAAGGACGAATACGAAGTCGCGCGCCTGTTCTCCGATGCGTCTTTCGAGGAGCGGCTGCGCAAGACCTTCGACGGCGACTTCAGCATCAAGTACAACCTCGCGCCGCCATTGCTGGCAAAACGCGATGCGCAGGGGCACCTGACCAAATCCGAATACGGCGCGTGGATGAAACACGCGTTCCGCCTGCTGGCGCGCCTCAAGTGGCTGCGCCAGACGGCATTCGATCCGTTCGGTCAGACGCAGGAACGCAAGACCGAGCGCCGGCTGCTTCGCGATTACGAAACGACCATCGACCATTGCCTGAGCGCACTTTCCGCGGACAACCATGACGTCGTGCTGAAACTGGCCTCGCTGCCGGAACATGTTCGCGGGTTCGGCCATGTCAAGGAACGTCACATCGGGAAGTATGATGCCGATCGCGAAGCCTTGCTTAACCGCCTGAACATCTCCAGACTCGTCCGGGCGGCATAAAGCCTGCTCCGTACGGGATTTACGTTTACGTTAACGTCAACCATAATGCGTCTTTGCGCGGCGCGACCGGCTCTGCCCCGCCCGCCGTTTGACAACCATTTTTCCGGGTTAAGCCAATGACCGACCTCAGCCATAAACCCGCGGCCGCCAAACAGGGTGCTGCTCCGAAAGTCCGCTTTGTCACGGCCGCCAGCCTGTTCGACGGTCACGATGCCTCGATCAACATCATCCGGCGCATGTTGCAAGGCGGCGGCGCGGAAGTCATTCACCTCGGCCACAACCGCTCCGTCGAAGAAATCGTCACTGCCGCGCTGCAGGAAGATGCGCATGGCATTGCGGTCAGCTCCTATCAGGGCGGACACATCGAGTATTTCAAATACATGATCGACCTGCTGCGCGAACGCGGCGCCGATCACGTCAAGGTCTTCGGCGGCGGCGGCGGCGTCATTGTCCCTGCCGAGATCAAGGAACTGCACGACTACGGCGTCGCCCGCATCTACTCTCCCGAGGACGGCGCGACCATGGGTCTGCAGGGCATGATCGACGACATGTTAAAGCGCGCCAGCCAGGACCTGTGCGCCGATCTGCCGAACTCGCTCGACAAACTCAAGGCCGGCGACCAGCGTGCGCTGGCGCGCATCATCACCGGCATCGAAGGCGCGGCGCTGCCGGAGAAACTGCACAAGGCGCTGCTCTCGGAAGCGGAGAAGCTCGGTGAGGTACCCGTGCTCGGCATCACCGGCACCGGCGGCGCAGGCAAATCCTCCCTCACGGACGAACTGATACGCCGCTTTCGCCTGGATCAATCCGACGACCTCAACATCGCCATCATTGCGGTCGACCCGTCACGGCGCAAAACCGGGGGCGCTCTGCTGGGCGACCGAATTCGCATGAATGCCCTTGGTAGCAACCGCATTTACATGCGCTCCCTCGCCACCCGCGGCGGCGGCAGCGAGATTGCGGCCTGCCTGCCCGACGTGATCGCAGCAACCAAGTGTGCCGGATACGACCTGATCGTGGTCGAGACCTCGGGCATTGGCCAGGGCGACGCAGCCATCGTGCCCCACGTCGGCACCTCCCTGTACGTCATGACGCCGGAGTACGGTGCCGCCAGTCAACTCGAGAAGATCGACATGCTGGATTTCGCCGACTTTGTCGCCATCAACAAGTTCGACCGCCGCGGCGCCGACGACGCGTTGCGCGATGTCTCCAAGCAGTACCAGCGTAACCATCAACTTTTCAAGGCGGCGCCGGACACCATGCCGGTTTTCGGAACCATTGCATCGCGATTCAACGATGACGGCGTTACGGCCCTGTACCAGGCCATCGTCGAGAAACTCAAGACAAGAGGCCTGAAGGCGAAACAAGGCCGTCTCGAAAAAGTGACGGTGCGTTCGTCGACCAGGGTCGCAAGCGTGGTGCCCCCGGAACGGGTCCGGTATCTCGCTGACATCGCAACAACCGTTCGGCAATACAAACAACATGCGATCGAACAGGCCCGTGTTGCGCGCGAGCGCCAGCAACTACGCGCAGCCAGGGCCATGCTCGCCGCCGAATGCGGCGAGGAAGTCGGCAATCTCGTCACGCTGGCCGACGCCCGCGAGGCCAAACTCGATGCTGGCGCGAAGAAACTCCTCGACATGTGGCCCGATATGCAAAAGGCCTATTCGGGAGACGAGTACGTAGTGAAGATTCGCGACAAGGAAATTCGCACCAAACTCACCAGCAAGTCGCTGTCCGGCACCCTGATCCCGCGGGTGTCGTTGCCGCGCTACGAGGACCACGGCGAACTGCTCAAGTGGCTGATGCTGGAGAACGTGCCGGGGTCCTTCCCTTATACCGGCGGCGTGTTCGCCTTCAAGCGCGAGAACGAGGACCCGACACGCATGTTCGCCGGCGAAGGCGACGCCTTCCGCACCAACAAGCGCTTTCATCTGCTGGCGAAGGAAATGCCCGCCAAGCGACTGTCGACCGCGTTCGATTCGGTCACGCTGTATGGCTTCGATCCGGACCTGCGCCCCGACATCTACGGCAAGATCGGCAACTCGGGAGTGTCCATCGCCACGCTCGACGACATGAAGGTGCTGTATTCGGGCTTCGACCTGTGTGCGCCCAACAACAGCGTCTCGATGACCATCAACGGTCCGGCCCCGACAATACTCGCGATGTTCATGAACACCGCGATCGACCAGCAGCTCGACAAGTTCCGTGACGATAACGGCCGTGAACCAACCGCCGACGAAGCAGAGAAAATTCGCGAATGGACGCTCGAAACGGTGCGCGGCACGGTACAGGCCGACATCCTCAAGGAAGACCAGGGCCAGAACACCTGCATCTTCTCGACGGAGTTCAGCCTCAAGGTGATGGGCGATATCCAGGACTACTTTATCCACCACAACGTACGCAACTTCTACTCGGTGTCGATTTCCGGGTACCACATCGCCGAAGCCGGGGCGAACCCGATTTCGCAACTGGCGTTTACGTTGAGCAACGGTTTCACCTTCGTCGAAGCCTATCTCGCGCGCGGCATGCACATCGACGACTTCGCGCCTAACCTGAGTTTCTTCTTCAGCAACGGCATGGACCCCGAGTACACGGTCATCGGCCGCGTAGCGCGGCGCATCTGGGCGGTTGCGATGAAGAACCGCTATGGCGCCAACGAGCGTTCGCAGAAACTGAAATACCACTGCCAGACATCCGGGCGTTCGCTGCACGCACAGGAAATCGACTTCAATGACATCCGCACCACGCTGCAGGCGCTGATCGCCACCTATGACAACGCCAACTCGCTGCATACCAACGCCTACGACGAAGCCATTACCACACCGACCGAAGAGAGCGTGCGCCGGGCGATGGCGATCCAGCTCATCATCAACCGCGAATGGGGACTGGCCAAGAACGAGAACCCGAATCAGGGCAGCTTCGTCATCGACGAACTGACCGAACTGGTGGAAGAAGCGGTACTCAGGGAGTTCGAATCGATCTCCGAGCGCGGCGGCGTGCTCGGCGCGATGGAGCTTGGCTACCAGCGCGGCAAGATCCAGGAAGAGTCGCTCTATTACGAGCACCGTAAACATGACGGCTCCTACCCGATCATTGGCGTTAACACCTTCCGCAATCCGCACGGCGACACCACGCCGCAGGAAATCGAACTGATTCGTTCCTCCGAAGACGAAAAGCAATCGCAACTCAAGCGGCTGCAGACCTTCCATGAACGCAATAGCGGCGCAAGCGATGCGATGCTGAAACGGCTGCAACAGACCGTGATTGACAACGGCAATGTGTTCGCCGTACTGATGGATGCAGTACGCGTCTGTTCGCTCGGACAGATCACCCACGCGCTATTCGAGGTCGGAGGCCAATACCGCAGGAGCATGTAAGCGCGGCGAACTGCCGCCGCACCTCATAACAAACAATTTTCGGAGGAGAAGCAGTGACGCAACAACTCACCCTGGACAGCGTTCGGGTTCATGCCCTGTCAGTACCGCTCAGAAGGCCCATCGTTGCCAAAGTCGGCACCTTCGAGCAATGGCCGTTCATTCTGATCGATGTCCGCACCAAGGAAGGCGTTGTCGGTCACAGCTACCTCGAGCCTTACGTAGCCAAGGCGGTGAAGCCGATTACACAAGTCATCGAGAACATTGCCGACGAATTCAAGGGCAAGCCGATCGCGCCTCTGGACGTCTATGGCGGCGCGATGAAAACCCTGCATCTGAACGGCCGCCAGGGGATGACGGTGATCGCGCTGTCCGGCCTGGACATGGCGATCTGGGATGCGCTCGCCAAAGCCGCCAACCTGTCGCTGGCTTCGCTGCTCGGCGGCAGTCCCGGCCCCATTCGCGCGTACAACACCAATGGCCTGTGGCTGATCCCGAAAGAGGAAATTGCTGCGGAAGCAAAGTCCCTCGTTGCGCAAGGCGGCTTCAAGGCCATCAAGATGCGCCTTGGCCGAGCGACATTGAAAGACGATATCGAAGCGATCCGGATCGTGCGCGACGCGGTCGGCGACGACATCATTCTCATGAGTGACTTCAACCAGGGCCTGACGCTTGGGGAAGCCCTGCAGCGCATGCATGGGCTCGACGATCAGGGGCTGTACTGGTTCGAGGAACCGATCGCGTATGACGACTACGAGGGCTGCGCGCAAATCACCCGCGAGATGAAAACGCCTCTGTCCATTGGCGAGAACATCTACGGCTCGCGCGATTTTCTCAAGGCCGTCAACGCGAAGGCAGCTGACCTGTTCATGCCTGATCTGATGCGCATCGGCGGCGTCACCGGCTGGATGCGTTCGGCAGCCATTGCCGGCGCCGCCGGACTGCCGCTATCGAGTCACCTTTATTCGCCCATATCCGCGCAACTGCTGCGGGTGAGTGAGTCTGCCGACTGGCTGGAGTGGAGCGACTGGGCCGAACCCTTCCTCGCCGAGCCATTCGAAGCCAAAGACGGCCACGCCGTGGTCTCCGGCAAACCGGGCAACGGACTGGCCTGGAACGAGGCCGCGCTGAAGAAATACGCAATGTCGCGGTAAGCCGCGACGGTATCGTTGCCGCGGCCACCCGGGCTGCGGAACTCCCGCTGCGGTTCCGGGGACAGGGCCGGATATCCCGCGTGCTACCATCGCCGCGCTGTCGATACCTCACATCTTCCCAGGTAATGCAACCCGATTACATCGTCGTTGGCGCCGGCACCGCCGGATCGCTATTGGCCGCGCGGCTCGCCGAATCGAATGCCAACGTGCTGCTGCTCGAAGCGGGTCCGGAAGCCCGGCATCCGATGATCCACATTCCAGCCGGCGTGCGCTCGCTGCATCGAAACCCGGCGCTGAACTGGACCTACTTCACCGAGCCCCATCCCGACACCGCTAACCGCGCGATTCATTGGCCGCGCGGCCGCGTGATCGGCGGCAGCGGCTCCATCAACGGCATGCTCTACGTGCGCGGCAATCCGGGGGACTACGATGACTGGTCCGACATGGGTTGCAGCGGCTGGTCCTATGCCGATGTGCTGCCCTACTTCAGGAAAACCGAGCGATACGAATCGGGCGATCCGCATTACCGCGGCAAGGACGGGCCACTGAATGTTGTCGACTACAAGTCCCACCTCAATCTGACGCATCGTTTCGTGCAAGCGGCGCAGCAAGCGGGACTCCCATTCAACAGGGACTACAACGGTGAGCAGCAGGAGGGTGTCGCCTACTCGCAGATGACCCGGTTGGGGCGCTTTCGCGGCTCGACTGCGTTCGCATTGTTGCGCCCTGCGCGTTCGCGACCGAATCTGCAAGTGACCACCAACGCCTTTGTCACGAAACTGGTGTTCGAGGGCAGGCAGTGCGTCGGCGCCACCTTTCGCAAGTCCGGCCAGGATACGACGGTGCGGGCACGGCGCGAAGTCATACTGTGTGGTGGCGCGATCAACTCTCCGCACCTGCTGATGCTCTCGGGCATCGGCCCCGGCACGGAGCTGCAGTCGCTGGGCATTCCCGTGCTTCATGACGCCCCCGGCGTCGGCAAGAACCTCATCGACCATTACTACGGTGGCATCTCGGCCCGCGTCAGGAATGAACTGTCGATCAATCAGCTCGCGCGCGGATGGCGTCTGGGCCGCGAGGTGCTGCGTTTTCTCGTGATGGGCGAGGGTGCGCTGACTTACGGGATAACGGCGTCAACAGTGTTCACGCGCAGCCGTCCGGAACTGGCCCGGCCGGACCTGCAACTGCTGTTCACACCGGCGAGCTACAACCGTGAGCGCTTCGGCGAGCTTGAAGCCGCACCCGGCGTCACCGCAGTGGTGTGCATCGTCCAGCCGCAGAGCCGCGGCGCGTTGACGCTTCAATCGGCCGATCCGAACCTGCCGCCACGCATCGAGCCGAACTACCTGACCGCAGCCAACGACGTGCACGCACTACTGGCCGGCGTGCATCTGGTGCGCCGGATCTTCACCGCGCCGGCCATGGCGAAATGCATGGTTGGCGAGACTTACCCGGGACCGCAAGCGAACACCGATGAGGCCATCGTCGACGCGCTGCGCTTGACCGGCACCACCGGCTATCACGCCGTCGGCACCTGCCGCATGGGCTCCGATGCCGAGGCGGTGGTCGATCCGCAACTGCGGGTCAACGGCGTGGAACGGCTGCGCGTGGTCGATGCGTCAATCATGCCGATGGTGCCGACCGGCAATACCAATGCGCCGACCGCGATGGTCGCGGAGAAAGCGGCAGACCTCATTCGCGCATCCGCATAACCGGCGAGGCCTGCGCCCGCTGTTGTCGCCGCTCCCGTGCGCGCACTTCGCGGAATTCAGGTCGGCAGGCGCGACGGCCTGCCGTCCTTGTCAGTGAATGGAAATATCCCCGCCTTGAAGCTGTTCGCCATGTGGCGCGCGACGCGGATCGCCGTTTGTGCATCCGGCGGTGCCAGTTCGTCGGTTGCAGCGCTTTCGAACGCGGCAAGCCAGTGATCGAAGGCCTCGGGCTCGAACTTCAGTTTCATGTGCGGCGCGTAGGCATTGCCCCGGTAGCGGCCGGTGCCGTGGATCACGCCCGACCAGAAGTCGGCAACCACCTTGATATGCGGCTCCCAGTCGTGAATGGCTTCGCGGAAAATCGGACCGAGCACCTCGTCGGCCAGTGATCGCTCGTAAAACAACCGCACCATGCGCTCGATAGCGGCTTCCTTTTCGTTGCTGGCAGTCATGTCAGTCGGTATTTGAATACAGACGAGATTATCGCGCCACGTAAACAGCCTTTGCTCGACCCAGGTCAAAGAGGCGATTCATCCGGGAGGAGACATCAGCAAACCGATACCAATCCATCAGGCCTTGATGGACCAAAGCAAGTTCCGTATTCTGTATACAAAGCTGTTTTCGGCCGAGACGCCAACGGTGGTTTCAACCGAACCCTGATTCCCTTCACAATCTCCACCTTGCACCGAGTGCGCGTGCCCGTGGGGTTTGTGCCCATGATCGGGTGGGCAACGGCCGCAGTTAGTACTTTCTTACACAGAACAAGACACCCAGAGGAGCAGAGCATGAGCTCACCCATCCGCGTATTGCTGGCCAAAGTTGGCCTCGATGGTCACGACCGCGGCGTCAAAGTCGTTGCGCGAACGCTGCGTGATGCCGGTATGGACGTGATCTATACCGGCCTGCATCGCACGCCGGAAGAAGTCGTGCACTCGGCGGTGCAGGAAGACGTGGACGTGCTCGGCATCAGCCTGCTGTCCGGCGCACACATGACCATTTGCCCCAAGATCATGAAGCTGCTGGCCGAGCAGGACGCCGCCGACACCATTGTCGTGGTCGGTGGCGTGGTACCGGATGAAGACGTCGCCCCCCTTAAGGAAATGGGGGTGAAGGAATTGTTGCTGCAAGACACCCCGCCGAAACAGATTGTCGAGACACTCGAACGTCTGGTCGCCGAACGCGGCCCGCGCTAGGGAGAGCGGCCCATGCAGATGGAAGACTGGTCGTTTCCGCCGCGTTACGACAACAGCTACCGGCCCGTTCCGTCCAGCCGCTACTGGTTCCCGGTGCGCGAGACGATGCCGCCCGCCGATCGCGATGCGGCAATCGTCGAACGTCTCCGCGAAGTATGTACTTACGCTTATCAGAATGCGCCGTTCTACAAGAAGCGATGGGAGGAAGCCGGGTTTCATCCGGATCAGATTCGTTCGCTCGAGGACTTCGAAGAGAAGGTTCCTGTCATCACCAAACGCGACCTGCGCGCGTCGCAGGCCGAGGTCGAACCGTTCGGCGACTACCTTTGCATTCCGCGCGAGGATGTCTTTCACGTGCACGGCACTTCGGGCACGACCGGCCGGCCTACCGCCTTCGCCATCGGCCGCAACGACTGGGATGCCATCTCCAACGCACAGGCGCGGGTCATGTGGGGCATGGGTGTGCGTCCCGGCGACACGGTTTTTCTGGCCGCCATATTCAGCCTGTATCTGGGCAGTTGGGGCGCGCTGGCCGGCACCGAGCGCCTCGGCGCGACGTCGTTTCCGTTCGGCGCCGGCGCCTCGGGAATGAGCGCACGGGCGGTGAACTGGATGGCGCAGATCAGGCCAACCGCTTTCTACGGCACGCCGACCTACGCCCTGCATCTTGCCGAAACCGCCGTCAAGGAAGGGCTTGACGCAAGCGACTTCGGGCTGAAGCAACTCATTTTTTCGGGAGAACCCGGCGCGTCGATCCCCTCGGTGATCGAGAAACTAGAAGCAGCCTTCGGCGCGAAAGTCTTCGACGCCGGCTCGATGGCGGAAATGACGCCGTGGATGAACGCGGCGGGCACGCTGGAAAGCGCTCCCGGCATGTTGCTATGGCAGGACATGGTCTACACCGAAGTCTGCGACCCGGCAACGTTCCGACGCGTGCCGTACGGCTCGCGCGGCACGCCGGTCTACACGCACCTGGAGCGCACTTCCCAGCCGATGATCCGGCTGGTATCCGGCGACCTGACGATCTGGGAAGACGGGCCGAATCCGTGCGGGCGCACCTACCCGCGGCTGCCGCAGGGCATCTTCGGGCGCATCGACGACATGTTCACCATCCGCGGAGAGAACGTCTATCCGAGCGAGATCGATTCCGTGCTCAACGAGATTCCCGATTACGGCGGCGAGCATCGCATCCACATTACCCGCGAGGGCGCGATGGACGAACTGTTGCTGCGCGTCGAGCCGAGTCTGGAGGCGCACGCCGACGCCGGGCGCAGCCGGCAATTCAAGGAAGAAGTCGGCCGGCGCATCCTCAAGACGCTGGCACTGCGTACCGTCATCGAACTGGTCGAACCGCGCTCGATTCCGCGCACCGACTTCAAGGCGCGCAGGGTGGTGGACGATCGCGACGTGTTTCGCGAGCTGAACCAGAAACTTCAAGGGAAGTAGCGGCGATGCCGGTACCCTCGATGGATCTGGTCGCGCGGCTGCTCAAGGGCGACCTTCGCGCGGCCGGACGCCTGATGTCACGCGCGGAAGCCGGAAGCGAAGAGGCACGCGCGGCGCTGGGCAAAGTCTACAAGGCCGCGGGCAAGGCCCACATCGTCGGACTGACCGGCGTGCCCGGCAGCGGCAAGTCGACCCTGGTGAGCAAACTGGTGCAGACGATTCGCGAAGACGGCCGCAAGGTCGGCGTCATCGCCATCGACCCGTCCAGCCCGTTTTCCGGCGGCTCGATCCTCGGGGATCGAATCCGCATGAGCAACCTGACGATGGACGACGGCGTGTACATCCGCAGCATGGCCACGCGCGGCTCCACTGGCGGACTGGCGCGTTCGGCACTCGCGGCGGTGGACATCCTCGATGCCGCGGGCTTTGACGTCATCATCATCGAAACCGTCGGCGTGGGTCAGGATGAGGTGGAAATCGCGCGCGCCTCGCACAGCACCATCGTCGTGTCGGCGCCGGGGCTGGGCGACGACGTGCAGGCGATCAAGGCCGGCATTCTGGAAATCGCCGACATCCACGTGGTCAGCAAGTGCGACCGCGCGGACGCCAACCGCACCATCACCGACCTGAAAACCATGCTGGCGATGGGCATCAGTGTTTCGATGAGAAACAGGGATGACAAGCCGCTGTGGCAGGTGCCGGTGGTCGGCACCAGTGCCGAGACCGGCGAAGGCATCGGGGAACTGGTGGCCACCATGGACCGGCACCGCAAGGCGCACCACACGACCGAACTCGGCGCCGAGCGGCTGCGCCGTATTGCCGAGTACCGCACGTTCAAGACGGCCGAGGATTTGCTGCGCAGCCGTTTCTTCGCCTCGACCAGCGAGCGCGTCGCGGCCTTGGTGGAACGCATATCGCGCCGCGAACTCGATCCGTTCGCGGCTTCCGATGAATTGATGAGCAACGTCGCATTGTAGAGGTGGACATGAACGCACCAACCGACCCGAAACACGTCGCGGCCTTACAGCAGCAACTGGAACTGTGGGAGAAGGATGAAGTCGCCGCTTTTCTGAAGAAACAGCCCGAGCGCGAAGAGCAGTTCCAGACGCTGGGCGGCTTTCCGGTCAAGCGCACCTACACCGCCCTCGACATCGCCGACACCCCTATCGAAGACATCGGCCTGCCGGGCCAGTACCCGTTCACGCGCGGCCCCTACCCCACCATGTACCGCAGCCGTTTCTGGACGATGCG
>Ga0209536_100015027_pt1 | contig 11065 bp, 12 predicted proteins | sample DeeMarSeWOR28_12_FD_187461 | JGI IMG/M metagenome (GOLD analysis project Ga0209536, IMG submission 187461) | Marine sediment microbial communities from White Oak River estuary, North Carolina - WOR-2-8_12 (SPAdes) (version 2) | ecosystem: Environmental > Aquatic > Marine > Intertidal zone >... | reverse complement strand
GCCCTCTCGCCGTCCGGCGAGGTTAGCGGCTAACTTTACCAGCCCGATTTTCGCGCCCGCCCTCTCGCCGTCCGGCGAGGTTAGCGGCTAACTTTACCGCCCTCTCGCCGTCCGGCGAGGTTAGCGGCGGACTTTACCGCCCGATTTCGCCCTCGGCGATAAGTCGATTAGCCGCTCGCCGTAATAATTGCGCGGCGATAAGTCGCTACCGGCCGATCGGTCTAGCCGCGCTCGGCTATTTTTCTCCCGATTGTTTACCGCTAATTACGACTGTTGGAAAAAAGCCGGCGGCGCTCGATCGGGGAATTCGCCGGAGTTACGCGCGGTCGGGGTATAAAAGCGAGCGGCTTCCGGGATCGCCTTCAGTATGTTTCCTTGTCGATACTGTTCGACTTTGAACGATAGCGGATCCGTCGTTTATTTTCGTTGTACCAGTTGCGGTAGAAGAAATACCAACTTAAAACTTTCTCTACCGAGCGAACCAGAAAAGTATAATCCGCCGATTTGTCCCGTTTGTAAGGCGAATATCGTCGAAAAAGAAATCGATTTTCTGATTTGGCATAAATTCAATTGTCCGGGTCAAAGGGAACTGGACGCCGAGTTCTTGCTGTCTCCGCTACCGCTACCGAACGGGTTTAACTATTGGAAATATATTTCGGATGGACTCGGAGAGGATCAGCGTGACGATCGAGAAAGAGGTGTACGTCTCCGCGTCGCTTCCGGCGAACCAGCGGCTGTTGATTCGGAAGAAGGAGTCGGAGACGTCGATCGAGGTGCTAGTTGTGCGAAAGAACGAGTCGATTCCGAGACGTCCGTTGGCGGAGAGGGACGAGAACGGGCGACCCTCGCCGCCGCCGCCGTATCGTAGCGATGGATCCGTTTTACCGATATAAAGTTCCCGCGCCCGTACTGAGAAGAGAGGGTAGAGGGAACGGCGCGAAAACCGTTATCGTGAATTTGTCCGAAATTGCCAAAAGTCTGAATAGAGAACCCGATTATATAATTCGATTTATATCGTACGAAATCGGAGTTTCTAGTCAGTACAAGCGGCCGTATTACTCGTTGAACGGTAGTCACCGTTACGAGTTGTTGTCGAGTCAATTGAATAAGTTTGTGAGTAGGTTCGTTTCGTGCGCCACGTGCGGCAATCCGGAAACCGTGTTTTTCGCTCGAAAAAAGTCGTTGAGAATCTGTTGTAAGAGTTGCGGTTGCAGTAGTATCCTGTCCGTCGATGATCATAAGTTGGTGAAGTACATTTTGAAAAATAAATAAAAACTTCAGTTTTTTTATTGAATAAAAAAAAAAAGCGGCGCGTAAATATCAAATATTAAAAAAGTTTTTTTCGGGGGCGGTCCCGCCAATCCCCCCCACCGCCGCCGCCACCGCCTCCGCCTCCGACCGCCTCCTCCTCCCGACCAGCCCCACCGCGACGCCGAGCGCGGCCGCCGCCGCCCACCGCCGCCAGCCGGTCGCCCGGGCGCTCTGAAAAAACCGTCTGAAAAAGCGGTCTCTCGGAATAAGCAAAAACGAAATCGTCGTAAAACAGACGTTGTAGACCCGGACGCCGGCCATCCCGCCCAGGGCGGACAGGAGCCCGCCGATCAGGGCGGCCACCACCCAGCCGATGGCCTCCAACCACCAGGGCCAGTCGCCATCGCCCGCCGCCCGCCCCGCCCCTCCGGCCGCCGCCGCCCTCTGGGCCACCGTCTTCGCCATCCGGGCGACCTCTATAATAAAATAATATAAAAAGATTGAATCCGTAATCATAAAAACGATATGCGATCGACCGACCCGCCTTGAAATTTTTTTTGACGGCCGTCGGCACGCCGCCGACGATCGGCCCCAACCCCGCGCACGCGCCCGGGCAGCCCGCCCCCTCCTCGCAGACCATCCGGTCGAGCGACGGATGGTTGGCCGCCACCGCCTCGAAAACGGCCGCGACCCGGTCGATGGACGGACACGGGCCGGACTCGAGCCGCAGCTCGAAGCTGTCGACGTACCGCCGACTTAAGTAAAAATAAGTTACGAGAAAACGAGTAGGCCTAAGTAAAAATTTAGAAAAAAAAAATCGCGACGACTTACAGATCGAACACCGGATCTCCGGGGTCCGGCGCCCCCACGCAGGTCAGCCGCCGGGGGACGTAGTGGCACTTGTCCCCGAGCCGGAGGGCCCTCCCCGCCCCCATAAAAAAGGCGATCGCGAACAAAAATTTCATTTAAAAAAAAAAAAACGCGGCGCACCGTTCGAAAAGCGAGTGATACAATGAGCGCGGAGGAGACCTTGAGAGACCTCTACTACGAAAAGTCCATTTCGGCCGGGCGGGAAACGGCCGCGCTTTCGAACGCGAATTATTTGTATCGGTTGGCGAAAAAGCGAGACCCGGCCATTAATTTGGAAACGGTTCGACGATTTCTGCGAAATCAAGAGGTCTACGTCGCTCAGAAAGAGCCGGACAAAATAAAGAAGGGCTATTCGCCGATACTGGCCGGCCAGCCGGGTATTAATTTTACTGGCGCAGTAGATATTGTTACCGTACTATTCGCGCTATCGTAGTAGCGATTTATTATTGGCGCTCCCCAGAACGATACCGTATTGCAGGAGTGGCTCTGTTGGCCGACGTAATGTATTTGAAAGGGCCGTTTCCCTATCTTCTGGTCGTGGTGGACGCTTTCAGTTCGTATACGTTCGTTAGATTTTTGCGAAAAATTAAAGCGGCCAACGTGGCCAGAGCGTTCTCGCAGATTCTGGACGAGCACCGGGCGAGCTTCCGGTCGCTGGCCAGCGTCACCACCGACCGCGGATCCGGTGAGCGCGCGTTAGGAGAAGCCGAAAAAAATAATCGTTAATATCTGTTAGAATTTATGGGCGAATTCGATCGGGCGTTGCGAGAGCGAGGCGTGCGGCATTTCGTATCTAGTTTCGTGTCGGCTTCCAAGACCTCTATGCCGGAAAGAAAAATCAGATCGGTAGGCTCGAATTTTAATTTGTTTCGGCGCGTTATTGCCATCTCGCCCGTATAGTTGCGCCGCAAGTTGAAGCAGATCGGCGCCGTTCGCGAAGACCTTTCTCAGTTGGAGCGGATTCGGCAGGCGGTGTTGTTGTTGAACAATTCCTACAGCCGCGCTCCGGGCCAGACTCCGTACAACGCGTTTTTCGATCCGAGCGTCAGAGGCGAGGTTCTTCGGCATAAAGACGTCGAGTTCTGGAAGACCGTCGACCGGTACAAGCGGCCGGGTCGATTTCAACCCGGCGATCGAGTTTACTATCTGACTTTACCGAAGTAGGAGAAAATAGAAAAGTCATTTTTTTTTTGAAGACGCCGAGTTCTAGAAATTCTCCGTTCGCCAAAGGAACTTCTCGTTTGAGTCCGAGTCGTTATCGAATCGCGCGGCGAATCGAGACCGGGCCGGTTACGCGGTATATATTAGAGGACGAGCGCGGCAATCCGACCAGTTCGGTTCCCGATCATCTTCTGCGACCGGCGCCTATTTAGCGATGTCGCTAGAGCTGTATCTGAATTTATCTAGCCGAACCGCGCGACTGCCCGACCCGTACGCCGCCGAATTTACGTGGCCCCTCCCCGAGCCCGTACATTTGACCCCCTTGGTCGGCTATAAGTGGACGCTGGCCCTCACCGCCGCCTACCTACCGATCGAGCTTTTGACCAATTTCGTCCCGCGTCCGCCGAACTCGTCCGCGTTCCGAGTGACGTTCGCCGCGACGGGCGTCGCCGAGCTCAGCTTCTCTTTCGGCGAGCCGGGCGAGGCGCCGCCGCGACGAATAGAAACGGGCGAGTTGGTGGATTGGGTGAACGCGCGACGGCTGGAAGACGCTTACCGAGGTAGTCGAGAAAAAAGAAATTCGAGAAAAAAATTTTTTTTATATAGATAGATTCGGTCGCGCGCGACTCACCTTCAATTTGGTGAGAACGCAGACGAGATTCGTCGAGATTCAGATGAATAATCAGCGCCCGCCGGGTTTTAGCGTTACGTTCAGTCGCGCGCTCGCTTGCCAGCTGGGAATGAGGGCCGACTTCGCCTACGTCGAGACGACGCGCTCCGTCGTGGCTCCGGACCCGTGGGGTGGGAGGCGGATTTTTTTACGGGGTCTATTTAAGCCGGCCGCTATTTAGGAGGCTTTCATAATTTGTCGGTCGAATCCGTCGGACTGGTCGTTCCCGTTTTTACCGACGCCGGTCGGAGAGAGATTTTGGATACCTGTTGTATTCAAGCGGACTCAACGCCCGACAGCGACAAAACCGAATACACCGAATTCGCGTAATTTCTCCGTCGTTTTTTTTATTCGAGTCTTCTAGCGGTATTTTTAGTTGGTACCATCCTCGCTATCATCGGCTGCGGACGGATAAAATTTACTCGTTAAAGATCCGCGTACAGAACGAGTGGGGAGAAACCGTTCGGTTTCGTCGGTATTTGAACGAGGTCCCCTGCAATTTCCGAATTACGCTTAGTAGACGGTTAGACGACGCCGTATGACCTCCCTGGGTACCGCCAGCTTTTTCGCGAAACGCGCTCCCACCGAAATCAAACCGAATTGGATGAAAAGCCCGCCCGAGGAGAGCAAACCGCTTCCGCAAGAGGCTTATTTGGACGCTATTTACGCGTCTCGAAAGGCCGCCGCGCGGCGGGGAGGCGGACGAAGAAAAAAAACGAGGCGAGCGACTAGGAGGAGGAGGATGAGGGCGCCGCCCCGGCGACGGACGAGAAGGGTGCGTAAGACCATCGTCAAAAAAAAAAGGCGGCCGCGAAGAGCGACGAAGAAGAGGGTTTACGCGACGCGGAGGAGGAGGAAAACGACGGTCGAGAAGAAGCGGAATCGCCGGCCGGCGCCGCGCCGGCGGCGGCGGCGACCCGTCGGTCGAATAAAAGGCCGCGGTCGGACTACTATCTCCCCAGAAAGTATTTTGTATTAGCGAAGGATGGCTGAAAATTTCGAGTACGGGAAAATTTCTTCGGCCGAAGGTGTATAAGCTCTCTTTAATTTTTCGTCCTCGATCGAGCTTTTTTTTCTAGGCCAAATATTCGAGAAAATTAGCGTACTCGGAGATGTTATGGATAAATGCGAGATAGTTCTGACGCCGGACGTGTTCGCCGCTAGGGAAGGTCTAATCTCGTTCACGGTCCCTAAGAGCAGTACGGATTTCACCGATTTGAATCTGAAAGTAGTTCCGCAATTTTTTTTTTCTACCCGGAGAGAGACGGGTCTTTTTTAGCTGCGTTTAAAATTCGCGGTGACCAAGGCGGACGGAACCGCTATAGCAAACACCGACGTAGTGGCGCCGAGAAATTACTTTTTGTTTAGGTATATATTTTCCCCCGGTAAAAAAAAAATACGAGAAAAGCGTTTAGCTGCTTCAAAAGTTGTCAAGTCCAGTTGAACGGCAAAACCGTGGTTCTGATGAGCGATAACTTCGACAAATACGTCTACGCGTGGATGAGTTTGAACACCAGCGACAGATATCGGAAGGACGTCTTGTCGGAATCGGTCTGCGTCCGAGACGACCGTACCGCCGCCTTCGACGACCCGCCCAACAACCCGGGATTCCAATGGCGAAAGAATTTAATAGACGCGAGTCGCGAGCGGGAACTGTTCGGGACGTTTCCTTTGGATATTTGTAATAGCAATAGATGGTTGCCGCCCGGAGTCGAGATTAAGATCGCTTTGATCCACGCCGACGATTCGGTCCGGCTTCAGAAAGAGGATACGATGGTCGATTCGTACGCGGTGACGGTGACGAACGCCGCGTTGCACGTGGTCAGAATCACGGCCGGCCCCGAACTGTTGACTTCGATTCAGCATCAATTCGCGAACGGTAACCGAGCGCGCGGAAAAATCGAGAGTTTCATTTTTTTTTTTACAGCGCGCCTGGCCACTTATTTTTACAAGAGACTGATCGCCTTCGGTCCCGATAGTATACCGGACGGGTTGACTTCCTATCGGAGGACGTTGACCTATAGCATTAAACCGTCCGCGCTGCTGTTTTGGTTTCAGGAGAGCGCGCGAGTATTAAGCAACGATCAGAAGAAAAACTCGCAAAAGTATACGCACGCCAACGTTCAATCGGCCCGCGTAACTTTCGAGACGGAAGTCTATCCCAGGTGGAGAATAACTTAAAACCGGAGGGAGGAGGGGTCGACGTTTTTTTTTAGAACCCCCGTGGCCGGTTACGAGATCGCGATGACGGACAGGAGATCGGCGAGGTGTAACCAATTGTTTCTGACGCTTCACGAACTGCTCGGTTTCCACGGGTCGATGTTGGAATCGAACGGGCTAGATATGGATCGGTTTTACGGGGTAGCGCGGGGCGGGCGGAGTTTAAAAAAAAGAAAAAGCGGACGCTAAATTCTAGGATCAAACCGTTTACACCTTCGTCCTCTCTCCCACGCCCCTATCTCTCAACTATAAAGAGCCGTCCTACAACGGGACCACCAGCGTCAGTTTCGGTTTCGAGCGGGCGACGGCCGGCCAATTGGTTCTGTACGGGCTCGCCATTTTCTCGCAAGAAATTACGATCGATAAGTTGGGCTGCGTGCAGCTGAATCCCGAGATATTGCAGTAGATGGAGAAAGAGCGGTTGGAGAGTTTGTTGCGCCGCGATCCGAAAATTCGAGCCGTCTTCCGAGGCGTTTGCGGAATAGAGGAATTGAGGGGGCTCCGACCGGCGGAGTCGCCGAGTATTTACGTTCTTTTATATCGCGAACATTATACCGTTTTTTATTTCGGTCTAGATAACTGGTTTTTCGACAGTTTAGCTTTACCGTTAGATTATTACCCGTTCGGCGATTTTCTTAGCGACTACTGCGTACGGCACGTTTTCGATTCGCCGATTCAGAGCGACGAGTCGGACGCGTGCGCGCTGTTTTGTCTGAAGTTGTGTTTTCTACTAGCCAGAAAGTTTCCCGTCTCTTATATCGGAAGTTCGGCGTTTAAGAGAAATCCCGCGGAAAACGAGTATATAGTGCGAGGATTTCTCGAAAACTTCATTGATCGGTTTAGTTGACGCGCGCGATTTTCCCGAGAATAAAATGGAGGCCTACCCGATTCGGGATATAAGACTGAGCGCCCCGTTCTGTATGATGATCTCGGCTAGCAGCGGGGTACGCCGGTTTCGTTCTTCTAAAGTAGCCGTCGTCAAACGAAAAAAAAATAGATCGGCAAAACGACTTTCGTCGCCGATTTGGTGTCGAATTGGGATCGGGCGGTAGACCGCGGCCCCCTGAAACGGGTGGTGTTGTTCTACGTTATCTGGCAAGACGTTTACGATCGGATAGCCGCCGTCGTCGATAATTTTCGCGCGATCCGCTACGAAGATTCGGACCCGGCGTCGTTAGCCGGCGACGAATTTTGGAACTGCGCCGACGGACAGCAGTTGATTTTTCTCGACGACGCGTTAGAGGTCTTTAGAGACAAAAAGACGGCCGGTCCCTTTCACAATCTGGTTATCGCGAGGAGGCAGTAAGACTTTGGCGCGCGCGCGCTTCCCGCCGCATCGTTTTTTTTTCAGCCACAACGACGTGAACGTCGCGATCGCTTTGCAGACTCTGGGTCAGGTCTCGAAAACGCCGATTCTAGCCGACGTTTTACATAACTGCACCTGCTTCTGTCTGCTCCGGTAGGATCGTTATTATATAAGCGCCGACGGCGGAAAAAAAATTTTTTCAGCTGTCCTTACAACTCGTCTTTGATTCAAAGGTATCAGCGGTCGTTTTTCAACGACTATCCGCGCTTTTTGCAGACGGCCTGCTTTCGCTGTTTCGAAAAGGACTTCGACGTAAGATTAACGAAAAAAAAAACGGGGGGAGCGATTTTCCGTCTTTACAGGATTATCTAATTATCGACCTGCGAGCCGATTTCAAGGCCCGACTGAAGACCAATCTTTGGGAGGACCGCGCGCACACGTTCGCGCCCGGCCTCGTCCGCTATTAAAAAGGCGATCGACGAGCCCGTCCTTCAGTCGGACAAAAATGAGAGGCGTAAGAACGACCCGCTTTAATAACGCCTACTCCCTACTGTTAATGGTCAGCGATTTAAAAGTCCCCGAGGAGTTGGTATCGCTAGCCTTAAAAAAGGCGTCCAGGGATTTCCTTCTCAGTATCGCCGACTGTTTCGTCAATCTTTGCCAGGGGACTTTTCCGGTTCCGCCCAAATTTAAAAAGTTTCTAAAAAGAAACAAGCGGTTCATTTTATTCGCGATTAAAGCGAGCGAAAACGAAGAGGACGCTCGGGCCGACTACCGAAAGTTGCGCCGCTATTTAGCTCGGAAGAGGAACGTCAAGATTCTACGGTCGATTTTCCACTCGATTCTGCCCTATATAAAAGCGTCTTTGCGAGATGAATCGGTGGACCGAGGCGAAGAAATACTACCTCATAGAGGAGAAAGATCTGCAGCGGTTGATGGAAAAGAAGACCGAGCCGATCCCGCCGCCGCGGGAGAAGCGGGAGTCGGAACCGGCGATCCCGTTAGCGACCGCTGAAGAAAGGGATCCGTGCCAATTCTATCTGGAGATTCTGCCGATTAATTGCAAAAAACGAGCCGCGTTTATATTGAAAGCTTTGTTCGCCACGGAAAAGTTCGCGGTCAATCACCGGAACGGGGCCGCGATTATCGAGGGGAAAGAAGTGACCGGCTCTTCGATTTGCGACCTGCTTCAGTGTCTGACTAAAACCGTCCCGCCCTTCGTCAGCGGTAAGGCGGCGCACGAAATGCCGGACGTTATCGGGCTGGGGAACGTCATCGACCTGTTGGCCCAATCTCCGATCGGTATTTAAGCCCTCGAGTATTATTATCCCTCGCTAATCGCCTCTCGTTTTGTAGGAGTCCATCAACTGTCGAACAATAGGGCGATTAGGAAGGCGTACGAAGATCGCCGCGGGCGGATTAAACCGGGCGCGAATTGGATAGAAAGAAAATATTAGTTTTTAAAATTATCGCCATATATTGCGCGAGCTTCCGATTAATAGAGACGCGATAAACAACTTTACAACCGGCGGCTCGTTGTTGTTTCAGACGACGATTGTTTCGATCCATCATTATTGAATGACGCCTTCGGGGCGTGTATTCATCGGTTGGTTGTTTTTACACTTGTTCCGCGGTCGAGAGGCGCCAACTTTTCGCGCCTCGCCCGTTAGTCTCCTCCGTCTACTCGAGACAATCGGTCGACATTTTTCGTCTAGCCGAAAAAAGGCCGAAGCTGCTCGCCCACTGAAAAAAGAAGGGCCGCCGAGAAGCGCCGCGAAAAAAGGGCCGAAGTGCTGGTGAAAAAAAGAAGGGCCGCCGAAAGGCTACTAGCGAGGAGCGCCGCGGAGGAATCGGCGAAAAAACATAGTAATATTTATTCGCTTAGAAGCTTAGAAACGTTTTTAAATAATCCTCCTTATTTAGAAAAAAAAGAAATGGCCGGCGAGTGGATCGTCGACCCCGTCGACGGGGACGAAATGTGGGTGCCCGACCGCCCCCAGCCCTGCGACCACTGGGAGCGCCAGGTGGCCCGGCTGTCCGACCGGCAGCTGGGTCACATTCTGCGATTGACCCCCTGCCCCCGCTGCGGGGCGGAGGGGTCCCTGTCGCCGAAAAGCTGGACCGACGGGGGGTTCGGTCGCCGGTCCCTACCGTCGTGCGCCGCCACTTGCGGCGAATGCGAGGGCGTACTGATCGTCGCCGAAGAGGACGACGGTCGGAAGGTGGAAGTCACCAATCGCATTTGCTGGTGGTGCGCCGCGGCGGACAGGCACGGCCGACCGACCGAGACCCTGTTCGCCCCCAGCGCCGGGAAGCCGCCCGCTCCCCGATACCCGAACGATCTGGCCAGGTGGGCCGCCCGCCTGCTCGGGGAACCGGACGCCAGCTTCCCGATCCTGCGTCGCCTGGCGTCCAAAGTGGGGCGAGACCGCTTCGTTTGGACGGCCAGGGACGTCTGGCGCGAGGCGAACGGGGATCGGATCCCGCCGGATAGGACCCCCGGCGGAATGCTTATTCGGCTGTTAAAGGACGCGTAAATATGCTTTTCTAATTTTTTTCTCGCCGCTTATAAAAAAATAAAAGCGTATTTACGCGTCCGTTGTATATTCTTATATTTATTTTTTATTTATATTTATTTCTATTTATTATATTTTTGATTTGGACCGAACAAATAGTAAAATAAAAAAATTAAAAAAAATCGCGCCGCCTCCGATGACGGCTTTGAGTATTATCTAAAAAAAAAAATAGATTGCTCTCGCCGTTTTCATCAAAACTAGCCGCCTACCGTTCGATCGACCCCGGCGCGCCCCGCGTCGCTCGACCGAATCGCGCGGCGTCTCGGCGGGCCCGCCTAAAAAAAGAAGTTTTTTTTTTACCAAACCTCGTAACTTTTCGTTTTTCTTTACCCGAGCCTCCGACTCGCGCTTCGTCGTCGTCGTCGATACAGTCTGTAAAAAAAAAATCTCTCTCTCCATCGCCGACGGTAAAAGAATCTCGTCTTACCCTCGCCCGCATCGTGGACCGCGTCGTCGATCGAGTCGTCGAGCGAGGCGCCTCGGTGGTCGCCGGCCTCGTCGCTCGCGAAGTAGTCGCCGGCCGGATAGCGGTCGGCCGCGCAGTAGTCGCCGGGCTCGCCGGCCGCGGAGTAGTCGCCGGGCTCGCCGGCCGCGGAGTCGTCGCCGGCCTCGCCGGCCGCGGAGTAGTCGCCGGGCTCGCCGGCCGCGGAGTCGTCGCCGGCCTCGCCGGCATCGGAGTAGCCGCCGGCCTCGCCGGCCGCGGAGTCGTCGTCGCCGGCCTCGCCGGCCGCGGAGTCGTCGCCGCCGGCCTCGCAGTCCTCGCCGGCGGCGGAGTCGTCGAAGCCGGCCTCGCCGGGCGGGGAGTCGTCGTCGCCGGCCTCGCCGGGCGGGGAGTCGTCGTCGCCGGCCTCGCAGTCCTCGCCGGCGGCGGAGTCGTCGAAGCCGGCCGGGGAGTCGTCGAAGCCGGCCTCGCCGGCCGCGGAGTCGTCGTCGCCGGCCTCGCCGGCCGCGGAGTCGTCGTAGCCGGCCTCGCCGGCCGCGGAGTGGTCGTCGGCGGCCTCGGAGTCGTCG
>Ga0209536_100015026_pt1 | contig 11065 bp, 6 predicted proteins | sample DeeMarSeWOR28_12_FD_187461 | JGI IMG/M metagenome (GOLD analysis project Ga0209536, IMG submission 187461) | Marine sediment microbial communities from White Oak River estuary, North Carolina - WOR-2-8_12 (SPAdes) (version 2) | ecosystem: Environmental > Aquatic > Marine > Intertidal zone >... | reverse complement strand
GAGGAAGTTGCAGCGGGTTTTCCCGGCAAATTCGTTGCCTGATATTCCTTGGCGAGGCCAATGGAATAATGTGCAAAAGGCTTTTCGACTTTCCTGGTTGCGATGGGACCGTGCGGCAGGCCTTTAGGAACACACACAATCGACGGGACATCGATCACGTGCTTCTCATAATCCGGTCCGAGTGCTATCTCGATTTCGGCGCCCAAATAATTGGGATCTTTCGGCTCAAGTCCCGCAAAGACAAGGCATTCATTATAGGGATGTGTACAACCTGCAGGTTGGGCTGTATTCCAGGCTCCCACTTTGCTGTAATAGCCAAAAGAAAAATTGGTATTTGTGTTGTTTAAATCCTTGCCTTCCATTAGGAAATAATAGTCGGCTGCCCCGGGTCCTCCAGTTCCTTTTTTAAAAACAAAATCGTGAAAGAAATGATCGTACTTATTCTCCGCGGCAGCCGCCCATGGATTCAATGAACCTGCTATCGAAAGCCCCGTGGCGCCAATAACCAAGTCCTTAACAAAGTCTCTTCGTGTCCTTCTCATCTCTGTTTCTCTCCTTTAAGGCGGGAGTCAATCTCCGGATTCAGTGACTGATCCCGGAATACAAAGCTTTGTATTGATTCAAAGAGGATTTTCTCCCATCTATCGATGTATTGATGCTATGGGAGAATGAATCCTTTTTAGGGCGGTCTTGCACGAGCGCTTCTTTCTTGTTGATCTTCAAGCTCCATCTCGTTTTCCGGTTGCCTATGCCGGATTTATTTCGGAGGGATCCCCTTTGTCGAGACGAACCATGTAAAATCCAAAAGGTTTATCTACCTTTTTGGTAATTATCGGGCCATGTTCGAGGCCTTCGGGGATGATGACACACGAGGCCTCACTAAACAGGTGCTTTTCACCTTCCAGCGCTATCTCTATTTCTCCTCCCAAGTCGTATGGTTTTTCATTGTCAAGGCTTACAAAAACCAAAAACTGATCGCTGGCATGCGTATGGGTTCTAGCTCCCCAATCTCCTGTATCGCGGAGAAATCCCCAAGCTAGATTCACGTTGAAATTCTCCAAATCCGCACCCTTGAGCCATGCAAGCGAATCTGCATTGCCCGGTCCGGTTTTCGCCCTTATATCCTTTCGGAATACCAGTTTTTTAAACAAGTGGTCATACTTGTGTCCATCCGTTGTATCCAAAGTGCTTCTTTGAGGCATCGTTATGGTTTTATGCGCAGGCTCCAGGCTAAGAACGATAAATCCATAGGCAGCTTCGCACTTGGTTGTAATCTGAGGGCAGTGAACCTCGTTTCTGGGGAAACAGCAGGCTGTGGGAACACGGAATACATGTTTTTCATATTCCTTGCTCACGTCAAACTCGCATTCTGCTCCCAAATATTCGGGTCTGTCCGGATCAAAGCCAACATAAGTGAGTACTTCATCCCCATCGGGATGGTAGTGACCTCCGGTTTCTTTGTCGTGCCAATCCCCGATTCGGGTGTAATATCCGAAGGAGAAATTGACATTTCTATTCCCCAGTTCCATGCCCTTCGGCCACCATAAAAGATCTGCATTCCCCGGTCCTACTACCTTCCACATATCTTTCATGTTGTAGTTGATTTTTCTTATCAAGCCACCATGCTTTGTCTGTTCTTGAGCAGCTAATGGGGGGCCCAAGGATCCCATAATGGCCATGCCGGCAGCGCCAACAGCAACGTCCTTAAGAAAATCCCTTCGCGAGGTATTTGGGAAACTCATGATTATTTCTCCCTTTCTGTATTCTTGATCCCTTATTGGCAAATCCTTAATCAGCAGCTTGTGAAGGCAACCCAACAACAGAAGCATGCCCCGGTCGCAGCCAGGGAAGCACCCGGGACTGCTTCTGTTTTTCTGACTTAACCGGGCTAGAATTCGATTCTTGCGACTAGCTGACCGGTCCTTCCTTGGGTACCACTTCTGGTATTGATGTATCCAAATCCGGAAATCGGCACTCCCCCGGCTGTTACCTGTGTCTGATCTGCGTTGCTCGAACTCGGATTGGGTACTCTTATCCGGTTGAATATGTTTGTGAATTCAAATCGGAAGCTAAAATTGGCCCTTTCTCTCAAGCGGAAAGTGCGGCCAAAACTCAAGTTTTCAACAGGACTGCGACGCTGCCGGTAGTCGTCAAAGTATGCGGCCGTGGTGCCGAATTGACCCGGAGGAGGATCCTCCCATGCATCTGGATTCAATACAAAGTCCCGGTTTGGATCAAAGCAACTGGTGCAGTTCAGATCCTTAGTGAAGAGCGGCTCGCCGGGCACTCGGTTTGCAAAGGTACCGGTGCCAATGCGTCTCCCGGTAATATGAAAGTCGAAGGGAGCGCTGAGCTTCAGCAAAGTACCGATCTCGTTGTTTGCATAGGGTGCCAGGATCGGTCGGCCGCTGGCGTATGTCAGCATAGCCCCAATCGTCCAATCGCGGATTATCCACGACAGCGCCTTTTTAGTATTTAGGGTGGGAAGGGTATAATTTGTAGCAACAACCAGACGATGCGGCTGGGAGTAGGCAGAAATAAATTTGTTGGCTGAGCGGTCAAGGTTGTTGTTAATCACAGGTCTGATTGAGAAAAAATTAGGATCCTCGGTCTCCGCGCCTATATTCAGCTCTCTTTGCCTGCTGTAAGCGGCTGTCAAGCTCAGACCATGAGAATATCGCTTGGTGACCTTGATCTGCAGCGCGTCGTACCAACTATTGCCTACCGGGCTCCACAGCACATTAATTCCAAGGAAGTGCGGGAAGGGTCTTATAGATTGACCTACGGTGAGACCTCTTGAAAATTCCGGATACGGCGCCGGGAATCTGATCGCATTTTCCGGACTTAGTTGACTTAATGGAGTGTTTAACAAAGCTCGGTCGGCAGCATCATTGATATCCAGACCATGAGCAGCCAGGATTTCAGGTGTAAGCCGATTGGGATCCTGAAAAATACCGGCTCCCCACCAGACACCGCGGTTGCCTACATAGGTAGCTTCCACAGACAGGTTAGGAGTGATTTCCCGTTGAATTCCGACACTCCACATCATTAATCGTGGTGGTCGCCCGGCTCCAGGATCGATCATATGGAGGAAAGTAGAGGGAGAGGAGGGAACTGCCGGCAACTGGCCTGGATCAAAGTCCGGCCATACAGGTACTACTGGCACGCCATCCTCCAGCAGCATGGCGGGTTCGCCGAAAGATGGGGCGCTGAATGGTACATAGGAACCGAAACGCATGGACCAAAAATTATTCGGGGCTGTTTGCCCGTAAGAGATGCCCCAGCCGCCACGTAAGACCGTCTTGGGCGTAATCTGGTAGGCAGCGCCGAGCCGTGGCCCAAAGGCGAATTTGTAATTTTTTGCGAAATCCCCGTGAGTCGCCTCAAAGACTACTCCTCCCGGAAGGTTTCCGACTGCAGGATTTGGCACCTCGGCTGAAATGCTTGAAACGCGGCCGTACTGTTCCTTTAAGTATGTCTGGTAATCCCAGCGTAGGCCATAATCGAGGGTCAGTTTGCGTGTTACCTTCCATGTGTCCTGTGCAAACAAAGCCCAAGCCTGTTTTCCCATTCGGGGATCAGCAGGCTGGCCGATCTGCCCGTTATTGACTCTTCCCAGAAGAAAGCTGGCGTAAGGAAATCCCACGTTGCCGCCTTGAAGATTCTGTCCTAAAGTTGAAGGAAGTCCCGATTCTATGCCACTAAAGGCAAAATTACCGTTAGCTCCCATCAATATGTCGATGGGATTTCCAGTGAATTTTGCTTCAGCACCAAATTTTAATGTGTGATTATTTTTAACCCAGGTAAAGTTTGCGTTCGCCGTGGGTTTGACATCATAAAAATCGTAAAGAGCGTTAGAGCCCATTCCCCCAAAGAAACTTCCATGGCCGCCCATAGGCGTCCACAATCCCGTCACGATAGGGAAATGATTTACGTAGGTACCCTGCAAGCCAATACTTGCGGGGTCGAATTCGGGCTGGCTCTGCCCCCAGTAGCCGTGCATGTAGCCGGCACCCAAATGCAAAAGCAAAGTAGGAGTTAGAGTGTGATCATAGTTAATACGGATCGTGTGTGCCTCGCGAGGATTCTTGATCATCTGCGTTCCCGGCCAATCTAAGCCATCCACGAACTGATATGAGCTTTCCTTTGTGAAAGACCAGTAGCCGGACAGTTTTATATTGTCGCTGAAATAGTGATCGATCTTCACGGATGGGATGGTCTTATTATTGGGGTTAATAAAGTTAGCCTGAAAGTTATTGGTGAGTGAGGAATTGGTCGGTGGAGGAATCATATCCTGAATCGCAGCTGCGACAGGATCAAAACGATCTGGTGGGATGAAGTTGTCTGGGAATGGATCTCTAAGCACATAAGGCGTACCATCAACAACCTCAGTGCGGGTTGTTGCTGGATCATAGATCGCATTTTCCATGATGGGCCGGCCGAGCGGGTCCGTACCAAGCTCTCTTCCAGTCAGGATAGCGCTGAAATCTCCATTTCGAAAAGCTTCAGTGGGGATTGTTACCAAGCTGTTATAGAGTGATTCTGCGCGATTCTGCTCGAAGTTGAAGAAAAAGAAAGTCCTGTCGCGTCCGTCGTAAACACCGGGAATGTAAATGGGACCACCAACGCTGAAACCGTAATTGTGGCGTCGTGATTTAGGTTTCTCGTAATCCTCACTGCCATTGACATAACCTTCTGCGGCGTTGAAGGCTTCGTTAACATAATATATGTAGGCAGAACCATGGATTGTGTTGGTCCCCGATTTCATTGACAGGTTGAAAAGGCTGCTTCCTGCCTGCCCGTATTCAGCTGCAAAATTGCTAGTCTGGACCGAGAACTCTTCAACGGCCTCTACGCTCGGTTGATTTACATTCGGAAATGCTGTGTCAAAACCACTGGTGGCATCTTGACCTTCGATCCGCAGATTTTGTGTTCCAGCCGGAGCACCCTGAATTCGGATAGTATTGCCGCCTCCAGAAGATGCGCCGGGAAGCAAGTCTGTGACGCGATATGGATTTCGAATGCCGCCGGCGACCGAAAAAATCGGGAGCTCGTTCAGCCGCTCAGAGGAAATATTTTCACTCAATTCGGCGCTTTCTGTCCTAAGAAGCGCTGCATCGGCAGTTACTATTACGGTCTCGGTGATTTCGCCCATCTCAAGCTCGACATCAATGCGCAAGGTTTGAGCTACCATAACGGTGATTCCTGTGCGGACAAATTTCTTGAATTCCGGCACGGATACCGATAGCTCATATACTCCGACCGGTAATTGGGAGATCGTGTAATTGCCGGTTGTGGTACTTAAAACCGGATATACCGCTCCGGTTTCGCTGTTTTTTGCTTCAATTGAAGCATTGGGGACCAATGCACCCGCAGGATCAGCAATGGTTCCTGTTATAGTGCCGCGATCACTCTGGGCAAATGCTGCTCCAGACAGCAGGAGCAGACAGAAAATAGCAATGAAAATTGATCTCATTGAGTCTATCCTCCCTGGTTATAAGTTGATCTGCAGTGCCTCTTGATTTTTGATTAAGCGGAATTTCCGTTATCAACTTGCCGCACAGAAAACTAGATAATTTCCCTATTTGGGGGCAGCTATCTGTTTAGAGATCATCAGTGAAGTAGCGCAGGGCAGGAACATCTACAGGGCAATATAATCTGCATGTACGGATGAACTTCCTAGATAATCCTTCATCCTCTAAGCACCATGCAGACATGCATATACCAGACAACCAAGTACTGTATGGAGCTGAGCAAACAGCATGTAATATGTACTTATTCTTGAATCGAAATTATGCCTTATTATTCGAAATGTCAAGATCTAATCATCGGGCATTGGTAGGGCAGGATAGATTGGATTACGTTCCAGGGCGCGGTTGGCAGCTTCAAGATCAACGATTAGACGATCCCGCAATATCAAAGCAACTGTTGGAACTCCATCGATTTCAAGGTATCGAAAATGGACTCCGGCTATGTTAAATCGGTCTCTTCGTGCTGGATGTTGGCATAGGGGTAGACAACCACATTGGCCTCCGCCCGATGGTTCTTCTTGAGCAGGTCCAGTGCATCATCCCAGGAGCGAGCCAATCGGACGTGCTTGGCCGATATCTGGTCCACGTCTCTCTTGTGCATGTGCTGTGAATACACGATGAGCTGTGCGGCCTGACTCACAGGCTTTTGAGCTGATTCGATCAAATCCCAATAAGGCTGTCCATTATACGACCAGCGTTCGCCCATGTAGTGCATAGTACTCACGGCATCCGGGTGCTGAGCAATTAACACAACAGATCCCCCGTCGCGCAGGCAGCGACGCGCCCACTCGAGGCCGCTTGAGGCCTGCCGGCTTTGCGGATAACTGTTGACCACCACAATATCGGCATTCTTCGCTGTGGGCGTACGGAAATGCTGGTTTGCCATGCGGCAAGCAGCGTGATGAGCGGTCACGACATCACCAGCGAAAATTTCTGCCGGCTCCCGGCGCTCATTGTAAACAATCTGAACCGAGAAATCGACCTGCGCGAGCCTGGCTGCTTCCTCCATGTCCTTGCGCATTTCATTTTCGAAAACCTTGCACTCACCGGTGGTCGGATTCTTGCCCAGGCCTGATATAACTCGATGCATATAGTTAATGGATTCTACCCAAGCCACACCGGGCAAAACGGCCTTGCCACCACCGCCATACCCGGCTGTACCATGCGGCTTGATGCCGCTGACGGTGATGCGAATGTCAGCTTTGGCGAAATGGTGATTGACCTTGATCTTGTTCAATTGCGAAGTAACACCAACTTCTAATACGTTCTCCCAGACGTTGTGGTTTATCCATGCGAATTTTTCCACAACCAAATCACCTAACTTCGCCCGCACTTCTGCATGCGTCATGGGTCGATGCCCGCCGTATGAAGTTAAAAAAATGATGTTCTCGTCCCGCAGTCCAGCCGCTCGCAGGTCTTCCACCAACAAAGGGAAGACCTGTTTGGAGGGAGTGGGACGTGTGAGATCATCAAAAGTTATGACCGCCGTTTTCTTGCCCGCGGCTATCTCCCTCAGTGGTGGAGCATCGATCGGCGAATCAAGTTTTTTTCGAATTTGCTCCGTCGTAAGCCCTGGGCGACCATAGCCTTTCATATGCTGCACCTTCAGTTCCCAGCTTCCAGGAAAAACCAGCTGCTCCTCGATGTCTCCATAATGTTCCTGTGTCCGGATAGCCAAAGTATTGCCGCTGTCCACTTCAGCAGGAACCGCCCAACCGTCGGGTGTCAATCCTGAGGTACCGAACGCGGACACTACACCAATGCCAGCCAATTCTATAAAATGTCGGCGGTCCAGATCCCGTCCTATTCTGCAATATTTGTTGGCCATGGTTATTTCCCTCCAGGATGTCTTTGTTATGGACGATTTCGGAATAGATTTGAAAACGCCATTGTTCCGTTACCGGGTATCGCCTTATTGAGAGCAGCGTTTCGTGTCAACGCTCTTGACCGATTATAGGAATTTATACCCCCGTCAAATAAAGATATATCTATCGCTAGCCGCTTGGTTTTACTTGGGTGACTCGTGGATTCATTATAGTTGGTTGGCATCTATGTCAAAAGGGAAATCCTTGGCTTGCTTCAACAATATCTTCAGGCAAACCAGATCAGCTTGGAGTGTACGCCGTAGTACGTGCATATGAAATCATTGCTGCAGCTGAGTCGTGAAATGGATCTGATTACCAGTAGCTGCCTTGTCTATGTGTCGCGCAGAGTGAAACATTGCCCCCTGCAATTCAATCATATAGACAGTTCCATTCTTTTGTTTACAATAGGGATTACGAAAAAGAATTCATTGACGAAATCCGCCCGATTATTTCAGTAGAATTGAATCCATGTCCTGATCGCACCGGGCTTCAGGTTCAAGAAATATGGGTTCTTTGCCGCTGCTTTGGCAGTTCAGTAACAAACATGGTTAAGAGCCTCATTAAAAAGGAGATGTTTAATGAATCAGACTGAAAGAATGAACCGGCGCTCTTTTCTTAAGGGAGCGGCTGTCGCAGGTGCCAGTGCACCGCTTGCGGCTTATCTGCCGGGTAGTGCCCAGGGTAGTGTTGGAAATGCAGCCGCTGCAGCGGCACACACGGATCCACAGACAAAAGCGGCTCCGACTGCTTCTGATACATCCATTACAATCCCCTCATTCGCCAGTATCGTGGAGTGCGATGAGGGACATGAGCTCATTCTCCAGGCTATGGCCGCCAATGGTGTGGATAAGTTGTTTTTCTGCGGCGGCACCGACAACTATTTCTTCATGGAGTCGGTGGCTAAATTTAAAGCACTGGGGCGACCCACACCCGAACTGATTACGGTCATGCATGAATCCGATGCGGTCTACATGAACATGGGTTATTCCCAGTGGACGGGGCGACCACAAGTTACAGCCCTTCATGTAGATTGCGGCACCATCAACGCGGGCGCCGCCTGGCCGGAAGCCTGGCACGCTAATGCCGGTATTGTAGTTATGGCAGGGCGCACACCTTGGACAACAAAGAATGAATTGCCGGGCTCTCGTTCCTTCAGTGTTCATTGGGAACAGGAAATGTACGATCAGGCCGATATTATCAGGCAGTATACCAAGTGGGATTACGAGGTAAAGACGCTCGAGAATGCCTCCCTGATCGTCCAGAGCGCCTTCCGCATTGCGGCCACCGAACCGTGCGGCCCGGTCTACATTACCCTTCCCCGTGAAATTATGGCCGCCAAGCTGAACGGAGGCATAGGGTACAATCCAATAGATTTTCCTCCCGCTGTCTCGGCTCAGGGCGATTCGACCGCACTGCGTGAAACAGCCAAGCTCCTGGTACAGGCTGAAAATCCCATTATTTTAGTCAAGAGCATGGGCCGCCATCCTGAATCAGTAGCGGCGCTTGTAGGGCTTGCCGAAAAGCTGGCTGTTCCGGTCTCTTCTACCGACGCATTCATGAACTTTCCCCGGAGGCATTGGGCAAGATCGGTCTCCGATCTTAACAAGCGGGATGTCATCCTCATTATCGACCATGATATTCCATGGGCTGCCTTCGATCCTCCCAAAACGGCGAAGATAATATCCATGGACGCCGATCCGTCGCGGCTCAAGCAGCCTTTGTGGGGCTTCCCTGTGCACATTCCCATTACTTGCGACTCATCAAAGGCTCTGCCGGTGCTCACCCAGATGACGGATGAGTTCATCACATCCAGGAGGAAAGCGGCCTTCTCCGAGCGCCGAGCCGCTCTAGAGGCTGCTAATAAGGCAGCCGATAATGCAGCCATGGCAAGTATTGAGAAATCAAGAACCGACTTTCCCTTATCTCCCGTCTGGATTCGTGAGTGCGTCAACCGGGTATCCGATGAAAATACCGTTTTATTATGGGATATCGCCTCAATTGGACAGGGAGACAGGACCCAGCCCGGCCACGTTTTTTCCCAGTATGCATCCAACTTGGGCAACTCATGGCCTCGGGGTATCGGCATCAAGATGGCCGCACCCGATAAGACGGTCATCGCAAGCGGAGGAGACGGTTCTGCCGTTTTTTCCAATCCTGAGGCCGCTCTGTGGACCGCCCGTAAATACAATGCACCCATACTGTATATCATCAATAACAATAACAAATACAATGCAGTGGAAATGGGTTTGAATGCATACGGCGGAGCGAAGAGCTACGCCGGGAAAGCCGGCTTTAACGGTTCCGATCTTTCACCTTCTCCCAACTTTGCCATGATTGCTCAAGCTATGGGAGCCTATGGAGAAAAGGTCACGGAACCGGATAACCTGCCGAGGGCCCTCCAGCGTGCCCTGACGGCGGTCAAAAACGGTCAGTCCGCCGTACTGGATACGATCATCTGTCTTGAAACATAAAGACCGAGAAATTTCAGGTTAGTAACTATGGAGATCGTTCCCGAGGATTTTATTAAAGTAACATATCAGGGGATTGTGAACATCCGGGGATCCAAACGTGCCCTGCCTGTCATCCTGTTGAACGATGCAAAAGAACGTACCATGGCTGTCCCTTTAGCAGACCTGGAATACAATCTGATCCGGCATACTCTGGATGGAAACAAGGACGGGCCTCAACCTTATCAAAACCTGATAGCCTGTTTACTCAAACTGGGTGTGACATTCAGAAAGGTACATATTCTTTACAGTGATGAATATGATCTACCCACGCGGCTTATCCTGCGCCCAGGCTCAGGGCCGGATATCGAAGTACCCGTTCCCTGTGCCGACGGTATCATCTGTGCCCAGATGGCGCATGTGCCTATCTATGTATCTGAGAGGCTCATTTCAGCTATAGGAACAGAAAAGTGACGATTGGTCCTGCGAAGATTTCTTCTGTGTCGTTAATGCCAACCGGAATTTCCGGAGCAGGTATTGAATACCCCGGCGAGGGTACTGCAATGGACAGATGATGCTAATTCACCTAATCCGCTTAGCATAAAGCAATTCTGATTTTGGATAGCGGAAGTCCAGCCAATGGTGACGACCTGCAAGCTTTGTCCTTTCACCACAGGCGGCTACAGCAGCGGCTTGAGGCGGGCATATCCGCTTTTGCTGACGGGCAGCCGCTTTCCGTTCGACAGGATGGCGAGGCGGCTGTCCCGTGTCAGAAGCTCCAGCCGCTCCAGGCGTTCCAGGTTCAGCAGATAGGATCGGTGAATTCTTACGAACCGCCGGGGATCCAGGTTCTTCTCGAGATTGCCTAACGGTTCCTGCTTCAAATACTCTTTTCCCCCGCTGTGAATGCAGACGTAGTCGTCCTGCGCCTCGAGATAATCTATTTTACCGGCCGGAATGACGTGAACCCTGGAACCGTCCCGTACCAGGATGCGCTCGAGCGGCGATGTTGAATCCCGCGATTCGCGCACTAGTCCGGACAGTGTATCGTGCGTTTTCGAACCCATCCTGCGACCGGCGCGGTCGAGCGCTTCGGCTAAGCGATCCCTGCTGAAGGGCTTCAGAAGGTAGTCCACGGCATGAACCTCAAACGCTTTCAGTGCGTATGCGTCATAGGCCGTGATGAAAATAACGGCCAGATCACGGGGAATCAACTCCAGGA
>Ga0209536_100015025_pt1 | contig 11065 bp, 25 predicted proteins | sample DeeMarSeWOR28_12_FD_187461 | JGI IMG/M metagenome (GOLD analysis project Ga0209536, IMG submission 187461) | Marine sediment microbial communities from White Oak River estuary, North Carolina - WOR-2-8_12 (SPAdes) (version 2) | ecosystem: Environmental > Aquatic > Marine > Intertidal zone >... | reverse complement strand
GATGATCTGGAGGGTTTGAAAGAATCGTTGCCGTTCTTTATCAGGGAGCGTCATGGAATGTTGCCGCTGCCGTTCCGAGATGCCAATGGCCATATTCAATTCTTGGATATGAGCTATATCTTCCCGTGGACCATGCCGCTGGAGACGTTGAAAGCGGCAGGTACTGGCGATGCTGATAAGTTGTTGTCAACAATCGGTATTGCTGGCTCGCCCATTCTTGCCAGCGTTCAGGGACTGGGCAGTAATATTCATCCGTTTTACAAAAAGGCGATATCCAAAGACAAGGAACTCAAGGATAAGGGCTTTGAAAGTTACAGCAGCACTCGCATTGGTGTGGATCGATTGAGTTATATGTGGAACCTGTGGATGCCGGGTATTCTTGGAACGACTACTGCCAACCCAATTGTAAAAACGTACAAGGCGGCAACCCAAGGTCCTAGTGCTTATATACGGATTCCGCCGACGGTAGGACAGGGCCTGTTGAGGTTCGTCGGTATCAATGTTTATCCAACGGACAAAGAGGCAGCCGTCAATAACATGATGGCCATGCTGAAAGTCGCCAGTGATTACCTTGCCTATATAAATTCCGAGGCAAAGAAAGATTTGTCGAAGCAGCAGGAAGTTTATGACAAATATATGCCAACGTATGAGGGGCTATATAATGACGTTGTTGACTACGCCAAACGGACAGGAATCATGGCGGAACTAGAAGCAGCAATGGAGGAATGAAATGAGCTACCCACTGATACCACCGCAGTCACAATGGGTTGATGCCAATGGCGACCCGCTGGTTGGTGGCAAGCTAAAGTTTCAGGACCCCGGAACCGATGCCCTGAAAAACACATATCCGAATGCCAACTCAGCGGATGCCGGGACATTCCCTAACACCAACCCGGTAATTCTTGATGCCAACGGCATGGCTGAAATCTATCTACAGGATGGAGAGACGTACAAGGTCACGTTGTACGACGCCAATGACGTTCAGATTTGGCAGCAGGATCAGGTGAAGTGCCCGTCCTCAGCCGCGGCAGCCCAAGTGTCAATAGCCGACGCTGGCGGATACTACGCCGCATCGAATGTCGAGGCCGCCTTTCAGGAACTGGGTGCGTCTACTGGCGCTGGAGTCATTGGCATTGCCGATGGCGGCGGCTACTACTCTGGTACCGACGTTGAATCCGCATTACAGGCGCTGGGTTCATCCACTGGTGCTGCGATCATTGGCATCGCGGATTCCGGTGGTTATTTCACGGCGACCAACGTGGAAGACGCCTTACAAGAGATGTGGGCCTCGACGACCGGCTCTTTTACAGCTACTTACGATGGATTTTCCGGGTCGCCCACTGGTGGGTGGCATTGGGCGCGGACTGGGCACCTTGTCACCCTGACAAACGATGCCTCTCTTACTGCAACCAGCACGGCGACGACATTTAGTAGCCAGCTTGGCGATGTTCCGGCGGCCATTCGTCCAACCCGCCAGCAAGCCTTTCCATTTTCCATTCAGAATAACAGCGCTTTTGCATGGGGCATGATCGAGATAACCACGGGCGGCACCATCAACTTCTACACTGGACCCGAGCAAACTGGCGCATCTGTCTGGACGGCCTCTGCAAACAAAGGTTACCGGTCTGGCCAGACGTTCACCTATAGCCTTGAGTAATGTGTAATCCATTTCACATAGCAGAGCGCTTCATCGGCATCCAAGAAGTCGGCGGTGCCGTAGACAACCCGATGATCCTGTCGATGCTGAAACTGGACATGGACTGGCCGGAACACGACGAGGTGCCGTGGTGCAGCGCGTTCGTGAACTACATCTGCTGGCTCCTGAGGCTGCCACGGTCGAAGGATTTGCGCGCCCGGTCGTGGCTATCAATTGGCCGCGGCATCCAACTGGACGATGCCGAGGTGGGCGACATCGTGGTGCTGAAACGTGGCTCTGGCGACCAGCCCGGCCCGGAAGTCATTGATGCGCCGGGCCATGTTGGCTTTTATGCAGGCCGTGCAGGCGACTTCATCGAGGTGTTGGGCGGCAATCAGTCAGATACCGTGAAGGTCTCTCGTTATCCAAAATCCAAGCTACTTAGCGTGCGACGGTTGGTTTGATGCTATACTCCAGATACTACATTGACGCCTGTGAAGCATGGCTCTGGACGATATTGCAATGCCCGAAAATTTCCGCACTTCTATGGTTAACCGCTGCTCAGGAGACGATTTCCGTGTGTGGTTGGTCAGGAAGCTCGCGGAACTTGCGGAAGACGCCGAATCGGACGACGAGTCCGAGGATTAGTCTCGTCCCGGTGGAACGTCATGGTTCCGCCTGATTTCCCCAAAATCTACTGGCTGTGCTGGCTGCTTGCTTTCGGCGCTCTTGAAGCGTGGGCGGTCTACACGGGCCGTGGCGACCATACGTTTTCCTACTGGGTCTGGTGGATACTCGGTTCCGGCGATGATGGCCGGGAGTGGTTCCGCTGGCTTGCCCGCGGTGCTGTCATCGTGTTGCTGCTATGGCTGCTGCCGCACTTCCTGACAAAATGGAGGTGGTTCCATTGAGCATCGGACGAACCCTGAAAAAACTGCTGGGTGGCGTTGCGCCCACCATTGGCACCGCGCTCGGCGGCCCGCTGGGTGGCGTGGCCATGAAGTTCCTCGCCGACCGGTTCACGGATGGCGACACCGGCAAGGTCGAGGACTACCTGCTGAGTGCGTCACCAGACGCCCTGAAAGACCTCAAGACAGCCGATATGGAGTTCAGGAAGCACATGGCCGACCTTGGGGTCAGGTTGGAGGAGATCGCCTCTGAGGACCGCTCAGACGCCCGTTTGCTGGCCCGCGAGAAGGGGCTTTTCATTCAGGGTCTGATGGCCATGGTGTACACGGCGGGTTACTTCGGGACCCTTGGGGTGTTCATAATGGGTTGGGTCGCTGTCCCCACTGATTACATCGGCATGGTGAACACGCTTATTGGCGCGCTCGGCGCGGCCCAGCTTCAAATCCTGAACTTCTTCTTCGGATCGAGCCGGGGCTCCAAGGAAAAGACGGAACTGCTGCTGGCCGGTAAATGAAGCTGCGAATGATATTCGACACATGGTTCGTGCCGCCGGGCAGGTCGGCATGGGTGCTGTATCCGTTCATGTTCTTTCGCCAGCATCAATACGATGTCAGCGACGAACTGCTGCGCCATGAACTGGAGCATGTCTATCAGGTTCACCGGCACGGCTGGCTGAAATTCTATTGCAGCTACATCTGGTGCCACTTCCGTTACGGCTATGCTGACAATCCGTTTGAGATAGAGGCAAGAGAGGCCGCCAAGAAGGGGCTCACCGATTTCGATTACGGCTGCATACTGCGCTGGGTGAGATAATGCTGTACCGGTGCCCACGATGTCGGCAACGGTTCTATTCGTTCCACCAGTTGATGGTTCACATGAAGCGGAACCATGGCAAAAAAAAGAACGCCCCCGCAGAGTTTCCTCGACGGGGGCGATAGGTGGATGGCGGGATTTGCTGATTACCCGCAAGCGCCGAACAGAGTCAGAGTTTCAGAGTCTGCGTACGACGCGGCTTCCCGTTACTGCTAAGTACCAATTTCCCCGGAGCTACCGGTTCGCCCTACGTCGCCCCCCACAGTTAGCCAAGGACGATTTCAGGACTGTGGCCGAGAACCCATTACGGCCCCTGTTGAACCGCATTTCTGGCACATCCCGCTGGGCCAGCTACGCCCAACGTCGGCGCATAATACATCAATTCTCACAGGATGCAATACCCGATGCGCCATATTTTTCCTTTGTTATCTCGACCATCTTTTCTGCCAGTTCAGCGCACTCGTCAACGGTTAATCGCTTCACGCCTTCACGGGAATAACCGGGGTGTAACTGCCAGCCTAGAACGCCGGAAAAATAGAGGGCAAACAGGCTCTCCTTATCCACAGTCTTTCTCCGCGAGTGCTTCACATATTTTGCACCGCCCCTTGCCGCGCTCTACTAATTCGCAATAATGGTCACTTACGGCCTCCCGCAGCCTCGCGTTCTCGGCCTCCAGTTCAGCGATGCAAGCCTCTGCAACGTCTAACTTCTCTTGCAGCCTCTCGGCTGCCTTCGCAGAGCGCATACTGCTGGCCTGATTTGAGTGTACTTGTGCCTCCAGTTCAGCGATGCGGTCGGCTGCGTCGTGCATTAACTCAACTGTATCTGCATTCCACGATTCATACCGCAGCAATCTCTCAATCAGGTCACTTTGCCCCACGATAGCGTCGTATGCCTCTGCCCCATCTGGTTCAATCATCGTCTTTCTCCTGCTCTGTGGCTGCGGGCCAACAGTCATCGCAAACCGTGAACGTAGTGCCGCCCTCGGCCTTTGTTCGTAACCGACCGCACTTCTCGCAGGGGTACCTTCTCTCTCCCTGCTCTGCGGCTGCCTCCCTCAACCGCTCGACCTCGGCCTCAAGTTCCTTGATGTATTCATAGTCAACTATTAATGCTTCCAGTTCAGCGATGCGGTCGGCGGCTTCGTGGCATAACTGTCGAGTGAGTGTCGCCATTGACGCTCTACGCAATCTCTCAATCAGGTCACTCATTGCAGCACCTTATACAAAACAAGTACCCAGAATGGCAGCGCCACGGCCAAAGCAATAAGGCACCCGCGCGCAGGTGCCAAGTCATCATTTCTATGGTCACTCATAGGCTTTCAGCAATTCACGTTCCTTGATCGTGAAGATGCCGCCCTTGGTGGGTGCCTTCCACAGCTTAATCATGTCGTCGTGACCGATTTCCCGCCACGCTTCCATGGCTGGCTCGATGTCTTCGACAGCAAGGTACTGCTTGATAGCTACAATGGATTCCCAGTGCTTCCACACGGTCTCCATGTACGCGCCGTAGGCTTTGTCAGCCTGTTTGCGGATCGCCATGCTGACCTCGTCAGCGCTTGCAATCTGCGGATCGAACTCGGTCTCTGAGCCCGGCCAATGGGCAAACCCTAGGCAGCGACCGACCGCGGACGTTTCGCAAATCTCGACTGCGGACGTTGCGGTCCAGTCGTCGGATTCACGGGTTTCTTCTGCATAACCGGTTGCTATCAGCTTGCCGGTCTGGTCCCTGAGGCTGGCCTTGAAAATCACCTTGTCGCCTTCATCGGTGACCAGCTTGGTCTCCAGCGTCCAGTCCGGGTATTCCTTACGCATGTTCTGGACACGCAATGCCACGGTGTCGTAGACCTTGCCGTGGATATTGACCTGTCCGGGTTTCAGTTTCGTATTCATTGTCTGCTCCTTTTCTTCTCTGGTACCTGCGACCGGCACCGGATCGAACCATCGATCAGCACCGCGCGCAGGTTCTGCTCATAACACTTCTCTGCCGCCAGCCTGATGCCGCGCCCCGCTTCATACGGGAATGCGATGTTTTGCAACGCGGCGATAGCCAGCCAGTAGGCCAGCACCACGCAACAGGCGCGGAATGCCAGCCTACTCATACTCATGGTTGTTCATTTCCCTAAAGTCCGGGGCTTCCTCGTCGTAGGTCTTGACCATTTCGCCGCAAAAGCCACAGACGGTGACGAGTTCGTCAGCGAAAAAATCGAGCCGTTCAAGGGTGTAACCGGTAACCCATTTGTCACAGTTGTTGCAGTATTCAGCCATCAGAACAACTCCTGCTGACCCTTGGCCAGCCGATAGCAATGCTCCGGGCGACCGTAGGGACCCATGCGGGTCTCGTCGGTCTTCACCAGCTTGCTTGGGGTGAGGTTTGTTATGGCCCGGCGAATCGAGGTCAGCGGGGTGTAAATGGAAATCAGTTGCACTTGCCTTAACGAACGATACACCTCAGACGCCGTGAGAGCCTGTCCGGGGTGCGCTAGGAACCACCCTAGGACAATGTCATCCTGTTTCTTTGCGGCGATCCTGTAGCGTCTCAGGCCGTCTGGTGAGGCGTCCGTGGTCTGGTGGTAGCTATTCATACGGCTCCCCTCTAAAACGGAATTTCATCAGTATCGAAATCGTCATCCTGCTGCTTACCGCGCGCTTCCATTTCCTCGTCCGTGGCCATGCCAGCAGCCTCACCAGCCGGTGTCGGCGCACCCAGTGGGGTGTTGTGAACGCCATCGATGCGCTGCGGACCCAATCGGGTGCCGTGCCTCGGCCCGGTCTCGGTCTCAGTAATCTTGCCGCTCAGAATGTCCTCGCCCAGTTCGTACAGCATTTTCGCCCGGTTCCTGACCGCAGCCAAGTCCGTTGTCTGGAACGGGTAGCCAGTAAAGCACTGGCCAACGAACCGCAGCAGCAACACGTTCTTGGTGTAATTGTCACTGGCATCGGGTCGGCCCTTGTTGGTCTCGCGGGCTGCCGACGCGGACTGTCTGGTCGGCGCAGGAACGCCCGGCGGCATATCGCTGTCGCCAACCGCTATGCGGTACTCGTTCAGCCAGTGAATGGTCTTGCCGTTCCATACGGATTGCGACGCATCGACTATATCGATGGTCTCGCCGACCATGTGCTGCAATTCCCATTGCTTGGTCTGGTACCAGCGCCCGTCCAGCTTCACGCCAAGCGTCTTGCCGGACTGGGACTGCCGGGCTTCTTCAACCTTTACTAACATTGGATTCTCCTTTGGGTGGTTTTGCCATGGCGTATTTGAAGGCGTGGTGGAACTTCTCAAAATGCTCCACCACGATCCAAACGCCAGCGTCGTTGCGCTTTTGTACGGTCCAGCTTTGGTGTTCGCCAGCGATGCGCATGTCTTCGTCAATCCTGATTATCTGCATCGTCCTTCTCTGCTTGCCGGACTGCGTCTTCGATAAGCTGCTGCCAGCGAGCGTCCTGCCATTTATCCAGCACGTCTTGGTCTGCTTCGTCGATGTTGAAGTCACGGTGCAGGAGCGCAATGTGCGCTTCCATGCGCTGCATGCGTTCTGCGCTGGCGAATAGAACGTCGGCTGATTTTTTGTAGCCCTGCTTTTGCAGGGTCGTGGCCATTTGCCTGAGGGTTTGTACATATCTGCTTGCCATTACTCGGGCTCCACGCGCCACAGGCGTCCGTACACCTTGCGCCCGTTCTTCTTTAAGCCACCGTTCTCGCCGCGCTCCCATTCATCGGCGTCTTCGCCGTACTGGCATGCGCCGTAATTGAACTGTGGGTTCTTTTGTTTCTCGCGGTACGCCGCATTGCGCGCACTGGCGAGTTCCTTTGCTGAAAACAGTTCGATGCAGTCGCCGATTGCCATTGTCCGAAACGGGTATTTCGGTTCACGGCCACCGCCGCCAATGACGCCGGGTATCGGGACGTTTCTGACTGTGGGTAGTTTTGCCATCATTGTATCTCCTTTTGCGTATGCCGCATGGTATAGGTGGATCGTATACTACAGTTGCTCTTGCATTGCGTCAAGTATGCTGGTATAACGTGTTCAACGCAAGGTGCGACAATACACCAAGCGGATTAAACCGAAAAGGAGAAACTGCATGACTATGACACTGGCACACCGGCCAAAGCGCCCCGGCTTCGCAATGGAAGCATGGGACGTACTGAACACCATGGAAAACCCGTGGATGACGCCGGAAGAAATATACAACCTGTTACCGGACGCGGTTCGGCGTAAGCATCACGGCTTGAAGAAGCTCAAGAACGCGCTCCAGAACGGCGTTGAGCGAGGTCTGTTCGTGTTCATCGGCGAGTCCCACGGCAACCGGTCGGACAAGAAGTACCGGATTGCGACCGAGGATCACCGGAAGCAGATGATGCGCAAGTACCGGGCAGCGATGGCTCAGTGGCCGAGCAAGAAGGCCGAGAAGGAAGCCAAGGCGAAACACGCCAAGAAGCTCAACGGATCGAGCGAGCGTAACGATCTGGTACGTAAAATCGATTCTGAGATAGAGAAGGTCGAGTCCCGGCTCGCGGTCCTGAACAGGATGCGCAAGGACGCACTCACGCTCTGATTGACAGAGGGTTTGTGTAGGGCTAAAAAGAACAAGGCCACTGAACCCGCAGGGAACAGTGGCCTTGATACCGGTAGTGATTCTCTGGGAAGGGGATCACCGGCTGGCGCAACAAGGACATGAGGTGAACCGTGCTGCAACGTAATGATAAGTCATCCAGACCATTAGTCAACAGGCTAGTATCTGCGTCCACCCAGTTGACAGCACCCCAGAAGTGGACACTCGTTGCACTTCTTGACCACCACAACCCAAAGAACGGTACCAAGGTATGGCCCGGTGTTCCGCGGCTGGCAGAAATCACACATTTTTGTGACAAGACAGTCAGGCGGGCTCTGCACGACCTGAAATCGATGGGCTACATATCCATTGACGAGCAACCGGGTGCTACGAGCATTTACTATCTGAACGTAGAAATGATCGAAAAAGCGGCTGGACATAGTGTCCATACTGGCAGTAATGGTATGGACAGAGAGTCTAGGGGGTCTGGACAGAGAGTCCATACACCCCGGACAGAGAGTCTAGGGGGTCTGGACAGAGAGTCCACCAAACAGAGTAAAGAACAGAGTAAAGGAACAGGTAATTTAACCGGTTCATACACGAACCGGCAAAATTCGCATGCAAAACACATTTCAGACGTTCTGCATGCTGCAATGCACAAAGGAGAATCCAATGACTGAGAAGTACAAGCACGAAGCGAACACACTGTCTGAACAGTACATCAACCTGTACGACGGAGCCTGTCAGGACCGGGCGATTGATCTGGTGAACATCGCCGAACTCAGCTACGCCAGACAGGTTGGCATGATTGCAGCCGTGATCTATGCCCACAGCGAGGACAAGGAAGAAGGCATGCGCCGGGCCAAGGCATGGATTGCTGACTGCATCCATGACGTGACCGCCAACATCCGTGTGGCGACCGCGGATGGTTTCGACAAACTGGGTTACCCGAACCCGTTTGAATCGCAGACCAACGCCAAGGTGGTTGCTGACATTCTGGAGAAAATCCGTGGCAACGCTGGTTCTGGTAAAGGGTCATAACCTGTCCCTGAAACCCGGCAACGCCGAGGCGGAGAAATACCTGACGCGGGTTCCCTTCGGGGAATCCGTTGTCTGTAAGGTTACCCGCCCAAGGAACCCGGCTCTGCACCGCAAGTTCTTCTCGCTGTTGTCGCTGGTTTTCGAGAATCAGGAACGCTATGCTGATTTCGAGACCTTTCGCCATGAGGTCGTGATGCGCGCTGGCTATTTTCAGGAGCATCATCACCTGACCGGCAAGGTCAGCTACGTGGCCAAGTCGCTTGCCTATGAGAGCATGGACAACGTGGAGTTCAGTCAGCTTTACGACAAGGTCTGCGAGGTAATCTTGCAGTATTTCTGGCCAGACATTACACGGCATGATCTTGAGGAAGCCGTGCTGGACTATATGTCGGAGTACACACCATGAGCGCAAACACCAACGCAATGATCGAGAAGCTGCGCCAGTACGGCGGGCTTTCATCGCAGCAGGTCAAGGATATTGCCGACCAGTTCTGGGCTCGCATTACGCTGTTCAAGGACAATGGCCACCAGCCAATAAAAGTAGAGGACATTGGCCGGTTCTCTGCCGAACGGGACGCGTCTGGGGACTTCTGGGTCGGCAAAAACGAATCAAACTCTTACAGCATCACCGTCCCATACGAACACACTGGAACGACCTACAAGAAGCAAAAAATCGAAAAGGTCATGCTGGATGTCTACAGCAAAATGGCTGATTCAGGCATAGTCGGCAACGTGTACCGGTTTGAAGCCAATCTGATCGGCACATGGACCGTCGAAGGGACGGTTTCCGGCGTGTATACTGTGCAGATACCAGAGAACGTATTGCTCGTACCCGTAGACCCGTTTTGACCCGATACGAGAAGCTGCAAGCCTTCGGTTGCGTGTGCTGCCGTACCCTCGGCCACAAGAACACGCAGGTCGATATCCACCACCTCGTCGAAGGCAAGAAACGCCTTGGCGACGAGTTCACCATCCCGCTCTGTGCCTACCATCATCGCGGCCTGATATCCCTGTCAAATCCACCCAAGGGCTGGCTCAGTCAGTGGGGTCCATCCCGGCACTATCACGGTCGGCGCGCCTTTGAGAAGCACTGGGGCACCGAGCGTGAATTGCTGGACTATGTGAATAAGCACTTCTGAGATTTTTGCGAGATTTTTGGCTGTTAGTCCCATGTCCATCAACTTCCGCCTGTCTTACCCACCATCCGTTAACACGTACTACCGCGCCTACAACCAAGCCTTTCGGGGCGGCAAGGGCATGACAGTCCTGCTGTCCGAGCGGGGCCGCAAGTACAAGAATCTGGCTCAAGCCGAATTGCTGGAGCAGAACGTGCGCCGCGGCGACCCTGACGCGCGGTACTCGGTGCTGATTGATATGTACCCCAAGGACCGCCGCAAGCGCGACGTGGATAACATCCTGAAACCGTTGCTGGACGTGATGGAGGAATACGGTGTTCTGCCTGATGACTCGCAGGTCGATATTTTGACCGTCAGGCGGCGTGGGCGCGGGGATTACGTCACCATCCGGCTATCAGAAATCGATCCTGAGGACTCGCTTGCGTCCTAAAATCGTGGGAGAATGCCGTCATGTCTACGTCAGCGACAGATTTTAGCTGCTCCGATTCCACATACGATCCGGGGTTGGAGGACATGCAAAACGAGGAGCCGCCCGCACCGAAGGTGCAACCTCATAACCCATCCGTGGTAGGCACCCCGGCACCAGAGCAGCCAGATGAGCAGAAAGACGATCCCGATTCTTCTTAACAGGACAGCATCATGGCTCAAGGCGACCTGACTCTATTTAACGAGTTTTCAAAAGAGCTTCTGGGCGGGCAGCACGACCTAGAAGCGAGCGGCAGCACGATCAAAGTAGCGCTGATAACCACACTGCCCACAGCAAGCCAGACCACTCCGACGCTCGGCGACTTCACGGAAGTCACCGGCACAGGGTATACGGCTGGCGGCTACACCATCAGCACGAATATGTCTGTGACCGCTGTTTCCGGCAGCACGTACAAATGGGACTCTACTGACAACCCAGCTTGGACACAGAACGGTTCCGGGCCGACGAACATCATCGCCGCACTGATCTACAACACCACGTCATCGAACAA
>Ga0209536_100015024_pt1 | contig 11065 bp, 15 predicted proteins | sample DeeMarSeWOR28_12_FD_187461 | JGI IMG/M metagenome (GOLD analysis project Ga0209536, IMG submission 187461) | Marine sediment microbial communities from White Oak River estuary, North Carolina - WOR-2-8_12 (SPAdes) (version 2) | ecosystem: Environmental > Aquatic > Marine > Intertidal zone >... | reverse complement strand
GCCCAGATTGGCCTCTGAGGCCAAGGGATAGGGCGTGCCGAACAGAATGTCCTGCAGATCGGTGGCCAGCATCGAACCTCCCCATCCATCAGCCAAGGCCGCTCGCGTTCCCTGTTTCATCAGGTTTTTATAATCCTGGTCCACCCCGATATGCGTGCGGTGCATAATTTCAACGATCTCCCGGTCGATGTTTCTGGGCAAAACACCATGTTTTTTCCAGAGCGCATAGCGGGGTTCGGGTGCCCGCTTCAAATATAAAACTTCTCCTTCGGCTTTGCCCCATTCGTCCAAGGCTTTTTCAGCAACTTCGAGGGCAATTTCGTCAATATCGCGGTCCAATTCTTCACCGTCGACGTTAACCGTTGTCTCCACACCTAAAGCTTTGGCGACTTCCAGCAGCTTCCGGGTATCCTTGATCCGATACGCATCGGTTTCTTTTCTGGCGGCGGACATAAAAACTTCGGCCACCGCACGCCCGTGGTCCGAATGTGCAGCAGCACCGCCGGCGATCATGCGGATAAAGTTACGCGCGGCAATCGTATTGGGTGTGGCGCCGCAGATGCCTTTGCGGGTGTCTTCCCCTTCAATACCGCTTTTCGGCATGGGAAGACGGCATGGTCCCATGCCACAGTTTTTGCAGCAGATTCCCTGAGTGCCGATATTGCAGGGTTTTAATGTTAAGGCTCTATCAAAGGCGGTTTCGATATCCAGCTCATGGGAGCGCTGGATCATCTCCTGGGTTGCCTCATCGATGGAGGCCGCCACCGGATCAGCCAGTTTCTTTACCTTGGTTTCGGATGTTTTTTTTTCTTCTGCCATTTCAGGTTCCTCCCCGTTATTAGATATATTACCCATAGATTCATGCATCTGCCACACGATAGATACTTACAAATGTGATCAGGCCAGTCAGTAGTCAATGCCTTACGTTGCTGTTCGCAACTTTGAGCAAGAGCTGCGGATCTGCAATTTTCCTGCGAATTCTGTCCGGTGCTTGGATGGATGTTCAATGTCGGTCGCAGCCACCTCCTGCGGAGCAAGGCGGAGTTTCACAGCGTTCTTCACGCCCGCAGCAGGTATGGCCGGGTGTCCTTTTATGAGCTGCACCGATAAAAGACGCCGCCGACATCAGCCGCTCCAGCTTAAGGCTGCTGCAATTTCGACAGCGAATTATTTCGTTCCCTGTGGATCCGATTAGGAATTCGGATGTCGCGCCGCAATCCTGACAGCGGTATTCATAAATCGGCATATGACAATTTTTCCTTTAATTTTAGATATGTTAAGGTATCGGATCTGTTGTAAATATTTTACTTCTCCCGATACAGCTTCTTCCAGGGATCGCGTTTGAATTCCTGGTAATTTCTTAAGGCCAGATAAAAAGCCCCCAGCGCCAGTTCGGCGCAGTGGGTATTTTGCGGTGGCAGGGTTTCCAGGTAATCAACCACATCTTCCGGGGTAATCTGCCAGGCTTCTTCGACTTTCCTTCCCTCTGCCAGCTCGGCCACTGTGTTGGCGCAGGCGCTGGTACTCAGGCAACCGTTGGTTTCAAACGAAACGGACTGAATTCGATCTTTGGAGATCATCAAATACATTTCGACGGTGTCGCCGCAGTCTCCGGTTCTCTTCCCATAACCATCCGGCTTTTGGATTACCTCTCGCCTATCGGTACGAAAGGCCATCTCCAGGTAATGCGCCGAATGATCCTGCCAGAAATCAAATTTTTTCTGTTCCATTTTAATGATCACATATGTTTGCGCCGGTTTGCAGGGTATTATCCAGATACTGTTTTATGAGTTCCTCAGGCGTCAGCGATGGCGCACCCGTCAGCACCTTGATTCCGTTTTGAACAAAAAGATCCAGTGCCCTTGCACCCATCCCGCCGGCAATAATCACATTGGTGCCCAGCTCATGCAGCCATCTTGGCAACACGCCGGGTTCATGGGGCGGCGGAACCAGGGTTTCTTTGTTTTTAATCTCGCTGTCTTCAACCTCAACTATTGCAAATTCCTGACAGTGCCCGAAATGAGCGGTGAGTTTTCCATCGGCCAATGGTATTGCAAATTTCATTCTAGTATTCCTCCGTTTGCTTATTAATTATTCCAATCATCAAGTTTTGGTATTTTCGCAAAATTTCGCTTAAACTTTGCGACAACAAAGTCGCCACGCAAGGCAATATTCTCAAAAGAAAAAATTTCTAATGATTTTTCTTTGCGAGCTTTGCGGCTTTGCGTGAGATAGTTTTCGTTTCTGCTAGCTTGATTGTTCATAACTTCATCTTATCTGCAAGGATGTGCCAGATTTGCTTGATCGCCTGACCCGCCTTAGATCCGGTATTGTATTCGAAAACTGTTTGACCCTGGACCATGGCCCAGGTGAAAATCGGATCAAACGGGATTCGGCCCAAGCAGGACAATTCGTTTTCTCTGGCGAAGTTTTCAATATTCTGAGTCAGTTCTAGATTCAGATCGAATTTATTCACACAAATCATGGCAGGAACTTTAAAATGGGCGGCCAACTGGGCAACCCGTTGCATATCGTGTTTGCCGGAAACGGTGGGTTCGGTGACGATGAGTACGGCACTGGCCCCGCCGATCGATGCAATTACCGGGCATCCCACTCCGGGCGGGCCATCGCTCAGAATCAGCTTCAGATTTTTTTCTTCACCCAGTTTGCGGGCTTCCTGGCGCACCAGGGTTACCAGCTTGCCGGAATTTTCCTCGGCAATACCCAGCCGCGCATGCACCATGGGGCCGAAACGTGTGTCTGAAATGTACCATTCCCCGCAGGTATTCTCTGGAAAATCAATGGCCCTTTCAGGGCAAAAATAAACACAAACCCCGCAGCCTTCGCATTCAATCGACTTGATTTTAAAATCATCGCCGATGGCCTTCCAGCGGCAAAGATCAATACACACACCACATTCAGTACATCGACCTTGATCGATAACCGCCGTATTGCCCGACTGGAAGTCGTAGCGTTTTCTGACGTCGGGGTTCATGATCAGATGAAGATCGGCCGCATCCACATCCGCATCACAGAGGATCTTGTTTTCGGCCAGAGACGCGAATGCCCCCATTAAGCTGGTCTTGCCGGTTCCGCCTTTTCCGCTGATGACGACGAGTTCTTTCATAGTTGGGAATCCACACCATTTTGGCTATCGTGAAACAGTAGGCTAAATATAATCATTTACATGCGATATAATTTTTTCATAAAGCGCCAGGAATCTTTCCTTCCATTCCGGCATTACTTCCACTATCATATCTCCCCTGGAATAGGCCTCGGCAATTCGCCGATCAAAAGGTATCTCCATAAGAATCGGCAGATCTTCCTGGTTCGCGTATTCTATAACTTTTGCATCTCCGAGGTCAGAGCGGTTAATGACCAATCCACAAGGGATATTAAGTATTTTAACGGCGCCCACGGCCAGTTTTAAATCATAGAGACCAAAAGGCGTGGGTTCGGTAACCAGCAAAACAAAATCGGCAGGTTTCATGGATTCGATGACCGGACAGGAGGTACCTGGCGGAGCGTCCACAATGGTTAGCTTGGCCGGGTCGGTATAGGATAAAACCTTCTTGATCAAAGGAGGCGACATGGCTTCACCCACCCTCAATTTTCCGTGGATGAATTCGATGCCATTGCAATGACCTTTTTGGATGACCCCCAGTTCCCGGCCTTTTTCGGTAATGGCCTTTTCGGGGCAGACCGCCATACAACCACCGCAGCTATGGCAGAGTTCCTCAAAAGGCAAAACCGTTTCCCCCACGACCACAATCGCCTTGAATTGGCATATGTCACCGCATTTTCCGCAAAGCGAGCATTTGTTCATATCCACTTCTGGAACCGGGGCAGTAACCGTTTCAGTCTGGTCAAAATTCGGATGAATAAACAAGTGAGCATTAGGCTCTTCGACATCACAATCCAGCAGTTGAACTGCAGATCCGAGCGATAAAGCCAGATTGGTTGCCACCGTCGTTTTCCCGGTGCCCCCCTTCCCGCTGGCAATACTAATGATCATGATAAAAACTCCCTCCGCCGCATACACCGGAAATCAGACTTTACCGACCAGAACCGCCACGGCCTCCCATACCACCGCCTTGGCCCCTACCTCTGCCGCGTCCCATACCTTTGCCACGTCCCATACCCATTCCCCCCATACCGGCGTGAAGGGGTGCGTTGGCTTCGGTGGTGTACGTCAGCTTGCCTTTTTTGAATTTTTCCACGATGTCTTTCACTGATCCTGACTGGTTGGCGTACACCCGAACTCCGGCTGCCGAAAAAGTTTGCATCGCATTGGGACCGCAATTACCGGTAATCACGGCTTTGGCTCCTTTGGAAGCGACAAACTGGGCCGATTGAATGCCGGCGCCGCCGCCGAGGGCAACATTTTCATTTTCGAAGGCTTCATAACTCATATCGTTCAGGTTAATTATTAAGAAATAGCTGCACCTTCCAAATCGGGGGTCCAACTGAGCGTTTAAATCTCTCCCGGATGAACTGACGGCTACTTTCATTATTTTGTCTCCTTCAGTAATTTAAGTGTCGCAATATTATGCTACACGAGTTCGGCCATCTTCTCCGCAATCTCAACCAGAGCCTGTGTTATTCTGGAATCCGCATGGGCTTTTTGATAACACATGCCTGAATCGCCACAAACAACCATATTGAGATCAAAGGGGATTCGTCCCAGAAATGTCAGGCTGAATTCCCGTGCCGTTTTTTCACCGCCGCCGGTGCCGAAAAGATCGATCATTTCACCGCAATGCGGGCATGCCAATCCGCTCATATTTTCTATAATTCCAAAAATTTCCATTTTGACGGCCTTACAGAAATTAATTGATTTTCGAACATCGGCCAGTGAGATTTCCTGGGGTGTGGTAACGATAATGGCCCTGGCATCTGGAATGGTCTGGGCAACGGTCAAGGGCTCATCACCGGTTCCGGGAGGCGAATCAATGATTAAAAAATCCAATTCGCCCCACTCCACATCTCCGATAAACTGCTGAATCGCGGAATACTTAAGGGGCCCTCTCCATATTATTGCATCATCTTTTTTAGGCATCAGGGATTCAATAGAAACAGCCTTCAAATTCTCAGAGACACTTGCGGGTCTTAACTTGTGATCTTCGTTTATGTCTAAAATATCTTGGATACCCAGCATCCTCGGTACATCCGGGCCATGGAGATCGACGTCCATGATACCGACCTTAAAACCCCTGTCGGCAAGCACGATGGAAAGATTGACCGATGTGCTGGTTTTACCCACGCCGCCTTTCCCGCTCATCACCATGAATTTATTTTTGATTTTTTGCAAAGACCGCTCAACCTTTGCCTTCTGTTCCGCATGCGGATCCTTATTTTGCTGGGGATCCGGCATCTTATCCTGAATTTCAACCATTAGATCCAATGTCCTTCCACGTTTGCTTCCCGGGCGACTTCCAGTTTCCCGTCTTTATATTGTTGAATTACCTCGGCAACGCTTCCCTTTGCGCCGATGATTATTTTTACGCCGGCGCTTTGTAATACCTTGAAGGCTTTTGGTCCACAATGACCTGTAATTAAGACAGCTGCTTGGTTATCGACGATTGTCTTAGCCGCCTGGATACCCGCTCCTTGCGGCAGATTAAGGTTTTGCCGGTTTTCCACAACCTCGAATGCCATGTTTTGCGGGTCAACCATAATGAAACAGACGGATCTACCGAATCGGGGGTCAAGCTGAGCCCCCAAATCTTTTCCACTTGAACTAACGGCAATTTTCATCATTTAGCCTCTTTGATTAAATGCTCTTTTTCAGTTGAATTCTGAAAGAACCGTCTTCTTTTAATCCTTCCATCAAGGTCAATTCGTAAGCGGAATGCGGCAATATCTTAAAGAGATCCTTTTGGATATCCGGATCATTGCACAAAATTTCCAGCGACTCACCGGGCTTTATGATTTTAAAAATCTGGCTCGCCTTCAGGAGTGAAAAAGGAATGATGGCTCCTCGAAGATCAAGTCTATATGGCCCCCTCTTTTTCAATCAGACACCTCGAGCGTGTTTTCGATTGCATGAGGAGCAAACAAGATGCCAAATTTGGAGAACCTACGCATTTTTGATCAAAAGCCAGTCCGACAATATTAAATAATGAATATTTTCAGAAGGTAATGTAGTACTCATCAGTGTGGCGATAGGATATCGATACACCGTCTTAATGATGAAATTGAAAAAAAACCTTGCTAAACTACTGTTAAATTGTTAAAAAAGAAAAATTAACAGATGTTAAAATTTAACAGGAAAACCGGGTTCGCTTTGCTCACAAATTGTAGCGTTAACGAAAGGTCTAAATGATGCTTGAACAGGAATTAAACCAGTACTGGAAGACCGTAGTAGACACGATTCAGGATGGGATCATGATCGTGGATTCGAGTGGAACCATCGTTTCCGCAAATAAGGCGCTTGAAAGAATATCCGGATACACAAGGAATGAGATGATCGGCAAACCTTGCTTGATCTTAAATTGCGATATCTGTGAAATTGCATTCGAAGGATCGGGGGATCACTGGTGCGCGTTGTTCAAGACGGGAAAGCTGGATATGCGCAAGTGTACCTTCACGAGAAAGGACGGCAGTTACATTCAGGTGTTAAAGAATGCCTCTCTTCTTCGTGACACCTCCGGTAAAGCCTTGGGTGCCGTTGAAACCGTCACCGACATTACTGAAATTGTTGAAAAAGATAACCAGATTGCAGCATTTCGACGGGAGCTCAGATCGGAAAATGGTTTCCAAGGATTATTGGGGACTTCAGCTTCCATGCAGCAGGTCTATGATCTTATTAGCAATGCGGCTCAATCGGATGCCCCCGTGATTATTTTTGGAGAGAGCGGGACAGGCAAAGAATTGGTCGCCAGTGCCATTCACAAGATTAGTGGGCGCAAACGAAAACCATTCGTCAAAGTTAACTGCGCCGCGTTGACGGAATCGCTGCTGGAGAGTGAACTTTTCGGACACGTCAAAGGCGCATTTACCGGAGCGGTCAAGAGCCGTCAGGGCAGATTCGAAGCGGCCCGTGGCGGCGATATTTTTCTGGACGAAATCGGCGACCTGCCCTTGACCGTCCAAGTTAAACTGTTGCGGGTGCTGGAAGAAAAAGTCATCGAGCGCGTAGGGGATAACAGAGCCACCCCGGTTGACGTGAGAATAATTACGGCCACCAACCGTAATCTCAGGAAGCTGGTTGGTCAGGGCGGTTTCAGGGAGGATCTCTTTTACCGGATTAACGTGATACCGATCATCGTGCCGCCCTTGAAAGAACGCGTGGAGGACATTCCGCTGCTGGCTGAATCTTTTTTTCGCCGTCTCCAGTTGAAAAGCGACAAAAATATTCAGGGTATGACCACCGAGGCCATGGAGCAGCTAATGACCTATTCCTGGCCGGGAAATGTCCGGGAACTCAAAAGCGCCTTCGAGTACGCATTTGTTACCTGCCAGCAATCCACGATTCAGCCCTATCATTTCCCTCCGGACATCTACCAGGGCCCTGGATCTTCGAAGGCCAGGAAAAAAGCATTCGTAAACCGGGAAGCATTGAAGAAAAAACAACTGATCGATGCGCTTGAACGGACCGGCGGTAACCAGTCCAGAGCCGCGCAAATTTTAGGCGTTTCGCGGGTTACGGTTTGGAATCGAATGAAGCGATACCGTATCACGGCCCAGCGCAGAATCAACATCTAAATTTTGGCATAAAATTTGCTTTTTTATGTATCGGGGTTTGAACTTGGCGTATACCTCCATAATGCTCCTCATGCCCCCATCAGCGGTAAATCGGCCCTGCGGGATAGGCCTGCAGGGTCGATTTTTTTTTGGCTGCGATTCGCATGATTTTTCCGGAAAAATAGAAACCGGAGGAGCAAGCGTAGGTTCGGCGCGCCGTATCCTTGGTGGCGGTTAGTTTGGCTCGCGAATTATGGCTGAAAAATTAAAGGGCAGTATGGTTCGAAAAATTTTCGGCGGGGTCTTGTTGATTTTTGTTTTTAGTTTGTTTCATGGGCTTTTTGTAGAAAATATAAGCTCAAAAAGGAATAGATCTCATGGCTGCATCAAACTAGCGATCTAAATTACTTGGTCGTAACCACCAAGACAGCTGCCCCTTTAAGCGCTCTGACGAGTTTAACGCTCACGTCACCTCTTACAAATTCTTCAGCCTTGGACATTCGCTTTCGGCCGATGACCACCATGGAATAATCGCCTTTATTAAACTGGTCGATAATACCTTCTGCGACGGTAGGATAAGGATCTTTCACCATTTTAATCATTACGGTATTGGGGTTGCACCCTTTTTCAACCAGTTTATCTTTAGCCATTTCCATGGCTTTCAAATACCTCGCCGGCTGCTCCTTCATGAATTTTTCACCCATCAGCTCCTCACCGGCCGAGGGTTTTCTGAACACGTGCAGCAAAGTGATGTCCATTTCCTCCGGGCATATGGCTAGATCCGCAATAAAATCCACTGCCGTCCTGGCACTTAAAGAATCATTCATGGCGATAAGCATCGAATTTTTCAAAGCTTTCCTCCATTAATCAAAAATTGAATACAGGCATCTGTTTAAATCCTCGAGGAGTTCGTCAACGACTTCATAATAGACATGGGCGCCCTGTGAGAAATGCATAAGAATATCATTGAGCATTTTCGGAATAGTTGGATAAAGCATACGCAAATTAATAAATCGCCGTTTATTAAGTAAAGAGAAATCTTCCCGCCCGATTCGATCGATCAGTTCACTATAGGTGAGTGCATCGCTTGTAATCATCTGGAGAGTGTGGAAACCCTTTCCAATAGCGTAAATCAAAATGTTGCCCAGACCAAATATATCCAGACCAAATGGATTTTCGGTGGCTTCATAATCATAGTCATAGTCGATCCAAACATAATTTCCGTTGTCCCGGTTAATGATGATATGATCATTTCTGATATCTCCGTGCTTAAACCCGTTGATATGCAGAAATCGAATCGCTTCAAAAGCCTCTATTAATTTTTTCAGGATCCCCGGCAGAGCCTGTTGAAAATAATCCTCATATTTTATATCGAAGTGGTCGATGTAGTTTAAAAAATTGGGTCCGCGGACGACATTCAATACCCGAACGACATTGCCTTTCGCATCTAAATGGGTTTCTCCCTGCATAAAAGATGGGTGATTCTTGACTAATTCAAGAATCTTGCCTTCTTTGTCCGGATTTCGAAAGCAGCGTATCCTCGCACCGCCTATGGAAGTTTCAAAGGATTCAGAAAAAGTCAGCTTGATAATTTTCCCATCTCCGGTATCTGAATCCACAACTCGTTTTACCCAAAACTTGGGATCCTCTATACCGAATCGACTTTCGCGCGCAAATCCTTTCACAAGATAGCGCTTGCCACCGATCAAAATTTCGTCTCCACAATCTATGGCAAAAAAATCGGTGGTATCTGTGAATTGCCGCCCCCCCACGGCCTACAGGTCTTTCAGCATCCGTGGCGGAAGGCTCTCCAGGGCAATCCTTACCCCATCGAGAAAATTCTTCAGCCCGTTGTTTTCAATAACCAATCCGAGATGCTCTGACATGACGCACAACGTTTCGATATCTTCATCATGAATTTTTCTGGGTTCACTATGATAAATTCTAATAACCCCGATGATTGCTTCGCGGCATTTTATGGGAATCGAGAGCATTGAAACGATGCCTTCATTGGCCGCAGCGTCCGGATATTGCACCCGCGAGTCGTTTTGCATGTCTTCGACAAGCACCGGTTCACCTTTGTGGATGGCGCTGTATTTATCATCCACAAGCACCGGCCCCTTGTAGAGATATTCCTCGCTGAGCCCATAGCTGCTGACGTGATACAATTGTTTATCCCGCTCATCCAGAAGCATAATACTGCACCCTTTAGCCTTAAATCTTCGGCTGGTGCCTTCAGCAAGATGGTCGGTCAATACATTTAAATCCTCGTAGGTTGAAATTGCATGGCTGATGGCCCTAAAGTGCTCAAGGTAAAACTTTCTTTCTGGTTTTTGGTCCATCCGTTATCCTCCGGATTTAAAGGAAACAAAGATGTTTGTGATTATCCTGTTTCTCAAACTCATTGATGGTCCAGCATCCGTGGCGGCAACTTTGCCATCTCCATTTTTACCTGATCGAGAAAATTCTTCAATCCATTGTTCTCAATCACAAAGGCCAGAAGTCGCTGCATCACGCAAAGTAAATCGAGATCCTCTTCGTGAAGCGCCCAGTAGTCACTATGATAAATTCTAATTAAACCGATTTGTGCTTCTCGCAGTATTATGGGGAAAGATAACAGGGAAACAATTCCTTCTCTGGCTGCGGCTTCCGGATATTGGATGCGAGGATCGTTCTGCATGTTTTCAACAAAAACGGGCTCACACTTGACAAAGGCAGAATCCTTGTCATCCATAAATATCGGACCTTTGTTGAGATATTCTTCGCTGATCCCAAAACTGCTGACACGAATTAACTGCTTTTCGCGCTCATCAAAAATTAGCAAACTACATCCCTTGACATCAAAAGCCTGGCTTATCACCTCAACCAGGTGTTCAAACAGCAAATTCAGATCTTCATAGGTTGCAATCGCGCGGCAAATAGTCTTAAAATCCCGTATAGAAATCCTTCTCTCTGGTTTTTGCTTCATTGATTATGCCCCTGATTACTATCGGTTACCTATAATATGTTATGAAATACTTTTATCAGATCCTTACACCGGATGCAATTAATACCGTCAACGAGCCCGCCTGCATCTTTGATATCAGATGGCGTCTGCATAACCTGTCAGGAGATTTAGAATTCATCCCTGCTCCCCCATTTTTCAAGGTAACGAATTTTATCCGTCATAGTTTGATGAATAGGCCTTGCTACTCCTTTGTGCTCTCAATTTGGCTTTAGGGCGTTCGTTACCTTTTCTACAAGTTCTTCGTTGTCGATGGGCTTGACACAGAATGCGCCTGCTCCCAACCTGATAGATTTCTGCTCGCTTTCTTTGCTCGGATAAGCGGTAAGCATAATAACACCTGTGGAAGGATCAATTTTTTTGATTGCCTCCAAA
>Ga0209536_100015023_pt1 | contig 11065 bp, 9 predicted proteins | sample DeeMarSeWOR28_12_FD_187461 | JGI IMG/M metagenome (GOLD analysis project Ga0209536, IMG submission 187461) | Marine sediment microbial communities from White Oak River estuary, North Carolina - WOR-2-8_12 (SPAdes) (version 2) | ecosystem: Environmental > Aquatic > Marine > Intertidal zone >... | reverse complement strand
AAAGAAGTCGGACGAAGCTATCGTTTCTTAATTAAAGAACTTCACTATTTCATTAAACCAGTAAAACCTGGAAAATATATAACTAAATTCTGTAACCAGCTAACAATGCAAGGTAACGTTGAAGAAGTTGCTCATAAAATTCTTTTTGCAGCCAAAGAACTAAAACTAACTTCAGGAAGAGGACCCACTGGAATAGCAGCAGCAGCCAGCTATATCGCATCAGTTTTAACTGGAGAAAGAAAAACCCAAAGAGAAATAGCAGAGATCGCCCAAGTCACAGAAGTAACCATAAGAAACCGATACAAAGAACTGGTTGATCGTCTAGAATTTACAATTTATCTCTAGTATTAATTTTAGTTAAGTTTTCAGTCAAACAATCAAAAAGATCATTACGAGACAAAGAACCTAGATACTTTTCATCTATATATAGCGATATTTTGTTTTATAGACACAAAATTGATAAATTTTGTCAATAAATATTATACGAGGAAAAAATTTTGCCTACATATATTCTCATGTCTAAACTCACTCCAGAAGGTAGAAGAACTATACTAGAAAAACCAGACAGGATCAAAGAGGTAAACAAAGAAATTGAAGCATTCGGTGCAAAAGTCCTCGAACAGTATTCTTTATTGGGACCCTACGATTTCATTAACATTCTTGAAGCACCCAGCAACGATATTATAAACAAAGTCTCAATAATATTGGGATCCCGTGGAACTATAGAAATCACAAGCATGCCGGCAATGAAAATTGACGATTTTATTGCAATATTAAAAACACGAAAGCGCAACAGGATAAAACACTGAACCCAACAAATCTTATTACGTTATAACAAGATTTAACATCATAAAAGACCAATTTGATAAACAGAAGGGAAAATAATGGAAAGCTATTTGTTACTTGAATGTAGTTCGGGAATGGTATGGAAAGTCGCTGAAGCGATGACAAAAATTGAAGGCGTGAAAATGGCTCACGTAGTTACTGGCAACTATGATGTAATCGCATTTGCAGAGTTCTCTAATATCGACGAACTTACTTCTATAATTCAAGAGGTCCAAACACTTGAGGGTGTCGAAAAAACTCAAACTGCAGTTGCCATGCCCAAGCAAAAATAGATATCCAATCAATCATCCCCTTCTTTTTTTAATAAAACTGAATATTTAGCTTGAATTCATATCCGTTTATTATTGGAATACGCAAACTTTTTTTTATTGATCCAAACAATTTCTTTTTCTTCGTTCTCCCCCTGGCAATTATTATCGTTTTTTTAATCGTCGTAGTCTTCTACCTTTCTAGAAAAAGCGAAGAAAGCAATTACGCGAAAGAAATAAAATATCTCAGAAAATTATTCATACCCACCAGATGATATGCATCCTGACGCAGCAAGAAACAAAAGAACTAATACCCGATGATATTATCGAAATTCCCTACAAATGCAAAAAATGTAAAATAATAAAGACCATAAATTGGGTTTTTAACAAATCCCTAGTGGAATAGTGATCTGAACTGCTTAATAATATACCCTTTTTTTGGCATTAATTGCATAAATTGATTTATTATTAAACAAATGTTATATTACGTTTAAAAGATACTCGATTGTTTACATGTGAACTCTATTTTTCAAATTTAATATAGAAAATTGTTTCTGAAAAAATAGAAGTAATAATCTTATTTAGTTTTAAATACCAAACAATTAGTGCTAAATTCTTGGATGTCTAACTTGCCGATTGATAATGAAAATATCGTGTGCCTTGAGACTGGAAAATGTTTGAGTATTGAAGAAGTAGTACAAAGTTGTTCAAACTTGGAAAAAAAATTGGAACATTTTCCGAATTTCAAACAAAACGACTTTATTAAAAAACAAAGAGACCAGCAATTTTTTGGGCTTCAAGTCAGTTATGAAAAAATAAATTTTATCACTCTTTCGTTAATGATACTAATTGGTTTTTACCTGTTGGCTTGTACTATCGCCCCATTAGTTAATCTAAACAATCAGACCTTTAGAATAATTTTCACAACAGTAGGCGGAATTCCTTCTATCCTTTATTATTCAACATTTCAAATTAATTATATAAGAAAATAATAAATCAAATCGACTTTTTCTTTTTTATTTTTAGATCTTGTTGAATATTTTAATTATAGAAAATAATTGAGTTCTTATAGGAATATATAGAAGCTGTTTCCATATAGTATTTTATTCCAAAAGAAATCTAAGAAGATTCTTCGGTGTTTATAGATTGGCGATTGTAAATCAAATCATTTCTTTGCTCGAGAACGGCGAATGGTACAGTGTTGAAGAATTAAACCGTTATTGTTCTTTACCTGAGTTTCAAATTAGGACAGTTTTGTCTTTTTTAACTCAATACGATTTTCTTGAAAATAATTATGTTTCTGAAACTTTTCGTCTCTCTCCCAAATTTGCCTCACTTTTTTGTGCCGTATAATTACTCGCAAATTTCCAAAGGCATATCATAATAAAACGGAAAAAAATGATTTGGTATTCTACTTAGCATAAATTGCGTAATGCTGATCGTTTCTTTTTTTTCTTGTAGAAAAATACCAATGGTACATAATATTTGGATTATTGTACTCAAACAAATCTCTTAGGTATGCCTGGAATTCCTCTGGGGACCGTCTTTGTTGAAATTTATTGATTCGTTTCATTTCTGTGTCTAATTTAATTTGATACTTGTTTTTGTCTTCGGGAAATCTGTTTTTTAGTTTAATATTCACTAGATCTATGATTATTGAATCCCATCTGATTTTGTCGGGTTTTTTTATTGGTCATCACCATTTTTTACTGTAGCTAAAATGTATATATTTCTAAATTGATTCAAGACTTCCTTTCTGTTAGCTCTTAGATTAGATATAGTGTTTATTTCGGGTAACAAAATATTTTCAAAAGTGGTTATCGTACCACTTTGGAAATGTAGTAAATTATGTAAATATTCTTAAAAAAGAATAAACTTCCTTTTTTATGTGATTGTTTCATTTATTTTTTTAATTAGTTAATAAAAAAAGAAAAAAGGAAGGGGATAGTCGATTTAGCTCAATTTGATTTCAGCTATTTGTGTTAGATCTGTTAGGTTGTTAAGTTTTACTTTGGTGTTAGATGCTGTATATAACGTGTTCCCAATGTATACTACTCTGTTCACGTTTTGGTTATAGTCTCCATAGTAATATTCTTGGTTTGTGTTTTCTTGGTGTGTTACTCCACCTTGGAATTCGAAGCCTGAAAGAGTAAGTTTAAAGATATATGCGCCTTGCCAGTAGCCGCCTTCATTTGGAGCAATAACTGTTTCTGTGCCGTTTGTTTCCTCTTTGGTTGTAGGTAATATGCCGTATTGTGTTATAGAAACGGGTATGACCAACAACTGTTTTTCTTTATTGAATAGGAATGCTTTTGGATCATATAATGCTTCAGAGTGGGTGTAGTCTCCTAGTATTGTGTATTTAGCAATTTCTATTGGCTTATTTACGTTTGATACATCAAAGAGCGACAATTTAACAGTGTTATTTTCCATGCCCAATCCGATAATGTGGTTTTCGTCGAATGGGTGAAGATAGCTAGAGTAGCCTGGAATCTTTAGTTGTCCTGCAACTTTTGGTTCTGTTGGGTTGCTCATGTCGAGGACAAAGAATGGGTCTATTTGTCTAAATGTTACAAGGTATGCTTTGTCGCCCATAAATCTTGCAGAGTATATTCTTTCGGTTATTCCAAGATTTTCCAACTTACCAACCGTTTCTAAATCCATGTTTAACACATAGACGTTGTTGCTTGACTCTTGTTTTTGCGAGGTCGTGGCTAACCTAAAGTGTCCGTTATATTCATCCATGGAATATTGGTTTAACGTATATCCTGGTATGCTACCTTTTGCTTCGAAGTTTAGAGCGTCTTTGTTTATACTGATTCTATAGATTGATGTGAACTGCCCTTCCTCTGTCCATGTTGGATAAGTTATGTAGATGTTGTGGATGGATACGTACATCGTGCTTGCTCCACCCATTAGAACTGTCATGTTAACAAGGTCCTGAGTGCTGTCTTTAATGTTTAAACCGACAAAAGTGGTGTACGTGAAATAGTTGCTTGCAATGTCACTGTATGATGCTGATTCCGAATAATATATTTTTGTTGGTTCAATCTCGGATACTGTAGTTTCATTGTAGATTCTTGGTAAAATCAAGTCATTGTTTTCTAAAACATATGTTGGTTGACTAATTACGGTATATACGTAATCGCCGATCATTCGACTGTTAAAATAACTCCCGCTTATAGTATAATTATTTGAAAGTTCAGGATATGCTTTGTCTGAAATGTCATAAACCTTCAGGAAAGTATTGATTTCACTGTTGTGTGGGTAGATCATTGGTTCAGTTCTTTCCACAATAGCATCTGATGTGAAGAATTGGTATTGACTTCCAATTATTACGAGTTGTTTGCTGTCTTGACTTAGGTACATCCCTGCTAGGTATGTGTTATTTTCAAGACTTATTTTTGAAATAATTCTTGGATCTTGGGGATCTGCTTTTAGAATGTAAACATAGTTTTGGTTTTTTGTATAATCGTTGGATGAGATGTATAGGTATTGGCCATCATTTTTTATGATGTCTGCTTCATCGACTCCGGCGACTTGGATGTTTGTTGCTGAATATGAATTACTTTGAGCGCCAGAGTCTGCTCCTTCCATTGCATATGACGGAGCGGGTTCTTGAGGTATGTCAACTGTAAGACCTCTCTCTGCAAAGAACATAGTATCTAGGGGACTTCCTCGGTATGTTGTAATTGATCCTTTTGAATTCGTAGAAATATACTCTCTTAGTTGTGTTTCATTCGTAAAGGTTTGTATTGCTGAGGCTATTGGTGGTTCAATGAATGGCGTTAAGTTTGGATTTGTGCCCAAAGTAAAGATTAATGAAGAAAAAACAATTGCTACTAATATTGCTGCTGCACCGTAAATTTGTGTTTTCTTTTTGATTTCTTTTTGAAGAATTTCTTTCACCTTCAATATTCTAATTGTAATATGGGCGTTATATTATCCTAATTATCAGAACAGTTTGTTCCAATAGTTAGAACAAATAGAAACACGTTTGTTTCTATTAACCTTCAATGAATTCTGGGGTATAACCACCTGTTTCTCGACAGTTTTTTAGTCTGTTTTTCTTTAATTCAAGAGCAAAAAAGGAGACCTCAGATAATTCAAATGCTGCAGATAGTCCATATTTTCTAGCTTTCTTAAAGACAAATTTTGGATAATATTTCGAGTGCCCAACTACAATTACAGATTTAAATTCAAGCTTTTGAGGCTACCTTAATCCCTATTAAACGAGATTTGATCTACACAAAACTTTTATGAATTTAAATGTCATTACAATATTGATGACCAAAGTCAAAGACGTTATGACTAAAAGAGTCATAAATATTGAATCTAACAAAACAGTTATAGAAGCAGCAGCTTTGATGGCAGAAAACGATGTGGCTAACTTGATTGTTATGGAGGATAACACTCCAATAGGAATCGTCACTGAACGCGATTTTGTAAGAAGAGTTTTAGCACAAGATAAACCATCACAAACAAGAATTTCAGAGGTAATGTCGACTCCGCTCAAAGTAATTGATCCTGACGCTCCACTAAAAGAAGCCGCTAGAAGAATGGTACGAAAAAAAATCCGGAGACTTGCCGTAATAAGTGATAACAAACTAGTTGGAATAATAACGGCTACTGACTTTGCAAGACATCTGAGTAAAAAAACGTTTGCGGATGAAATACTTGAAGCAATAGGTCGTAGCAATTATCCTGTTCCTGAAGTTTTCGAAAATTAGTTGAATTATTCGCCGGCTTGGTTGAAATCCAAACCGACGTCAAGCTTAGATGCTACAATAAAGGAAGCACAAGTAAAGCTGTCATACCTAACAGTTTCATGAAAATAAGAACTGAAGGCCCAGCAACATCCTTTAAAGGATCACCTACTGTGTCACCAACCACGGCTGCTTTATGTGTGTCCGATTTTCTTCCTCCATACAAACCACTTTCAACAAGTTTTTTAGCATTATCTAACAAGGCACCTGTATTGCTAAAAAAGAAACCCAGCATGGCTGCAGAAGCAGTGGCACCAATAAGCATCATCCCCAAAGCGGTTGGTCCAAACAACAGACCCACGACTATTGGGGTTAAAATAGAAATGATTCCGGGCAAAACCATTTTACTCAGAGCATTCTTGGTTGCAATATCGATACATCTATCATAATCGGGAGAGACTTTTCCATCTTTGAGTCCTATTTTCTCTTTGAATTGGAGTCTAACTTCATCGACCATTTTGAATGCTCCATCAGCTGTTGCCCTGATTGTCAAAGATACTAATGGTAAAGGTAATACTACTCCCAGAAACAATGCAGCGACAGCGTAAGGTGATTCTATGGATACGAAAGAAATGTTTGCTGTTGCGAAGTATGCTGCAAAAATCAAGAAAGAGGTAATTGTGCCTGAAGCCATTGCATAGCCTTTTGTTGCCGCCTTCATTGTGTTACCTACAGCATCTAAACTATGTAATGTTTCAGATGTTTCTTGCGAACTTCCTGACATCTCTGCAATCCCTGCTGCATTATCAGATATTGGGCCGAATGTATCAGCAGCCATTATGAATGCAAGAGTAAAATCTGTGCCAATATTGGTTATTACAAGTCCATAAAGTGATTGACCTGTAATCAAAAAGGAGCCCACTACGGCAGCTAAGACAGCAATCATCGGTAATAGTGGAGTTCCTAAACCAGTTGAAATACCAGTTATCAAGTTTAATGCTGGACCGGCTTGTGATGATTCAGCGACATGATGCACAGGTCCTCGTCCAAGACCCGTGTAGTAAAGTGTAATTATAATACAAACTAACATTGCAGCAACACCAAGTAATCCTGCAAAAAATAATGAAAAATCGTTTAGAAACATTGTAGATAGGAAAAATAAACCAACTAAACTTATTATTGCGGTTGCAATAAGTCCAATCATTAATGATCCTGTGGCGCTAATTCGTTTCCAATGCCTAACTAGACTTATTCCAAAAATTGATGCCAGAACCCCTAGAGCTTCAAGTATAACTGGAAAAATAATTCCGTTTGGACCATACTGTGAAAGAAACAAGACACCCATTAACATGCCTGTTATTATATCACCACTAAATGTTTGGAATAAATCAGACCCTCGTCCTGCACAATCACCTACATTGTCGCCAACTAAATCTGCAATAACTGCAGGATTTCTAGGATCGTCTTCAGGAATTTCCATTTCAATTTTTCCGACCAAATCTGCTCCAATGTCAGCCGACTTGGTGAATATTCCCCCCCCAATCTGTGCAAATAAAGCCGCTAGGCTTGCTCCAAAACCAAAGCCAACAAGTGCTGGAATATCATTCAGGGTCACGTACATCAAAAATAACGCAATCAAACTTATCCCAGGAACCACCAGACCCATAACTGCACCTCCCAAAAAACCAGTTCTCAATGTTGCTGACGGTGATTTTCTAGCTAAACTTGCAGTTCTTACGCTTGTTCTAACCGCAATGTTCATACCCACATAGCCTGCAAATAGAGAAAGAAGTACGCCACAAATGAATGCCAGAGAAGTGGACCAGTTGAAAAGGAAGAAGAAGATTATGGTTGGCCATGGAATAACATAGATTATTGTTTTTATTTGTCTTTTTAGGTAAGTGTCCGTTCCTGAAATTATGTAACTATTTACCTCTTGCATTCGAGATGGTCCTGATTCACGTTTAAGAATCCAACTTGTAATGTAGGTTGCTACTAAAATTGCAGTCATTCCAACTCCAAAAACAAAAATAAGCGGATCAGTCACTGCAATTTCCTCCCATTTTCTAGTATTGCAACTTCTTTATTCAGAGAAAAATGGTTCACAATCAATTCTCCAGTTTATACGTGATTGCCTCTTTCTTACTAATAGTTACCTGTTTTAGCGAACATTATGAATTACCGGTACGGGTTTTTTATTATTTCATTTTGAATATTTTTTAATCATTTTTTTTTAAAATTAATTCAAATGGTTAAATTACTTTAAAATGTTAATCCTGTATTCTTATTTGTAATTCATAACACCTATAACTATGATCTGATAAAGCCCATGTCGTTTTAGAGGAAAGTGTTGTTAGTTTGAATAGATCGAAGTTGCAGGTGTGCACTGAGATACTTTGTCACTTGGCTTCTAAAGGCCCAATGAATCTGTATAGTTTAAGTGTGCGGATTAATCTAAAAGAAGTACAACTGAATCAACATTTAACCCTACTCCGGAATTCTGGCCTTATTAAAATTCAAAATTTTGGCAACCATAAAACCTTTTTCGAATTAACAGATAGTGGACTTACCGTACTCAAAATACATAAACATCTACTTTCGGAAGTACAAGACACTCAAAGTAACGAGTTAAAAACAATTAAAATTCCGCTTTAAAAGTCTAGATCACAACAAGACGCGATAAAAAACCATAACCTTTTGTGATATAGTAAACAACAATTCTAAATCTTTTTTAATAATGTACTGCCTTTTTTAGATTTGCGTTTGGGTTTGGGGCTTCATGCACAGGTTGATCATAGACATTTAATTGTAAAATTATGCACCAAATTACTTATACACAGTTCTTAAAACAATTTTAGGGAATTATAATGGCAACAAAGGCAGTAAACACTATGAAATAAATGCTAGTGAGTTTATTGGCTATCGCAATAGCCATTTTCCTAGCAGTTCTGGCTTTGGGGATCGCAAATTGGGCAATATACGTCTTTAATATTACCGAAGATTTGTCTCGGGCAGCTTCACTTGTAGCGGTTGCGTTGATTATTGGTCCAGCAATAAAAGCGTTTGCCACAAAGAAATACTGGAGCTAAAGTTAAAAACTCCACATCCGCCTTTTTTTCTCTTATGTGTATTAACTACTATTCTTTTTAATCTTTTTTCTAGAAAATAGTTTCATAACCCTTAATACCTAAAGCCAGTAATTAAGTTACAATTTATAATGTGAATTGATTTTCTTGAAATCTAAAGTTATTTTGTAAGAAGATTGAGAACAAAAATATGGATTAATCTTAAAAAGACTCGATGTTTTAGGGTGAAAACATGGTTTTTCGGAAAATTCGGGATGTGTGGAAAAAACGAGTTATACATCATTTAATAAAAAAGGCTGGAAAAGAAGAATGGTGTACATTCGCTAGGGCTCTTTGCGGGTCATGGGAAAATTGTCGTGGGTTTCCATATGAATGCAAAATCTGTTTTGACCTTTACTTTGATTTCGATGAGATTTTACAACATGTCCTAGAACAATAGATTTTTTTATCGCTTTCTTTTTGTTAACTTCTCTTTTGAAAAACAAGTCTAACATTATTACATCGGCTTACTGTTATCATCAGTCCTGGAAATAAACTACCTTGATTATGTCCTCATAATATTTTCAATAGTCTAGACCTATTTTTGTGAACACTAATTGATATGGTTGTGCAATTGCAAGTGATTTTTAGTAGCTTCACCATGCTGTTGGATTCTGGTATTTTATTTTTCATGTATCATTTGCTAGTAGGGTGTGTAAAAGCAGTTAAAATTCGCTTTTTGAAAGTCTGCTTGCTGACATTTGTTTCATTCCAATCTGGCTACTCATGGTATTGTTTGGGGTGCTTATTGTGTGTAGTCTGTTAAGTCCCATTCGGCTTAGTCGTGATACTATTGTTGAGAATGATTGTTCGATTCCTGTTAGCAGGTTTTTTCCTTCTGAGGTGATGGTGTATACTTTTCGTGGTCGATCATGTTTTGTGTCCCATTGGCTTGTTATGTAGCCTTTTTCTTGCAGTTCGTTTAGAAATGGGTATATAGTGCTTGGACCAAAATATGCTCCAAAGTTTCTGCGTATGGCCGTGATTATTTTATAGCCGTGCATGGCTTCGGATCTTAGTAATTCGAGAACTATTATGTCTAGTAAGCCTCTTGTGAGTTGTTTGTCTACTTTTCTTAATTCTTGTGTTTTCATTTTTTTCCTTCTCTTTTATTCCTTTTGTTGTTATGTTCTACAGACATACAATATGTCTCTTAGCAGACATATTATAATTGATTATATGCTGTGTTAATCAATAAAAAGGTTGATGTGACCAGAAGTAATATCAAAAAAAGAAACAATAATTGATTTAATACAAAAATAGTATTATTGATAACAAAAAATGCGACAATATTAATTAAAAAACATAAAAAAGTAATCGTAGACTATCAACAAATTTTCAAAATCAAACTGTACTACAAATCAACAAAAAAGCTTTAAAAAACAAACTCGATAGAAGCTTCCAAGCTTGATTTGGATTATTTTTGAATTTTTGTAAATTCTCTTTTAATAGTTTTAGGCTGTTGCTGTGTGAGCACCTATCATAGTATTATCGATATCATACAAAGATACAGCATATTTGGTTCCTGGTGCTATGGGTTGTGTTATAGTAAAAGTTTCAATAGAGCCTGGGGTTACTGTGTTTGAAGTTCCGGATAACCATGTGTCTGCATTTTCGCCGTTGACTCTTATCCTGTTGACCGTAAAAGGGCTTGTTCCTGAATTGGTTACCTTTACTGTTATTATTCCAGAAGGATTGCCAATAGTGAAATCTACATCTGTGATTGTCAATTCGGCTGTTTCCATAAATCCAATTGTTAATGAACCCATCCATGCTGCTACTGCTATTGAGACTGCGACTGTTACTGCGATAAGTATTATAGCTGCGACTACTGGACTTAACGCTTTTTTATTTCCAAATTTTTTTTTCATTTTTTAGTCTCCCGCTGAGTTCACAATAACTCGAATCGACTCGAATTTAAGTCTTATGACTTACGATAACATATTTAGAATAAAGTGACAACATACCTTGGGAGATTATCGTCTTGGAGTTATTGGACCTAGAAAATTTACTTCATTGAGGTATTTTTAAGTCCAAATTTCGAAACTAATATGTATAATTGCTGATTATTTTTTTTCAAAACAAATATAAGAACGGCATCTTGGAAGATCGTTTTGGTTATGTCTCTGTATGACATTAT
>Ga0209536_100015022_pt1 | contig 11065 bp, 1 predicted proteins | sample DeeMarSeWOR28_12_FD_187461 | JGI IMG/M metagenome (GOLD analysis project Ga0209536, IMG submission 187461) | Marine sediment microbial communities from White Oak River estuary, North Carolina - WOR-2-8_12 (SPAdes) (version 2) | ecosystem: Environmental > Aquatic > Marine > Intertidal zone >... | reverse complement strand
CAGGTAGTTGCTGCTGCTCGCGAGCTGATCCTGGCCGACCACGTTCAGATCGGAGTTGGCGCCGACGAGATCGAGCCTGACCACGTACTGGGTTTCTTCACCATTCAGCATCAGCACCGCGTCGCCGTCGGTGAGGAATACCGAGTAGCCGTCACCGCGCGCCAGGAAATCTACCGCCTCGTCGCTCTGGCCGGTGTTTTCCTCGAACGCCAGCGGCGAACTCAGGTACTCGGCCGAGACCTTTTCAACATCGAGCGTACCGGTCCAGTCCCTGAGCACGACTTCATCGCCGATAACGGCTGTTTCAATCTGCCCGCTTTGATACTCCAGCTGCCAGTCACCGCCATGACTCGTGTCACCTGTCAGGTCGTCTGATGCCGCGACATCGGCGCCGGTTAGGTTCGCCAGGCTGTTGATCAGCGTCTGCCCGGCCTCGTTCGAAGCGAGGCTGGATCCATAGATAAGGATATCGGCTTCCGCGTCCAGCGAACTGCCCCAGGCCGTTAGACTGTCACTATACTGATCGAGGTTATCTGAATTCAGCCAGGTATCACCGAGTTTGAAGGCGCCATCTTCGCCCTGCGAAATGATATGCAGCGCATCGACATCATTGTACGCAGACAGCGATTCATTAATCTGTTCGATACCGTTGCTGTTGCCATCGAGCAATACAATTTCAAATGATGTAGAAGCATCGCTGTTTGCCTGCAGGTCATCGATGAATGTTTGAAAGTCACTGACTGACTCGTCAACGAATACAATTTCCTGGCGTTGCTCTTCTGCCAGTACGGCCTGCTGCTCCTGCTCTTCCTGCTTAACCGCTGCCTGTTCTTCTTCATTGATGGCGGCTTGCTGCTGTTCCAGATCCAGCTGGGCCTGTTGCTCCTGCTGCTGTTGCTCTTCAGCCGCTTGCTGTTCTTCTGCCGCTGCGGGTGCTGCGCCTTCCAGTGTGCCCTGCCAGTTCTGTTGAACATCCTCCGAGAATGCGACTGTGGTTTCAATGTCACCGGCTTCGTATTCCAGCTCCCAGTCACCACCGAGCAACTTGTTGCCGGTCAGGTCGTCACTGGCTGCGACGTCGGTTGCTGTCAACTGGCTGAGTGAATCGACCAGTGCCTTGCCGTCTGACGTTTCAGCAAGACTGCAGCCGTAGATCAGCAGGTCTCCGTCATCGCCAAAAGCTTCCTTCCAGCTGCTGATATCGGCCGCGCGGTCGCGCAGTGTGGTTTTGTTGAGCTGGGTCGCACCGAGCTGAAGCTGGCCGTCGTCACCATGCGAAACGATATGCACCGCATCCAGCTTGTTGAAACTGGCGAGGGCTTCGTTGATCTGTTCGATGCCGTCGCGATGCGCATCCAGTACCACGACATGAATATCACGCCCCTGCTGCTGCGCCTTGATCACATCGTTGTGCAATTGCTGGAAGTTCGGCGCACGCGCATCGATGATGACCAGTTCTGTACGATTGTGCTCGTGTTGTTGTTCGTTGTGCTGATCGGTGTTTTGCTGGAGGAACTGTTCGTGTTCGTTATCCGAAAGTACAAGCTCGTGCACGCTATCCACGTTCGCATCAGCGGCGACCGCAAGCGGATCGGCCGACAAAAGCACGCGCGGCTCGAGTTCTTCGAATACGATGGCTGATTTGTTCGACCTGGACTTGCGCTTCACAGGTGTGCTCCTTCCATTGCTGGTTGAAAATCGATTGACGGCCAGTTCGGTGGCCATGATTGAGCACATTTGAAGGGAACGGCAAGACTGCTTCCGTTCTTAAATACTAGCCTAAATTACTGATATTATGAAAAATTGTCATGTCCTTTCATCTGCCTGTGTGTACCCTTTGTCGTCTGCGTGCAGTACAAAAAGTGGCGTTGCGGACGATCGCTATTTTTATCGGCAGGCCAAGCTGTTTCTTTAACAAAAATTGGGGTTATTTTTAATAAATGTTGGTTTTACAATAAGTTACAAAATTTTTTGTAATGCAACGGGTGAGATGTCTGTTTCGCCGGTGAAAAGCCCTGTCAGCGACTGCGCGATACCTGTTGATAGAATTCCGGAATGCATGTAGGCCCGCATAAGCGAAGCGTAGCGGGCGCTAAAAAAACGCCGGAAACGGCAAAGCCTTATTCCGGCCTACGGTGAATAGAGAATTCACGTCTTTCCGAGCGAAGCGAAGCATCACAAGCCTGGAGTATGTAGCGTACGAATTACGGCCCCAAAGGACAACACATGGATGTGTTGTAATCTCCCAAATCTCGCTCAACTAGATGCAATGTTTCAACGCATGCGCAAGATGCGGGAGCTTGCCACGCCGCTGTCGCGACTCGAAAAGACGAGTTAAGTGGGAGCAGTGATTCGATAGGGATTACGACACCGCTATCGCGTTTCGCACTGACACGATTTTTTCGGTTATCCTGTTTTACTCTGTCTGGTCTTGTCTGAAAACAGCGCCACTGTCATGGCATCGGCATCGAGCGGTTTGCTGAGCAGGTTGCCCTGCATCTCATCTACCCCTATCCTGTTGACGTAGTTATATTCCATCTGGGTTTCGATCCCTTCGGCGACAACCTTCAGACCGATCTCGTGCGCCATCGCGACCATGCCGTCGTACAGGGTTTTCGAACGGCTGTGCCGGGTCGCATCGAGCAGGAAGTTGCGGTCGATCTTGATCCAGTCGAAGTTTAGATGGCCAAGATATTTGAACGATGAATAGCCTGCGCCAAAATCATCCATCGTTACGGTCACACCGAGAAATCTCAATTCATCGATAACGCCGGCGGATTTCTCGATATCACTCATGACCGTGGTTTCTGTGACTTCGAGTTCCAGATGTGCGGCATCCAGCTCGTTTTGTTTCAATGCCTGCTTGACGTAATTGACAAATGAACCATCAGAAAACTCGATGGCCGAGATATTGACAGATACGCGCAAATCTTTTTCACCCTTGTCGACCCACTTCCTGGCCTGCTTGCACGCCGCATTCAGGCACCATTTACCAATATCGACAACCAGACCGGTTTTCTCGGCCGTTGGAATAAACGTTACCGGGGATATCAGGCCTTTTTCCGGGTGGTACCATCTGATCAGGGCTTCCATACTTTCAATACGTTCAGTCCGGGTGTTGATTTTAGGCTGGTATGCCAGCCTGAACTGGTCTGCATCAATCGCATTATGCAGGTCGACTTCGAGCTGCAGTTGTTCAACGATCCTGTCATTGATTTCCTTCGAGAAGAACTGGTAATTGTTTTTACCGACCACGCTCCTGGCATGTTTCTGCGCAGAACGTGCATTTTCGATCAGTTCATTTGGCGATACACCATCGTTTGGGTACAGTGATACGCCAATCGTGGTGGTGATATACAACTTGTTATCCGCAACGATAACCTTGCCCGAGAATTTCTGCTGGATGCGTTTGATGATGTAGGTCAGTGATTCAACGCTGTCGAGCCCGGTCAACAGTATCGCGAACTCGTCATCGTGCAGTCTTGAAAGCGAAGGGCCTGACAGCCCGGGCGTCATCATCGATGCCACGGTGTCGGAGCGGCGCAAGATAGTTTTAAGTCGCTGCCCCACTGTTTTCAGAAATTCATCACCGACATTCTTCCCCAGGGTGTTGTTGATGCGACTGAACATGTCGACATTCAGTATCACGACGGCGAGTACACTTTTATCACGCGCAGCATAGGCGATGGCCTGGCCAACGCGGTCCTCGAACAGAATGCGCGTCGGTAGATCGGTGACGGGATCATTGAACTTGTTTTTTGATAACTCTGTTTCCTTCGCTTTGAGCTCGGATCTCAGCAGCCTGATCGTTGCATTCAGCTGCTGAACATCATCACTGGTGCCGTCATCCGGATTAGTGTCATTGCCGATTGCCGCTGCTATATCCGTCTCAGCCGGATTATCGTTATCCGTCTTGACCCAGGCTACAACCCGGTCGCGGCCGCTTTGCTTGGCCAGGTACAGGGCCTCATCGGCATTTTCCAGCAGCTGCGAAATACTCGCGGTATCAGCCCGTGCATCAGCGACCCCGAAGCTTGCCGTCAGCTTTATATCCTGGCCGGAGAAATTCACAGACGCCGATTTGATTTTGGTGCGTAGAGTTTCGGCCACCTCCTTGCCCCTGGCCAGGCTCGTGAACGGCAGCGCCACGCAGAATTCCTCGCCACCGTAGCGGCCGACGATGGCATCAGCCTGTTCACAGTCGTTGAGTATGTCGGATACCATACGTATGGCCTCGTCGCCAACCGCATGGCCGAATCGGTCGTTAATCGATTTGAAATGATCGATATCGACCATGATGCAGACCAGGTCGGAATTTTTTCTGGCCGCCTCCCTGAACCTGTCCTCGACAATGTCGAACAATGCCCGGCGATTGTAACAACCCGTGAGCGGATCGCGTGACGCCAGTACCTCCAGCTCCTGGTTCTTGCGCCGTATTTCGGCATCATTTTTCTGCAACGTCGTCACGGCATTCTCGAGCAGGACATTGGACTCCTCGACATCGGTAATATCGTCAAAGGTTACCAGTGCGCCGCGTGTCTTGCCGGCATCATCGAGGATGGGCGCGCTGTTGGCCGACATCGAGCGCACGCCCATGTGGGGCGTCGACAGGTTCAATGCCACGCCAATCTTCTTGATACCGCCGTCGATCGAGTTCAGCCAGGGCAGCCTGTCATCTTCTTCTGTTTTGCGGAACTTCCATCGCAGGCTTGACGCTTTGGCGCCAACCAGGGTGTCCGGCTCCCTGGCGACTTGTTTCGCAAAGGCATCATTGGCCATCATGATCTGTTCCTTGTGATCCAGGATCAGCACGCCTTCGGCCAGCGCGTTGAAGGCCGAGCGGACACGTTCGGGTACGACGGCTTTGGGATCCAGCACATGCAGCGCCTTGCGTAAAATAAAGATGTAACCGGAGATACTGGCAACGGCGAAAAACAACAGCAAGCCAACGACGGATTCGGTCAGCAGTTCGATCAGACCGACCGTGATGGCAGCGAATTCAACATTCACCGATCCCCAGCGTTCGGCACCGGCATAGACCGGAACCAGCACGAGGTTATCGGATGATTTTTCACCCTTGATAGCGCTGTAATCGGCATCCTGGAAGGCACCGTGTTCCGCGACCACTTCGCCGCTGACCCGGCTCATCGATGCAGCCAGCACATCTTCGTTTCTGCTGACAAAGCTTTCCAGCGTCGAGTCCAGCAGATCCATATCGGATTTGGTCGCCGCGACGGACAGTTGCACGGCCAGCGATTCACACACTTTCTTGCGCGCATCGAGGACGATCTCGGTCTTCTTCGGGATCAGTCCAAAAAGGTCTGCCATCAGCAATATGCTGAGACTGAACAATACCAGTCCAAAACTGAGTCTGACTGCCGGGCTTATCGTAGGCATTTTCATTGTTATTATTCTCTTGTTATTGTGCCGCCAAACATCGAGTCAACATCGATTTCATTTTCTGTTTGATGTTTATCCTTGATCAGTTTCTTCAGTTTTTTCAAGTCATCCATCGACGTCGGGATCTTGTTCTCATCGAACTGTTCTTCCCTGTTGTCATCGTCATCATCGCTATAGGCGAGGATCGGCAACGGGTCATAGCCCTTCCATAAAGGTATCGTGGATATCAGGCTGCTGAACAATGCGCCACTGCGCAGGATCCAGGCAACGACACCGGCGGTCAGGACCACGCCGGAGGTTTCTGCGGCAGCCACCTTGATTTCAACCGCAGTCGTTTGTTTTTCAGCCGCGGCCGCCATTTCCTGCTTCATGCTATCGATCGCAGACCATAAGGCATGCATCGACTTCACCTGCACCGTGCTGAAAGTCGATACCTTGTAATCTTCCACTTCAGCTACTTGAACTTCTTCATGCTCGACAGGGTCGACCTGTCGCGGCGGATCGGGTTGCGGTACCGGGTCTATGCTCAAAACCGGTTCCGGTGCCGCTACGGGCGGCACTGATGAGCTTCCCAGGGGTTCAAAGTCGCCACCATAACCACCGGCACCATCGGTGAAGCCCGCAGAATCCGCCTCGCTGGTTTCTTGCTGCGGTGTCTCTTCCTCCACACTATCCGGTGGCGGTTCATTGACCGGTTCACCGTCTTTATCCTGGCTTAGCTGAACAAGGATCTCGAACGTATTATTGGCAAGGCTGCCACCCGCACTGTCAGACACCGTGAAACCAAACTGATCGGCAACCACTGCGGCAGTCGGACGGTAAACCACCCGGTTACTGTCGAGGTCTGCCTGGGTGAAGCTGTCATTCACTACCATCACCACATCGTTCAGCAACAGCTCACCATTCGCGGGCAAGGCAGTAATGGTATATACAAGTTCCGAATCCGTATTATCGATATCGGTGACGTTCAATTCACCACTGCTGATGGTTGCCGGCGCGGTTGCCGTGGTCATCAGGCCGGTGTTGGCCTGTAACACCGGGTTGTCATTCACCGGAACGACGGTCACCGTAAACAGCGTATCCACGGACGCACCGGACGGATCAGACGCACGGATCGAGATCTGCGCGGAGCCGTTCATATCCGCCGCATATTCCAGTGTCAGCTGGCCGGTGGAACTGTCTATAGTGGCCACCGAGAACAGGCCGATATTGCTATTTCCTGCGATGGTATACGTCAGCTCGGAATCGGGGTTGTCAATATCATCGAAAGCCGCATTCAGATCGAGTGTTGTTGGTGCATCATCCTCGTTGACCGTGACATCGGCGATACCACTGGTTGTGGGTACGTCATTGACCGCCGTCACGCTGATACTCACCGTTGCAGTATTGGAGATATCGCCACTGACATCCGCTATCGTGTAGGTAAAGCTGTCACTCAGCGTTTCCGAGCCATCATGGGTATAGTTGACCGTGCCATCAGCATTGACGGCCAGCGATCCATTAAGCGGCGCAGTGACAATTGTTATGCTGTTCGGATCGAGGGCGTTGTCAACGTCGTTGTCATTGGCAGCCAGATCGATCAGCACCGAGTTACCTTCAACAACCGTAGCGCTGTCATCCCCTGCTGCCGGTGGATCGTTCACCGGGTTCACGTTCAACGTTACTGTTGCTGTATTGGAAACCGCACCGCTGATGTCTGATATTGTGTAGCTGAAGCTGTCGGCCAGCGTTTCACTTCCGTTGTGGGTATAGGTCACGGTGCCATCGCCGTTGACGACCACATTGCCGTTAATCGGCAGACTGGTGATAACGATGCTGTTCAGGTCGAGCGCGCTATCGATATCGCTGTCGGTCGCCGCCACGTCGATGATGACCGAACCGCCTTCATTGACTGTAGCGACGTCATTGCCTGCCAACGGCGCATCGTTTGTACCCATGATAGTAATAACGATATCGTGGGTGCTACCATCGACGCTGGCAATCGTGATCGTGTCGGTCAGTGTGGCACCGGCAGCCAGAGCCTGGATCGGGGCCTGGCTATTTATCGCCGCATAGCTCCAGTCCCCCGTGGCATTCAGCGTAATAACACCGTATGTACCGCCGATAGCACCGGCATTGAACGAAGCCTCGCCGGCATCGGGATCGATTATCGTGAGCGAGCCGCTGACTTCGAGCAGATTGTTCATGTTAGGATCAACGTCCTCGGTAACAACACCATTGTCGATGCCACCGATGACTGCTGCATCAGGTTGTGCCGTCACATGGATCGACATCTGTGCACTGACGACGCCGGCGCCCGCATCGTTGACCGTGAAGTCAAACGTCGCCAACGGTGTGCCATTGGCATTCGCCGCCGGCGTGTATATCAATGTATCCAGCTCTGCCGCGGTCAGCGTGTCGCCACTGTTCACCGTGGTGCCGCCGCTGTGCGTCAGCGTGCCGCCAGCCAGCGCTAAGTTGGTGATCGTTGCAGAGACCAGCGCATCGCCTTCGGTGTCGGTATAGGTGAAGTCGCCGCTGTCAAAGTTATAGGCGGTGTCTTCGTTCGTGGTGACCGTGTTGGCTGTCGCCACCGGCACGTCATTGACCGCGGTGACGTTGATCGACATCTGTGCAGAAACAACACCGGATCCCGCATCATTGACCGTAAAGTCGAAGGTCGCCAGCGGTGATCCTGTCATATGCAACGGCGGTGTGTACACCAGCGTATCGAGCTGCACCGCGGTCAGCGTATCACCAATGTTCACGGCGGTGCCGCCGCTGTGGGTCAGCGTGCCGCCGGCGAGTGACAGGTTCGTGATCGTGGCCGAGATCAGCGCATCGCCCTCGACATCGGTGTAGGTGAAATCGCCGCTGTTAAAGTTATAGGCGGTATCTTCGTTCGTGGTGACCGTGTTCGCGGTCGCGACCGGTACATCATTGACCGGATAGACCCGGATCGTGACGGTCGCAATGTTTGAATCCACCGTGCCGTCGTTGGCACGGTATGTAAACGTGTCGATGCCGTTGAAGTCTGCGGCGGGTGTATAGCTGAACGAGCCGTCCGGGTTCAGCGTAAAGGCGGCGGCATTGGCCGGGCCGCTGACGAGCGAAGCCGTGAGCGGATCGCCATCAATGTCAAAATCATTGGCCAGTACACCGTTGACAGCCGTGACATTCAGCGTACCCTCTTCGCTGATCAGGTAGCCCTGCCAGGCAGGCATCTCGGCCACATCGATCCCATCCGCCAGTGTCCCATGATGCCCGAATACCGACCGGTCCTGCAGGGTGAAGCCGCTGCCCTCGTCGAAACGCCAGTTTCCGATCAGGCCCGCTTCCATACCAGTCAGCAGCGATCCCATATTGCTCTGGATCTCGAGCTGCGTTCGCGTGGTGTTCCAGATCCGGACCTCGTCGATCTGGCCATCGAAGCGCTGGGTGACCGCGTTTTCGCGGCCGCCGATCATGAGCTGGTTGAACGTCGGGTAGTTGTCGCCGATGGCCCCCGAACCATTGTAGGTGTCGACCAGCACGCCGTTCGCGTAGGTGTTGACGACGCCGTTGTCATAGGTCACGGCCAGATGCGTCCATTCATTCGGCTGCACGTAGTAGCCGGTGTAATGCCAGCCCCAGTCGGGATCGACATTGTCGAACGCCCACATGACTTCGCCGGTTGTAGCGTTGATCGCCATCTCGTACTCGCCTTCCTTGTTGACGATAATATTGGTGCCGGTACCCAAGCCGGTCGGTCGGATCCAGGCCTCCATGGTCACGTTGGTAGAGACGTTCAATCCGGCATAGTCGCCGATCGTGACGTAGTCGTCGACGCCGTCAAACACCAGTCCAATGCGATCGTCGCGCGCCGCCGGCGCGTCATTCGCCACGGTGACATTGATACGCATCTGCGCGGTCACGGTGCCGAGATCGGCATCGTTTACCGTGAAGTCGAACGTGGCCAACGGTGAACCGTTGGCATTGGCGGCAGGTGTATAAACCAGCGTATCAAGCTGCGCCGCGGTCAGTGTGTTGCCACCGACGACCGCTGTGCCGCCGCTGTATGTCAGTGTACCGCCCATGAGGTTAAGGTTGGTGATGCGCGCTGCGACCAAACTGTCGCCTTCGACATCGCTGAAGGTGAAGTCGGCCGCCGAGAAATTGTAGGGTACGTCTTCAGCTGTGACCACCGTGTTGTTGTTTGCAACCGGCACATCGTTCACCGGCGTCACATCTATGCTCATCTGCGCGGTGGTGATACCGGCGTCGGCGTCGTTAACGCTGAAATCGAACGTCGCCAGCGGCGTGCCGTTGACATTGATCGATGGCGTATAGACCAGGGTATCGAGCTGCGCCGCTGTCAGGGTGTCGCCATTACTCACAGCCGTGCCGCCACTGTGTGTTAGCGTGCCGCCGGCCAGTGCAAGATTGGTGATCGTGGCCGATACAAGCGGATCGCCTTCGACATCGGTGTAGGTGAAATCAGCGGCGCTGAAGCTGAAGGCATTGTCCTCGGTAGTCATGACCGTATTGGCCGTGGCCACCGGTGCCGTGTTAGATGCCGTAATCGCGAAGTTGGCCGCAAACTCCGATGTCGAGCCATAGGCCAGCTGGTCGTCCACACCGACCTGGGCCGGATCAGTAATCCGCGTTGCAGTGGCGGTAACGTAATCTCCAACACTCAAGCTTACACCGCTGAGCGTCACATTTGAGAAACCGGCGTCGCCGCTGCCATCGGTGGTGACCACGGTGCTGCCCAGGTAGACCCGGCCCTCGCCATGCGTCGCGTCCTGGGTGCCGGCTGCATTGCCATAGAACTCGATGCGGTACTGAGTCGTCAGACCGTCGGTCTCGAGCGTGCCGCTGAGTTTCAGATCGGTGCCGCTGAGTGTCGCGCCAGTGATGACCGGAAAGTTTTGCAGTGCGTTCGGGCCGCTGTCGGCATCCCCTGCATCATTGGTGGTCACACCGTTTGCAGCGAGATCGATACCCAGGCCGCTGTTCGAATGGATGATGTTACCCAGCACAGAGTTGCCAGTACCGTTGACCAGATACACGCCGTCTCGCGCATTGAATGCGATCAGGTTGCCGGCACCCGGGTCCGTACCGCCGATCAGGTTGCCGGTGGTGTTGTTCTGTACCTCGACACCGTCATCCGAGCGGTTGCCGCGATCGAGCGTACCGCTGATATCTGTACCGATGTAGTTGCCCTGGACGGTATTGTTGTTCGAGTTGATCTCGATGCCTTCGAAGTTATTCGAGATGATGTTGCGCTCGGCCGCGGTGGGGCCGCCGATGGTCGTGTTGTGCGCACCCACGAGCAGCGCAATACCAACGTCGGTATTGCCCGATCCCGTCGAACCGTCCGGGTCGAGGCCGATGATGTTGCCCTGGATGATGGTCCCTGTTGCGCCGGCGCCGGTCACGTTAATGCCTTCATTGCCGTTATTGGTGATCACGTTGCCGTCATTGGCGCCGGCACCGCCAACGATGGTGCTGGCCCCCTGGATGTTGATGCCGGAATTACTGTTGCCGACGCCAGTCGACCCGGTGCCGGTGGTGCCGATCCAGTTGTTCGCGATGGTGATACCGTCGGCACCCGCATCGACCTGGATACCGTATCCATCGATAATCGAGCGTTGGTTCAAATCAAGCGGCAGCATCCCAAAATCGAAATCATCACAAAGTCCGA
>Ga0209536_100015021_pt1 | contig 11065 bp, 7 predicted proteins | sample DeeMarSeWOR28_12_FD_187461 | JGI IMG/M metagenome (GOLD analysis project Ga0209536, IMG submission 187461) | Marine sediment microbial communities from White Oak River estuary, North Carolina - WOR-2-8_12 (SPAdes) (version 2) | ecosystem: Environmental > Aquatic > Marine > Intertidal zone >... | reverse complement strand
CATACTATTCTCTCCACCGCCTCTTCTCCACCGAGCTTTATAAACATGTAGATCAACAGCACGACTGTAGCAGTTAAGACCACGGCCATACTGGCGCCGATAGCAAGATTCCCTCTGACCACAAAGTAATGCTCGATCAAGTTTCCTGCCATCCAAACTTTGTTGCCCCCGATTATGAGGGGAACAAGCCAATCACCAAGGGCAGGAATAAAGGTTAATATGGTACCTCCAAATATCCCTCCTTTACTTAGAGGAAGCGTTACCGTAAAAAAACGCGACACCGGGGTTGCACCTAGATCCAAAGATGCTTCTAGCAGAGCTGGATCGATACCTTCCACCGATGCATAAATGGGAAGGACCATAAAGGGGAGCCATATGTAAATTAGACCGACCACTACCGCAGTTGGGGTGTACAAAATGTTTATCGGGGATGAAATTAGATTAAGGTTAAGAAACAAATCGTTCAAAATACCTGGATAGCCGACCAACTGCTTGAGCGCGTATATTCTGACGACATAACAGCTCCAGGAAGGAACAATGATCAAAAATAGAAGAAGTGACTTAAATCTACCTCCATACCTTGCGATCCAATAGGCCGTAGGATAACCTATGATTAGACATATTGTGTTTGTAATCAAGGCATAAAAGAGCGATCGGAGAACAGCTGTACCGTAGCCGCCGCCTCCGAGGAACAAGAACCAATAATTGCCAAAGCTAAACCTGTCCAGAATCTCGCCAGAAGGGGTTGTAGCCAAAAAGCTTAAATAGATGATAACAGCTACCGGAGCGAACACAAAGAGAACAATCCAGAGTGAAATCGGCCCAAGTGTCGGAATTACAAGAAAATTGACTTTTGTGATCAAATATTTTTTTATTTTTTTCCAAAAAGTTTCTTTTCTTTTTAGGACAGCTTCAGGAGATGACATCTATTTTATTCCAATTACTAAATGTCTTTAGTTTCAATTAAGTTTTATATTTTGGTTGACGGTACCCCGGGCGTACTTCATTTTTTACCTTGCAGCTAAAAAGATTAGTCATTCTATCGGGGAGGGCATAACTCCCTCCCCTGCAATTTCGCTACACCTATTTCAGCTTCTCCCAAATTTTAGCTCGGAGCTTCTCTCCCTCGCCGGTGAAACTTTGAGGCAGGAGAACCTCACACTTTTTTCTGTATCCTTCAGGTGGGGTCATCCACACTTTTACTTGCTCGGTGAGAAGGTTATCAATTCCCGTGTGACCATGACCGTAGGCGACTGCATTGATCAGCTTGGCAAAATTCTCCGGCCGATAAAGATAGTTCATCCAAAGGTGAGCGGCGGCTGGATTGCTGCCGCCTGTGGGGATGACAATGAGCATCGGTGAAAGCAAGCATCCATTTGGCGGATACGCCACGTAAAAGGGGTTTTTCGGCCCTATCAGATCGCCCAAGGACTGATAATCGTGAACTACTCCCTCTACGATCCAAACCTCCTGGGCAACCACCGCCCTCTTTGGCCAGGAATCAAATGCCATGATGTGAGGTTTTAGACGGAGCAGAACATCTTCTGCTTCTTTCAATTCTTTTGGGTTGGTTGAGTTGAGAGAATAACCGAGGTATTTTAGTGTATTTCCAATAACTCGGTTCATTTCATTCCGCATGACTAACTTGTCCTGATACGCGTCCCAGCCTTCAAAAAGAAACTTCCAGGACGGGATGCGCGGGTCATTCTTATTGATGAAGTTCGTATTGACCACATAGGCATCATACCCAAGCGTGGTCAACACACAGTAGTTATAGCCGGGGTCCCAGCTCGCATTTTTTATGTCCTCTGCCATGTAGCGGTTTACATTGGGTATCCAAGCATGGTTGACTTTCTCTAACAGGTTCCAATTTTTCATATGCCAAAGTGATTTGGGATTTGTGAGCCAATAGTCATATGCGGTCTTAGGGTTCAATCTAAATTTTGCGAGAGCCTCATCGAGGTCAGGGTAATTGTCCCTGACAATCTTGATGCCAAATTCTTCCTCAAAACCCTTGTACAAGTCTTCGGGCCACCAAGCAGCCCAGTCATACATCGCAAATGTTTTCCCCGCTACGGCTTTCTCGAAGCATTCCCGCGGCACGGGTTCACACCCTTTAGGTATGGAAGCCACATACGCTTCATATGTTTTGGCCTTTGCTTCTGCAGGAACAAGCATTGCCGTAAGCACACATGCGAGCATTAACAACATCCCAATCATGAGAATTCTATGTGCTGACCTTTTGTTTCCTAACTGCTTAGACATAACAACCTCCTTGTGTTTTTTAGAAGTGCTCTTGGTAGATGGGTAAAAGGGTTACCAATTTCGACAAGTCATCTCACCAACTCACTCAATAAGGCTCTTTCTGCAATCTTTTCCTCCCCCTCGCTAGGCCCGATCATGCTTACACCTCCTCTCTGGCCCTATTGTCAGCCTAACATTGTGTACCCTAACGTTGCAAACCTGAACCGGCCAAAGCCGCTAAACTCGCGCCAGAGCACACCATCTGCGGTCCTGCGAGGAGCAGGACCTCACGTACGGTTAGTGTGCGCTTCGGCCTATATGAGGTTGCGCACAACCACATCTGGCGCACTCTGACGCGTCTTTCCTCGGCACAGGTTTGCAACGTTAGGGTGTACCTGCGCGAGGTAAAACCTGCCAAAATTCGTCCCGCCCAGGGCGGACCTATGGCGCAAGCGCAGCGGTTATTACTGGTGTTGGCATAAGATACACATTAGGGTTAACCCCTTTAATAGTCGAGGGCGGCTCCTCTATCTGCTGATTTGGCTAGTTTTGAGTAGATTCCCAAGTATCCTTTGTGAGCCTTCTTTTCCGGAGGAGTCCACAGCTCGAGCCTTTTCTTCAACTCATCCGGAGCAATCAAAACGTTCAGCTTATCGTTCGGAATGTCAATTTCGATGAGATCACCGTTCTTGATTACAGCTAGGGGCCCGCCCTCTGCGGCTTCCGGTCCAATGTGGGCTACGGCGCAGCCTTTGTTTGTTCCGGAAAACCTTCCATCGGTAATGAAGGCGATTTTGTCTTGCAACCCTTTGGCTGAAAGGATCCACAGAAAGCGCTGTAAGAGTCTCATCCCGGGATCGCCCTTCGGGCCGACATACCTGACTGCAACGACCTCTCCTGCGGATATCTTGTTTGAGTTGAGCGCGTCGCAAGCAGATTCCTCATCAGCGAAGATCCTGGCTGGTCCCCGGTGCTGGAGCATTGCAGCCGGCACCGCTGCCTTTTTTACCAGTGCGCCATTGGGCGCCAGGTTTCCTTTCAGGAAAATGAGCCCTCCTTCTTTGTCAATGGGGTTGTCCAGTGAATGAATGACTTTGCGATCTCCAGTTGGCGCTGTTTTCAGGTTCTCACTTAGCGGTCTACCGGTTACCGTCATCACCTCGTTGTTAAGGAGAGGTTGCAGTTCCCGCATCACTGCGGTTATACCGCCGGCGTCATCCAAATCAGCAAGGAAATGCTTGCCAGGTCCGGATGGCGCCACATCGCAGATAAATGGTGTTGATTTGCTAATCCGGTTAAATCGTTCCGGTTCAATATCCAAATCGAATTCGGCGGCGATTGCCTGCAAATGCAGAACTGCATTGGTCGAACCGCCGATGGCCATGAGAACGCGTATGGCATTGTCAAAGGATTCTGGAGCCATTACGTCGGAAGGTCTGATGCCTTTGTGCAATAGGCGCATGACTTGTCGTCCGGCTGCAAAGGCCATTCGCTGCAGTCTCGAGTCCGCACCGGGCACCGCGGCGTTCCCGGGCAGTGATATTCCCAGAGCTTCCACCATCGCTGCCATTGTATTGGCAGTGCCCATGACTGGGCAGGCGCCGATGCCGGGACACCCCTTGTCTTTGATCTCGCCGAGTTGCGCTTCGTTCAGCTTTCCTTCTTTGAAGTCTCGATAGTGCTTTGGGGCGACGTCCAGCGGATCGATCCTTCTTCCCTTGAAACGATTGAGCTGCATGTATCCACCGGTGACCACCACGGCCGGTATGTTTATACGCGCCGCAGCCATGAGGTGACCTGGAATGACGTCATCACAGATCGGGACAAATACCAGGCCATCGAGGAGATTGGTCAAGGCCACCGTTTCGATGTAGCCGGCGACCAGATCTCTGTGGGGCAGGTGGTACCGGTCGTTTCCAGCCATACTGGTGCAAATCGAGCTGATGACAAACTCTCTTGGCGTTCCGCCTGAGGCCCAAATGCCGGCTTTTACCGATGCTACCACCCGATCCAGATGAATAGCTGCAGGATTTACCTCCCCCCAACTGCTGGCGACCCCGATCTGCGGGCGACCTATTGCCTCGTCGCCGTGCCCCAGGCCCCTGATCATCTCTTGCCGTTCAACCAAGGCATAATCCGGCAAGTCACTGTCACGCTTCTTGAAGCTCATAGGAGACCTCATAAGATGGTTAAGTGATCTGAACCTAAACTGAGCGATTCTGAATCATCTAATACCAAAGAACGGATGCTCCTGAAAGGCTGTGAATAAGGGGTATAGACCCGTAGGATTCGTCACCCCCACCCTCACCCTCCCCCGTCCACGCCAGAGGCGGATCTTCGACAAGGGGGAGGGAACTTTTTGATAACACTATTATTTCCCCTCCCCTGGCGGCCCGTCCTCCGTAGCAGGCTACTGCGGAGGATGGAGAGGGGATTAAGAGGAGGGGGACGAGAATCGCTCAATTTAGACTGAAGTTATCGAGGGATTCCGTCCTCGGTCCAACCACGAAGTTGATAGTATTCCTTTCGCATATGGGCCAGTTCGTCAGTTTTGAGTTCGTGGCCTGTTTTTTCAAGCTTTTCGAAGAGCTTCTTGGGCAGCCAATCGTCTTCAGCTTTCAACCCTTCCCTGATATTGAACCGCCGAACGATATTGGATATGGAGGCAGCGATGGACTGAAGAGCCTCTTTATCGGGATCCAGTCCGGTAACCGCGTGGACGGCTTCTGCCAACGCGTCCCATTGGTAGAGGTCGCGGTAGAATCTGCAAAGAATCAACGCATCGAAAATGGTCAACCGATCCTCGAAATCCACGAAGAGCTCTGCTTTACCTTCTATCTGGTCGGGAGCAATCATTCCACTGAGCTCCGGTTTATAGAAGGTGGCCCTCAGATGGCAGGCGCCCCGGTCCGAAGTGGCAAATGCCAACCCCATCCCTTTGAGCACCCTGGGCTCATAACCTGCAGGCTCCATCCCCTTCACATGCACCGCGATATCTTCAAGATCCCATTCTTTTGCGGCGTATCTGATGCCTCTCCCGAGAATATCTCCTATGCCTTCTCTATGGGAGATCGATCTAAGCAATTTGGCGATGCCATCCACATCCCCATAGTCGATCTCATAGTCAATCTTCCCTCTTTTATGAGCCTCTATGGTAAACGCGCATAAATTTCCCGCCGAAATCGTGTCCATGCCCAGTCGATCGCAAAGGTCGTTGAGATAGGCAATCTCTTCAATGCTATCAATCAGGCACAGCCCCCCGAAAGCAAATATGGTCTCGTATTCCGGGCCTTCCAGCTTGAGTCCGGCATGACGACCATGCTTGACGGTGGTCATTCGACCGCAAGCCATGAAGCATTTCAGGCAGGCGCTTGGTTTGATTTCGCACCTGCTGTGTAAAGCGTCCGAACTGATATTCTCCCATTTGTCGTACTTGCCCTCTGACCAGTACCGGGTTGGAAACGCATTCGCACTGTTGACAATTTTGACCAATTGGGATGTGCCCATGGATTTGTAGGCATGGACTCCTGGGTTGTCTTTCGATGCGGTCGCCATTTTTTTGGCGATGGCCTTGACCAGTTCTTCATCATAAAGGGGCCGTTTCCGATCACCCTTGAAAACAATGGCTTTTACCTTTTTGGCCCCCAAGACGGTACCGACCCCTGTTCGCCCGGCGGATCGCCAGTGGTCGTTTTTTATTAAGCCGAAACAGACCCCGTTTTCCGCCGCAGGTCCTATGACCACTGCCCCGGCTTTTCTGTATGACCCTTCAGAGCTACCGTATTGGTGTAAAACTGCATCTTCAGTTTCATAAGTTTCCTTCCCCCAGAGATTTCCAGCCTCATGGAATGTCACTCCGTCGGGCCGAATCTCCAAGACCTTGGGCTGCTTACTCTTTCCTTGAATAACAATGGCATCATATCCGGTGGCATCGATGGCCTCGGGCACCTTGCCACCTGAATAAGATTCAGCATACAGTCCCGTTTGGGGGGATTTCGTGAACACACCATACCGACATCCTCCCCAGATTTTGCTGCCGGCAACTGGACCTGTGGCAAAAATTAGACAGTTGTCTGGGTGTAATGGATCGATTTCCGGTGGATTGAGCTCATGAAGGAGGTAAGATGCCAACCCTTTGCCACCGAGGTATTTTGTGTAAACGCTCTCTTCTGGACTCTCTGATCGATAGCTCTCGTCGGTTAAGTTGATCCTCAGAATTCTGCCGTAGTTCCCAAACATGAGATTACCCCCTAGGTAAGATTCTACCATAATAACGGTGAGAAACACCGCAGACTTCCTGGAGCCGGCCGGCGAAGACCGGAGCCAATACCGCCGATCCTGCGTCCGGTCCGCCACCAGATCTATGCGGCGGCTCTATTGGTGTATGGCCTCTAGGCCCGCTTCCATGATCGAAAACCCTTTTGCGAGTTGATCGTCCGTGATGACAAAGGGCGCCAGGCAGCGGATAACGTTACCGTAGATCCCACAGACCAGAAGGACCAATCCGTTTTCATTGCAGTAGGTTACGAGTTGCTTCGCCTCATCCGGTGCAGGAATTTTGTTGGGGCCCTTTACCAGCTCGAACCCCAACATAGCGCCCAGCCCTCTGATATTACCCACAAGACTGTATTTTTTCTGCCATTCCTCAAAGCGAGATTTAAGCGTTTTCCCCAATGCAATGGATTTCTCCAACATGGATTCCGATTCAAAAACCTCCAGTACGGCAAGGGCGGCAGCACAGGCCACCGGGTTGCCTCCATAGGTGCCGCCGAGCCCTCCGACATGCACAGCATCCATGATTTCGGACTTTCCCACGACTGCGGCCAGCGGCAGGCCAGCGGCAAGGCTTTTGCCGACCACCATCAGATCAGGCTCGATCCCCCAATGTTCGCTGGCGAACATTCTGCCGGTGCGTCCCATGCCGCTCTGGATTTCATCCATGACGAGCAGGATGCCGTTATCGCGGCAGATTTTGGCCAGCTCTTGAAAATAGCCCGGCGGCGGCGCGATAAAGCCCCCCTCCCCTTGCACGGGCTCAGCAACGACGGCCGCCACAGCTTCCGGGTTGATTTGCGTCACAAAAGAATCATAGAGCTTTTCCGGGCCGACGGTGTCCCCGAAGCCCACTCGGTAGACTTCCGGGGCAAACGGACCGAATCCGAACTTAAACGGCTTGACCTTGGTGGTCATGGTCATCGTGAGAAGGGTTCGGCCATGGTATCCATTGTCAAACACGATGATTGCCTGCCGCTTGGTGGCATAGCGAGCAACTTTGACCGCATTTTCCACCGCCTCGGCGCCGCTGTTCAACAAGACTGCCTTTTTCGGAAAGTCGCCGGGCGTCAGGCGGCATAGCGATTCAGCCAATTCAACTGCCGAAGCGTAAGGATTGACCATAAAACTGGTATGGGTGAGCTTTTCGGCCTGGTCTCTGATGGCCTTCACAACCTTTGGGTGGCTGTGACCGATGTTCATGGCTCCGAGACCACCTGCAAAATCGATGTGTTCCCGGCCTTCCACATCGCGCAGGATCGCCCCCTCAGCCGACTCGATAAATTTCAGCGACACATTTCCAACCGCTGTGGTGATGGCCTGTTTTCTCCGTTCTGCCAATTGTTGATTGGTTGCTCCGCCCATTTGTCGTCTCCTGCGCTAGTGATTTTTGGAATGTCTTCCGATTGTCTGAGAAAACCGATGGTGACTTCAAGTTGATTTTGGTATCAACCGCTAGAATTCCGGCTGATGCCTGCCAACCTTTAGTTGATCCTCTGTTTCCTCCACGATCGCCCTTATCTCAGCCCGAACCTCGTCGGATAGCGGCGGGACCTGATGTTCCTTCAAGATGCGCCGGGCCTCTTCAAGAGATCGCTGATGCAGATCAGTGCCACCGAGCTTTTGCCACTTGTCCCGATTACGTCGATCGATCAGCTTCGGGTGTGACACTGATTTCATGTAATTAAAGGTGGATTGATGACTGACGAAATCCTTGAACGGTCCGATCTCTTTGATGACATCCACAGAGAGTGTTTCGTCGTTTACCGGAATTCCATTCACGCAGTATTTGATCATTTGCGCGAATTCGTTGTCCATGACCAGTTGGCCAAAATCAAAGGTGACGCCCATCTCCAGCATTCCTAAGCCATAGATCAGGTTGGCCCCTGCCAACGCTGTCAACAAGCCCGTGAGCGTCTTTTCATGACCAATCTGGGCATCGGAGATTTTGCTGTCACCCTAACCACCAGCCACAAAACTGGGTAGCCCATTGAAGCGAGCAAGCTCTGCCACCCCCGCGTTGATCATGGCGCATTCCGGACTGCCCACGGTGGCGGCGGCAAAACGAAGGTCCATTGCGGTAGTTGAACTGCCATACATAATTGGCGCCCCTTTACGGGTCAGTTGACTGAGGGTCACCGAGGCCAATAATTCCGCGTTGTGGTCCACCAGCGTGCCTGCCAGGTGAATCGAAGAAGAGGCCCCGGCCATGGCCATCGTGATGACATTCACCATCATGCCGCAGCGGGCAGACTCCATGATAATTTCGCAGGCATCGTCCACTAGGCGCAGCGGGCTGACCGGACAGGTGTGAAAGGAAACCAGGGGCCGCTGGCGCAGCTTGTCTTCACCGCCCGCGACGACAGCCGCCATTTTGACGATCTGCCGCAGTTGATATCCACTGAATGGACCAATCATGCAGTGCTTGGTCGTGTTGTTGAAAAAGGCCTCTGCATTATGCACCGGCGCCACTTCTGCGGGCACATCGTGAGCCCCTATGGCGCGATTGTACACAGACACTTCGCTCAGAAAGTCACCCACCTTGGCCGAGTCGGCCACATCCTTCTTGGTGGGCTCGCGCAATTCACCTGTCTCCAGATCGGCTGTTAGGATACCTTCGCCGAAGTTTGTGAAACCGACGCGATTACTTTCGACGACAAAGTCGTCTTCTTCCCCTCTACCAGCCATGACAAATTTGGGCGGCGCGGAACGGAGCGAATCTTCCACCAAATAGGGCGGCAGTTTGGCGATTTTTTGACTCTTGTCGATCACTGCGCCGCCGCCATCTAGAATCTCCAGTGCTTCTTCATTTTCCACAAAGACACCGGTGTGTTCCAATACTTCCAAAGTCGCAAGATGAATGTCGTTGAGCTCGTCGTCCGAGAAGATCCTCAGGCCGAGGCCCGCCCTTCGAGTCTTCCCGGCGTGCAAATTCCGTTTCATGCATGCACCTCCCGTGGATGAAGTAAAGTTTTCTGTGACCGAGTCACCCTTTGGCTTCCAAGACCCTATTCTCGACTTCAGTGGACGGATCAATCACCAACAGTGCTACGGCGACAAGTACGATCAGACAGAGGAAAATGACCAAACCTGCCGGGCTTACTTTCTTCCGAATGGCCGTATATTATGACAGCGGGATATTGAGCGAGTCACTTAAACGTTAAAGCCACCATAGAATGAGATATCTCGTTTGTCAAGAAAAAAAATTGAGAGGATACAGCCACCCTCATTCTTGGCTTATGATATTTAAGTTGTTAGAATAATATTATTTTTAAGGATTTCTTGAAATTTTTTTTTAGGCATTTCTTCAACTATTCGTCGAAAGATTATGCCATTTTTCTCTTGACAGAATCGCGTTACTCATTGTAAGGATGCAATTAACTTTAACGTTTTAGTTTGCTTTTTTTCAGAAGCCTGGATCGGAGAACACTTTCTAAATTGAAAAACAGAGCTACGATAAAGGACATTGCAAGAGTCGCCAATGTCTCTACCACTGCAGTGTCCATGGCGCTTAACAACCGTCCTGGCGTCAGCCATAAAACACGCCAAGAAATTCTCAATATAGCTGAGAAGCTTAACTACCGCCCTAACTATATTGCGAAGAGTCTAATCAGCCGCCGCAGCTACACCATCGGGTTGATTCTCAACAGCATCGCCGATCCGTTTTTTCCCGAACTGGCCAAAGGCGTCGAAGAGTATGCTAATAAGTTGGGGTATAATTTATTGTTATGCAACACCAATCGCGACTTGCATGCAGAGAAGCAAGCCATTGATATGCTTCGCTCAAAAGGCGTCGATGGCATCATTTTGGCGACGGTAACCAAGGACGACCCGAATATCGAGCCACTGATACAGGACCGCTTTCCTTTCGTTCTGATTAACCGCTTCTCCCTGGAACCCGCCCTGGAAAATAAAGCGGACTATGTCGTCTTGGACAACTACAGCGGCGGCTATGTGGGGATGAAGCACCTGTGGCGATTAGGCCATGACCGTATCGCCATTGTCACCGGCGAAATGAACACATCAACGGCCATCTTGCGGACAGGGGGAGCCTTGCAGGCGCTCAACGATTGTGGCCTGGGTCATGAGCCGGAACTCGTAGTGGAAGGAGGCTACCAGCGTAAGCTGGCTTATCGAGCCGCCAAAAGACTGCTTGCCATGGAAGCGGTCCCCACTGCTTATTTCGCCCAAGATGATTACATGGCCATCGGCGTACGTGAGGCCCTTCTGGAGGAAGGACTGCGAATTCCGGAGGATGTCGCCCTGATGGGGTTCGACGATACCGAAATTGCGTCGTTCAGCGGTATTGATCTGACCACAATCAGCCAGAAAAAATATGAGATGGGGGCTAAGGGCGCCGAGATCCTAATAGAAAAAGTCGAGGGAACCATGTCGGGAATGGTCCACCAAGTTATTTTGGAGGCGCAGCTCGTCATACGCAAGTCTTGTGGGCATCAACTGCATGGCTACAAACGATAGAGCCAATCACGGGATGCGCGCAGCCTGCAAGCCCGTCCTGGAAGAGGATAATTTGTGGCGGCGGTGTTTG
>Ga0209536_100015020_pt1 | contig 11066 bp, 7 predicted proteins | sample DeeMarSeWOR28_12_FD_187461 | JGI IMG/M metagenome (GOLD analysis project Ga0209536, IMG submission 187461) | Marine sediment microbial communities from White Oak River estuary, North Carolina - WOR-2-8_12 (SPAdes) (version 2) | ecosystem: Environmental > Aquatic > Marine > Intertidal zone >... | reverse complement strand
CTCAGGGTGCGGGCATGACCGGTCAGCAGCTTGAGTTCCTGTTCCGTGTAACGGTGGGGACGCTTTGTAAAATAGTTCACCACACAGGTTATTTCAGCGTTCTCACCTTCCACGGGGATCATGAGGAGGGTTTTAAGAGCCAGCTTGTTGAAAACTTCCCACCGTTCGAAATTCTCTTCGAGGATATTCTGAAAGAAAAGAACAGGTGGGGCCCCCAGCCGCCTTACCAGCCTGTCCCCATCCTGCATCACAAGCCTCGAAAGAAGGCTCTTCCCCTCCTGGACGCTGATCCTCTCAAGTGTCTCGTAGATCTGCAGGTCGGAGGGACTTTTTGACACCGCCGCAAGGACCTCCATGTAGCCTCCGCGCTCGCTCCGGAGTACCTCGGGAACCGGAGACACCGCAGAAACAAGGACGGAAGCGATATCGAGAGAAAGGTCGAGTTCGAACCCGCCCAGGAGGAGCACCCTGGCGGCATCTCTTTTCCGAAGGCGATCCAGGTGCCTGTTGAGCATCATCTTCTGGTTGAAGCGGTGCGCACGGGTGAGTGTCGGCATGATCCTGTTTAAAAGCTGACGGATCTCCTCACGCGATTGGTTGGTGAGGACCTCCCCGAAATCATGCCTGGAATCAAGGCTCAGGACCCCGATGGAATGACCTGAATCAAGGAGGGGAAAGATGGCCGAGCTGACCAGTTTTTTCTTGGTATACCATTCCCGGTGGAGGTCGTCGGTGCCATGACCGAGAACGACACCATCCAGTATCCTGGATTCCAGGTAGGACTTGACCAGGGCGTTTTCCCTCCTCTGGATCGGGATGCGAGCCCCTTTCCTCTCAAGTTCCCCTTCGGGTGTGTAAAGGCAGACAAGCGTTCCGCCGCGCATGTCCTCCAGGTAGACCCTTAGGTCGGGTACACCGGTACGCTCCACAACCTCCTTTACGAGATAGTGGAGGATGTCGAGAAGGTTCTCCTTTTCAAAGGCCAGGATATGCTTGACGTAGGACATCGGTTCAGATCCCGTCCGCTGCGACCTGTTCGTGCGGTTCCCCATCAAGGAGAAGGACATACTCCTTCACCTTCTGAAGAAAGGCCGTTCGATCCTGCTCCGGAACACTTGTTGCCCTGGGCACGGTGATGCGGCGAGGGTCAACGTACTTGCCGTTCCTGTACATGGCGAAATGCAGGTGGGGCCCGGTGGCCCGCCCTGAGGTGCCGACATATCCGATGACTTGCCCCTGCCGCACCTGGCTGCCTTTGCCGATCCCCTTGGCATAGCTGCTCATGTGCGCGTAGGCTGAAGAATAGGTGCTGTTGTGCCTGATCTTTACGATCCTGCCGTTGACGGAATCATGCTTCTTGAAAAGCACCCTGCCGTCACCGACCGACATGATCGGCGTGCCCGTTGGAGCGGCGTAGTCTATTCCGAGGTGCGCCGTCAACTTTCCGGTCACGGGGTGAAGTCTTTGCCGCGAAAACCCGGAACTAATGCGTCTAAACCGAAGTGGGGATTTGAGGAATTGTTTTCTCAAGCTCCCCCCGGTGTCGTCGAAATAGTCCTCCCTGCCCTCCGAAGGGGCGAAAAGAATACCCGTGTGCGTAACCCCGTTGTTAACAAATCGCGCTGCCAGGATCTTCCCATAGCGGACAAACTTTCCATCACGGTAGTACTTGTCAACCAGGACCGCAAAGGAATCCCCTTTCCTGAGATCCCTGAAAAAGTCCACCTGCCAGGCGAAAAGGTCGGCCAGATCCATGGCAAGGGACGCTTTCTCACCGATCGCCTCCACCGCAGCGAAGAGGGAATCTTCGATAACTCCCGCTAGCGGAGTCCTGAAAACTTCATAGGGTATGGGCTCGATCTCAAGAGAGGGAGCATCATCGTTAAACAGGACCCTCAGGATCCTCACATCATCTGGCTCATACTGGTATTCTGTGACCCGCCCTTCCTGGAGATACAGCCTGTAACTCCTGCCTGCTACCAGACGGGAGGGGCTGATATCATCGACCTTGCTGCGGGAAACGGTGAGGATCTGGCTGTCAGGAAGTCCCTTTGCCCGGAGTATGTCGTAAAGGGTATCTCCCCGCTGAACCAGGTGCCCCTCAACGGTGACCGGCGGCTCAACGGCTCCCGCTTCCTGTTCCGGTTCAAAATCAGCCGGCAGTTCATGCACTGCGGGCTCAGGGACTCTGGCTTTTGGAGAGTTGTACGGTCTGCTGACGCACAGTACTATGAATCCTGCGAGGACCAGCAGAAGATAACGGACCTTGAATCGTTTTTTGGCTAAAAAGTGAGTGTTGCGCTTTGGTGATGGATTGCTGATCATGTCATGTTCTTCCTCATTCCCAGACTCTCCGCTCTACTAGACTGCTGATGAGTTCCTCTCTTCGATCTCCCTTATCGTCATACTGGACATGGCTGTAAAACACCTCTTCCAGGTCTCTCAGCGCCAGATCGTGGACCTTGACAATGGGATAAAAACCCTCATCCGGCTCCGGGAGCCTGACGGACATCATATTCCTCACCGCCAGGCCGCGCACCGCCCCAATAGCGTAGTTCCTCCCGTAGGGGCTGAGCACATCGCGGCACCGGCAGACAAATTCCTCCAGGTCATTTCCCACTGTTGTCGATCCCCCTCTTTTTAATACGATCAAGGTTGTCCAGGCGGGTTTGCACCTCTTTTAGGTAGCTTTGAAGCTTGAGGTTCTCCGGTTCTATTTCAAGGGCCTGTGCCCACAGCTCCTTTGCTCTGGACAGCTCACCGGCAGAATACAGCTTCACCCCGAGCAGCCTGGAAAATTCCACGATCTCCCCAGCCAACGGCTCTCCAGGTACCGCTAGCTCAAGGATATAAAGCGTGTGACCTGCCGCGGCATCCAGATCCCCCTTTTTTTCCGTATCCATGGCGTCGTCGAACCTCTTCTTTATGCGCTCGTGACGTCGCTCGAGGATCTCGGCAAGCAGCGCTTCTCCCTTGGCGCCCAGCTGACCTGGAGTGTCCGCTTTCGTTAGCAGGTCCTGCGCTTCGACAAAGCGGTCCGCATGCAGAAGGTCTCTGGCTTCCTGCAGAATCTCCTGATTCCTCCGATCGGCCTGCGCCTTCTTGATAACTCCTCGCAACCTTGCCGCCTCTGACTCCAGTTTCCTATCCCCGGGCAAAAGTGCCAGGGCCCCCTGGATCCTGGACAGGGCCGCTTCCGGGTCTCCTATGGATTCAAGGTAGCTTGCCTCATTTTTCAGATTGTCGAGTTCCGCCTGTATGGCCCTCTCCGTATTCTTGATAAGTGTCTGGACCCAGTAATACTTCGGGTAGATCTTCAGCGCCTCCCGAAGGTTGGCGTGGGCAGAAAGGAGGTTTCCTTCATGCCTTCTTTTCAGTGCCTTGTGTACATAGGAATCGGCTTTCTGGAGCCTGTCTCTTGATCGGGAAATGGACTCCTGGATATCGGATGGACAGCTCTTTCCGGAAAGCTCCAGCTCCTGTGCGGCATCCACAGCCGGTTTGTGCTCCCCGGAATCGACAAGGTCAGCGATCCGGGAACACTCGGATTTTTGACCGGCTCCTTTTCCGACCAGTGCACACCCGGCGGAGCTTATCCACAGCAAAGCCATGAAGGTAGCTGTCAGGCACTTGATGGCTCTATCTCCTCCAGGCCGTTCTCCCGGACCTCTCCGTAGATGGCATCAATATAACCGTCCTTGTCGAGGGCGAAGAAGAAATCCACGAGCCGCGGATCGAACTGCTTTCCACGGCCCTCGCGGATCCTCTGAAAAGCCTCTTTTCTTGTCAGGGCCTCCCTGTAAGGCCGGTCGGTGGTCATGGCGTCGAAAGCATCTGCGAGCTGGATTATCCGTGCTGGCAGAGGTATTTCATCACTCTTCAGTCCGTCGGGATATCCGGTCCCGTCATACTGTTCATGGTGATGTCTGACATATAGACCCACCCTCTTGAGGGATGACAGAGGGCTGAGGATCCTGGCCCCGATCTCGGGGTGATGTCTCATGTCTCTGGTTTCATCCTTACTAAGTGGCCCGAGCTTGCCGACCACGCCCTCTCCTACGCCGATCTTTCCAACATCGTGGAGGATAGCGGCCAGCTCCAGCTCCATGCAGCGCGCCGTATCCAGGCCGGCCCTTTTGGCTATGGCGACCGATATCCTGGCAACCCGGTCGCAATGTCCGCGCGTATAGGCATCCTTGGCTTCCACAGCCTCAGCAAGGGCGCTGATGGTTTCCTTGAAATTCTTTTCGATCTCTTTTCTGGCCCTGTGCAGCTGGCTGACCATTTCGTTAAATCCTCTGGACAACCGGCCTACCTCATCCATACTCTGATCGTCCACCCTGACTTGAAGATCCCCCGATCCCAGTGCCTGCACCGCTTTTTCGAGCAGCTCAACCCTGTTAACGTGAATTCCGGTCAGCAGGAAAATACCCAGCATGCCCAATCCTGTCCCCACGCCTAACGGCAGGATCAACCCGACAGCCGTGGCGGCCAGCGCTTCCCTGATGTGCTCCTCGCTCAGTCCGACGACTGCTCTGCCTACCAGAACATCCTCCACAACCACGGGTATCGATACCTGGATGACCCCTTTTTCAGCCAGGGGGATCCCTTTCTCAAGGAGTTCACCGGTTTTTTCGGGATCTGAGTGATAAACAACACGTGATTGGTGATCCATGAGGTAGGCGTATTGAACATCGCTGTCCTGGCTTATGGATTCGGTAACGGGACCCAGCCTGAGTTCATCCTGAGCAAGAAGCGGATCCCTCGCGCTGACAGCAAGGTTTCGTGCAAGGGATTGCGCTCTTTTCTCCCCTTCCCGCAGGAGATAGATCCATTCGTACCTCATGAAAGCAAGGAAGAGAAGACCAGCGACGATAAATAAAAGCAGGGAAAAGGAGATGGACACCTTCCAGCGGAGAGAAAAAGTAAAAAAACCGGGTTTGCGGCCGATAGAGGCGACTTCATCGGAAAATCCCGGAGGCAGGATCCCGCTCCTGTCCAGTAGATCGATGTCTGCCCGTGTATCTGCTTTCATGAAATAAACCGGCCTCTTCAGTCTGAGGACGTTCCAGCTAATTCCAGGGTAGTGTTGCCTATGGTGAACTGTTCCCCTATCCCCAGGTTGCCGGTCATCACCCTTTTACCGTCTACGTAGGTGCCGTTGGTACTCTCCAGATCCATGATGATAACCCGGTCACCGAACACCTTGAGGAGACAGTGCCTTCTGGAAACCTCCGGATCGTCCACGGTGATTTCCGTCCCGCTGCGACCCACGGTCACCTCCGCACCGGGGATGGGGTACTCCTTTCCTGTCTGGGTATCCCTCAGAGAAAGGATCCGTCCCTTTTCGATAAACGGCTTCTGCTCGGAAATTTTTTCAAGAAAGGCCGATATCTCCGTACGGCTCTGGTCCACTTCCGAAAAGTTGTAGGCTATTGTCTGCCCGAAATCGACGTCTGGTTCGTCCGGTATAAAGCTGGAAGCTTCTCTTTTGCTAATGGCGCCCGGGATCAGCATCATCTGCCCGCAATTGGGGCAGTTGGCCCGCGCTCCTCTGGCCGGGATCTTTTCATCCGCGATCTGGTAACTGGTCTGACAGTTGGGGCAAGTGAGTTTCATATGAACTCCGTTTGATTGTTTGACGTTTCACGTTTGAAGTTAAAACCCAGCAAAGCATACAGAACGATCTTTAACATCAAACCTTATACTACAAACCTCAAACTTTCCTTTACCTGTATATCTCCGTCTCCGATTTCGTGAATACCCGCCCATCGTATTTGTAAACGCCTGCGTCTGTGCCGAACCAGAGGTTGTCAGCCATGTCAGCCACGATCACCCTGACCGAGATCCCTGGCATTCCCTGTATGTCCGTATAACGCACCCATTTCCCTCCGTCATATCTGGCGATTCCCTGATCCTGCGTGCCGGCCCAGACATTCCACCTGCCGTCTACCGCGACTGAAAGGATGCGGTCTGAAGGCAGCCCGTCAGCGGCTGTGAACACTTTCTGTTTTTTACCCTCCTGCCTGAGGAGTCCCATTGAGGTCCCGATCCAAAAAACACCGTTGGCGTCCATGGCCACGGAGGTCACGTTGTTGTCTGGAAGACCCTGTTTTGTAGTCCTGATCGTGAACTTTTTACGGTCATAAAGAACCAGCCCCTTGTCCGTTCCGAACCAGATGTTGTCCTGGGGGTCTATGAAAACACAGTTGATCATGTTGCTCGGCAGACCGTCGCTGTAATCATAGGTTACCCAGTTCTGTTTACCGTCGAACTGGGAGACTCCTTTGTCGGTGCCGATCCATTTGAAACCGAGCCTGTCGACTGCGATGGCCCGCACCGAATCACTGATCAGCCCGTCTGAGGTTGTAAAATTTTTCCTTTTCTTCGTCTCGAGGTGCACCCTGAAGAGTCCTTCCTCACCACCAATCCAAAGGAAATCGCCGTCGATGACGCTGGGGTGAATAAAGACACCGTTGGAATTATCGCGCCAAAGGCCGCTCGCCACTGTATAGGCACCCGACTTGGTACGCTCCCGGTTCCCGGCCTTGTCAATGGCAAAGTATTTAACAGTGGTATTGTCCTTAAGAGCGATGGGGGTGTTGTAGACCGGGGACCTTTCCGAGGGTTGGGTACCATCGAGTGTATAATGGATTCTGGCGCCGCTCTCCGTCTTCAGTTCGAGGGTAATGGGAGGATTATATTGACCTGGTGCAGGGAACGGCACCGTAACAGGTGGATCCGTGTCTATTACAAAGTCGGCCACCTGGGCGGCCTCCCTGTTACCCGCATCATCAATGGAGTAAAAGGAAAGCTTTTCTGTCTTATCGATGACGAAAGGACCTGTATAGACTGCAAAATCCTTCTGACCGGCTCGGTGGACGAATATGTTGCCGGTTTTTTCCGACGTGAGGGTCACGCTGACAGGATTACTGTAATAACCGGGTGCCGGATCGATCCTGGTCGAGGGGGGGGTGGTGTCGAAAGTATATTTCTCGACCTGAACCTCTTCCCTGTTTCCCGATGCATCGGTGCCGTAGAATTTGAGCTGTGTATCCTTGAGCAGGCGGATGGGTTTCTGGTAAGCAGGAGAAGCTTCTGAAGGAGAAATACCGTCCAGAGTATACCGCACGACAGACCCTTTTTCACCGATCAGGCTGACCGAGATCTCCCCGGAAAAGGTTCCTCCCGGCGGATCTGCCCTGGTCTTTGGCGGACTGCTGTCCAAAATATACCGCTCGCTCTGGGCGGCACTCCGGTTGCCCACCCTGTCGACAGCGTAAAAGGACAAGGTCGTATTGTTATTAATCGTTATGGGACCCCGGTAGGCTGAAGAGCTTCCGGAGGGTGCAGAGCCATCCACTGTATAAAAGATGTCGGCGGGCTCTGATGATTCGATCTTGACACGGATCCTCCCGGAGTATTCTCCGCCGGGCGGTCTCGAAACAACCTGGGGAGGGTTCGTATCAATGATGTATTCGCCTGTTAGAACAGGACTGTGGTTGCCGGCTTCGTCGATGGCGAAAAACGAAAGAGCCTCCGTCGTGGAAATCTTCAACGGTCTTTTGTAAAGAGGGGATGAAAGGTTCGCCTGTCCGCCGCCGAACTCGTATCGGATGGGTCCCCGTTCATTGGATTTGAGAGTCACTTCCACCGGTCCTGCAAATGTTCCCGGCCCGGGGTCTGCCCTGACCGCCGGTGGTTGCGCATCGATGACGTAGCTTTCCTCCCTCACATTTTCCTTGTTCCCCGCCTCATCCACGGCGAAAAATCTGAGAACTCCGCTCCTTACAAATCGAAGGGGCTTGGAATACCGGGGGGACTTCGCAGTGGGTCGACTGCCGTCTATGGTGTAGTAGACTTTGGTACCTTTTTCGGACGACAGGCTTACCGTGACGGGCTCCTTGAAAAGACCGCCTGAAGGTTCAGCAAGGGTAACCGGTTTGGCGCTGTCAAGCTTTATCGAGTAGGTCTCCTTGTGCACGTCCTCCGCGTTCCCGGCCCGGTCCACGGCGAAGAACATGATCGCTGTATCTTTTCTCATGGCCACAGGTGCCTGGTAAGTTTCAGAGTTTCGGGTCGGCTTTGATCCGTCCGTGGTGTAATAGATCACTCCGCCTTCCTCCGTTTTCAGCCGGACGGAGACGGGATGAAAATACTTGCCGCCCCTGGGAGACGCGACGCTTACAGGTGGAACCGTGTCAACATGAACTTCATAAGCAGCCATCTTCTCAGAGGACTGGTTGCCGTACCGGTCACGCGCGAAGTAACGGATGACCGTATCCTCCCTGATCTGGAGCGGGGAAACATAGGGCATGGGCTGGCCGTCGTTCATTGCTATGAAAAGGTCGGCCTTCGCTTCCGTCGTCAGAGTGGCCTGGAACTTCTCGTTGTATTTCCCTGGAGGGGGCTGGATCTGCACATCAGGGGGGGTCCGGTCCAGAGGCCAGTACTGTGCAAGAACGGCTATCAATGCAAAAAGCAGGGCCAGAAGCAGGAATACCTTCCCTCTCATCAGGCCTCCTTTGTCGTGCTCGCGTCGTAGAAGTAACGACCGTATTTTACGTAACCGTAAACGTTGCCCATACGCGGATCTTCCTGGGTCTTGAGCAGCGCCAACTCCCCACGCACAAGGGGTTTGAGATATTCATACAGGGCTTCGCCGCCGCCGCCGGCTACAAGGACGAGATCCAGGTCCCAGTCATCCGCCCAGATCCTTTCCATGTCGCTGGCGACCGCTGTCGCCAACTGGCCGAAAACCTCGTCTTTGACTTTTGAAAGATCATACTCTGCTCCCCTGATCTTGATGCTGCCTTCGCGAACAGCATCGTACAGGCGGTATATCTCCACATTGACCCCGCTCATATCCTTGAGAGCTTCCGAAATGTAGGTGAACGCCTTGGCTATGCCCGTATCGGTCGTCCTGCTCCCCCGTTCGGAATGCCTGAATCCCTTGCAAACAGTGAAGTCAGTTGTTTTAAAACCGATATCGACAACGCCTATTTTCTGACGGGCGGCATCTGCCCGGAGGACGGTGCCATCCTCACGAAACAGATAATCAACAAGGCTGCCGTACGGCTGGGGTATCACCCTGGCCCGGTTGATGTTGAGAACAACTTCATTCTCCTGCGGACTGTCATGGATCTGGAGCGTGTGTTCCCCGACCAGAGCCTGGGTGAGCTTGTCTTTGTATTCCATGAAATATCCGACCGGCAGTCCGGTGACGACGTTGACGGGCACCCGGCCCGGCACCACCCTCGCCAGCGCCGCGAGGGCCAGGGTCCTGAAATGCTGTGTCATAAGTTGAGCCTGGTCCAGCGTAAACTGCCTGACTCTCGATTCTGATTCTGCCAGGTCACCGACAAAGTAGGAGCGGCCATCCAAGGTCAAATGCAGGCCCGGTATCGCTTCGCCCGAGAAAAAATTTTCATCCATGGACCGCGGCTGAGGTTCACCTATAATGGATTTGAACAAGACAGAAGATTCACCATCCGTAGCCTTGGTAAACCCGAATCCAACATCAACACCGGCCATCAGCATAAGTATCCTCCTCAGGCACTTTCTCTCCGTATAACTTCCATGGCATCGTCCGTGATCCGGTACTGCTGTTGAAACTCCCGTTCCAGCTCTTCGATCCTCATCATATCAATACCGCTTGTATCAATAAACTCGCTCCTGATGATCGCGTCCCTGGCCTTGATCGCGTTGGGAAGCACGGAACCCAAATAGATCCTCTCCATCTTCAGGTCTTCGAGGGCCTTTCGGAAGAACGACTCCGGCACGTCAGGACGCACCAGCCCACGGGACACCAGCATTTTTCTGACATCGCTGATGAAGGATGATTCCTCCTCGATTCCTTTGAGGGAACGCCCGAATTTCTTTAGCCAGCGATCCATGGCTGTCTTGACAATGCGGTATTCACGCTCTTCCCTGACCAGATCTTCCAGGGATATCAAGACATCCTGAAGGGAAAAATCACCCGTCTCAATATTGGAGATACCGCTGAATAGGGCCTCCACCTTCTTTCTTCCATACTGGGGCAGGTAGAGGTTTTTGAGGACCGGGACGATAAAAAGGTCGTGGAAAAAATTTTCCTGTATATCATCGAATACTTTCTTGCTCATCACCAGGCTCCTGAGCCTGTCCTCTAAAAGCCTCTCTTCCTCGTGAAACCCGATGCTGTTCACAACATGGTAGACGTTGTCGAATCGATCAAAAAAAGTGACGATATTCCCGAATTCCTCGAGGGCTGAAGTATCGCCCGTTTCCCGGCTGCGTTCATCGCACTCCTTCCCCACTTCGATGAGGATTCGGTCAAAGGCTGAATCTCTGTTTTCAAGAGCCGTCAGCTTTGATTTGAGAAGCTTGATCAGATCCTCCTTCTCAAAGTGGATCCCCACCTGTTTGCTCTGCAGGAGGATGGTTTCCAGGACCGCTCTGACCTCAACCAGGTAAGCCGGCTCTTCATCCGTGAATACCTTCCTGTCCCCCAGCAGTTTTTCGTCCAGAGAATTAAGCAGGTTCACCGGGATTCTTTTTCGAAGGGCAACCGTCCGCAGCCGAGAAATGCGCGCCTGATCGTCAAAACGGATCTCATCCCTGCTTCTGATGTCAGCTAAAACAGACCGGTACTCCTCTACAACCTGCCGATTACCCGGATATCGGTACATGACGTCGATCTTCATTCTCTCCTGAGAATAGGGATCGATCGCAAGGCGGGCCGCGAGTTCCTCCAACAGGGCATTCTCCTCTTCTCCCAGGGTCTGGGATGTGGAGAACATTTCCTCGAGCCTCCTGTAGAATTTCAGATGAGATCGGTTGACCAGCTTGAGTAAAAAGAATACGGAAGCCAGGTTGGACCATTTCGACTTGAGCGCGTCAACGATCCGTGAATCCTCCTCATCAAGATTGAGCGGGAATCTCTTTAGGGATTTGCCCAGGGATTTGAGGATCTCCTCCTGCTGTTTTTTCAGCCCGGCCCGGCCCTTGTACTGAACAAAGAAATAATAGTTGAAAACGGCATGCCCCTTGAGGAAAGTCTGTTTGTACTCACCCGTGGCGCCCGT
>Ga0209536_100015019_pt1 | contig 11066 bp, 4 predicted proteins | sample DeeMarSeWOR28_12_FD_187461 | JGI IMG/M metagenome (GOLD analysis project Ga0209536, IMG submission 187461) | Marine sediment microbial communities from White Oak River estuary, North Carolina - WOR-2-8_12 (SPAdes) (version 2) | ecosystem: Environmental > Aquatic > Marine > Intertidal zone >... | reverse complement strand
CGCCGCCGTCAACGTCGTCTTCCCGTGGTCCACGTGCCCAATCGTCCCCACGTTCACATGCGGCTTCGTCCGCTCAAACTTTGCCTTCGCCATGGCTCAACTTCCCCGTCTTGGTGTCTTGCGATTGCGTGTCGTGCTCAGCGACTCGTGATTTCCTCGACCATGCTCTTGGGCGCTTCCGCGTAGTGGGAGAACTGCATCGAGTACACCGCCCGCCCCTGACTCATCGAGCGAAGCGTCGTCGAGTACCCGAACATCTCCCCAAGGGGCACGCTGGCCCCGATCACCTGCGCCTCCCCCCGCTGCGTCATGCCGCCGATCTTGCCGCGTCGGCTGTTCAGATCGCCGATCACGTCGCCCATGTACTCGGAGGGGGTGACGACCTCGACGTCCATGATCGGCTCGAGCAGCACCGGCTTGGCTCGCTCGACCGCCTCCTTGAGGGCCATCGAGCCGGCGATCTTGAACGCCATCTCGCTCGAGTCCACGTCGTGGGAACTGCCGTCGACCAACTCGACACGGAGGTCCACGATGGGGTACCCGGCGAGGACGCCGTTCTCGAGCGCCCCCTTGACGCCCTGCTCGACCGGACCGATGAACTCGCGGGGGATGCTGCCGCCCACGATCCGATCCTCGAAGGTGAATCCGTTCCCCGGTTGCGCCGGCTCGACGTGGATCACCACGTGACCGTACTGGCCACGCCCGCCCGTCTGCCGCACGAACTTGCCCTCCACGTATTCGACCCGCTCACGGATCGTCTCGCGGTAGGCGACCTGCGGCCGGCCGATGTTGGCCTCCACTTTGAACTCGCGCTTCATCCGGTCGACCAGGATCTCGAGGTGGAGCTCGCCCATGCCCGAGATGATCGTCTGACCGGTCTCCTGGTCGGTGCGGACCTGGAACGTCGGATCTTCCTCCGAGAGCTTCTGCAGCGCGGTGGCGAGCTTGTCCTGATCGGCTTTGGTCTTCGGCTCGATTGCCACGGAGATCACGGGCTCCGGGAAGCGCATGGCCTCCAGGATGATCGGGTCGTCCCTGTCGCACAGCGTGTCACCGGTGCGCGTATCCTTGAGCCCGATCGCCGCGGCGATGTCGCCGGCCCGGACCTCCTGCACTTCCTCACGCTTGTTGGCGTGCATCTGCAGCAGGCGGCCGATTCGCTCCCGCCGATCCTTGGTCGAGTTGAAGACATGGGATCCCGACGCGAGGACACCCGAGTAGACGCGGAAGAACGTCAGCTTCCCGACGTACGGATCGGTCGCGATCTTGAACGCCAGCGCGCTGAACGGCGCATCGTCGTCCGCGGGACGCTCGGCGAACGTCTCGTCGTGATGGGGGAGATGGCCGGAGACCGACGGCACGTCGAGGGGACTCGGCAGGTAGTCGATGATGCCATCGAGCAGCCGCTGCACCCCCTTGTTCTTGAACGCCGCCCCGCAGAAGACCGGCACCAAGGCGTTGGCCAACGTCGCCTTGCGGACGGCCCGGCGGATCTCGTCCTCGGTCAGCGGCTCCCCTTCGAGATACTTGTGGAGCAATTCCTCATCGTGCTCCACCGCCGCCTCGATCAACTCGTGGCGCAGTGCCGCGACCCGCTCCTTGAAGACTTCGGGCACCGGCCCCTCGACCCAGGTCACGCCCATCGAGTCCTCGTCGTAGACGACCTCGACCTCGCGAATGACATCGATGAGACCCGTGAACAGCTCGCTGGACCCGAGGGGATACTGCACCGGCACGGCCTTGACGCCCAGCCGCTCCCGCATCATCGAGACGCAGCGATCGAAGTCGGCGCCGACACGGTCCATCTTGTTGACGAACACGATCCGCGGCACTCGATAGCGATCCGCCTGACGCCACACCGTCTCCGTCTGCGGCTCGACGCCTGCCACCGCATCGAGCACGGTCACGGCGCCGTCGAGCACCCGCAACGACCGCTCCACCTCGACGGTGAAGTCGACGTGTCCCGGCGTGTCGATGATGTTGATCTGGTGACGCTCTCCGAACCGGTCCCACTCGCAGAAGGTCGCCGCCGACGTGATGGTGATCCCGCGCTCCTGCTCCTGCTCCATCCAGTCCATGGTGGCCGTGCCCTCATGGACCTCACCGAGCTTGTAGGTGCGCCCGGTGTAGTACAGGATCCGCTCGGTCGTCGTCGTCTTACCGGCATCGATGTGCGCCATGATGCCGATATTCCGAATCTTCTCGAGTGTTCTCGCTCGCCCCATAGCCATCAGTTCGCTTTATGCGAGCCGCCGTGCGGCCGACCGCCCGTCCCACCGCCCTGGGGCAGCGAAAAAACGGGGCGACCGTCATCCGTCGTGGCGGACAGGTCTCGCTCCGTACTCGGCCGGGAGTCGCCTCCCTGGCCGCCGGGTTCCCCGGAAGCCGGGCCCCGGTAGGTTTCGTTAGTGACCCGCAGCCGCCGAGCGGCCGCAGGTCCGTGCTACCACCGGTAGTGCGCGAAGGCGCGGTTCGCCTCCGCCATCCGGTGGGTATCCTCTCGCTTCTTGACCGAGCTGCCGTCGCCCTTACTCGCGGCAATGAGCTCGCCGGCAAGCCGCTCGGCCATCGACCGCTCATTGCGGCCCCGGGCATACTCGACGATCCACCGCATCGCGAGCGCCGTCCGCCGATCCGGCCGCACTTCGACCGGCACCTGGTACGTCGCACCACCCACTCGGCGACTCTTGACCTCGACCGCCGGCTTCACGTTGTTCAACGCCTGCTTGAACACCTGCACGCCCGGCTGGCCCGTCCGCTGCTCGATGATGTCCATCGAGTCGTAGAACACGCCCTCGGCCGTCGACTTCTCTCCGTCGCGCATCAGGCGGTTCACGAACTTCGTGACCGTCTGACTGTCATACCGCGGATCCGGCGGTACCGGCCGCTTGATCGCCCGCTTGCGTCGGCTCATTTCGGCCTCTTCGCACCGTACTTGGACCGGCTCTGCCGGCGGTCGTTCACGCCGGCGGCGTCGAGCGTGCCCCGAATGATGTGGTAGCGCACGCCAGGCAAGTCCTTCACGCGGCCCCCGCGGATCAGCACGATGCTGTGCTCCTGGAGGTTGTGCCCCTCCCCGGGGATGTAACTCGACACCTCGAATCCGTTCGTGAGCCGCACCCGCGCGACCTTGCGGAGCGCGGAGTTCGGCTTCTTGGGCGTCGTGGTGTACACCCGCGTGCACACGCCGCGCTTCTGCGGGTTCCCCCTGAGCGCGGGCGCCTTGTCCTTCTTCAGTACCTTCGCCCGCCCATTGCGGACCAGTTGATTGATCGTCGGCATGACCCTGCGGTTGCTGTTGGCCGAGTCCCGCCGGGCCCAGAGAGCGCCCGGATCGGTGACAGAATGGTGAATTTAGAGGGGGGCTACGCGCAGGTCAAGGACGGACGCGGGCTTATGCGCAGGGGACCGGTCCGCCGACCGGCCCCCCCACGCCTTGCCGTTACTGCTGCGGCGCCTCCGCCGGCTCCGCCTCGCTCGGCAGGAACGGGCTCGCGGCCGCGGCCTCCTCCTCCACCGCCGGTGGTGGTGGCGGCTCGAAGCCCTCGGGCGGCTCGATCTCCAGCTCCGAGTACCGGTACACGCCGGTCCCAGCCGGGATGAGATGCCCAATGATGATGTTCTCCTTCAGTCCCAGCAGGTCGTCCTTCGCCCCACGGATCGCCGCATCCGTGAGCACCCGCGTCGTCTCCTGGAATGACGCCGCCGAGATGAACGACTGCGTCGTGAGCGACGCCTTGGTGATCCCGAGCAGCAGCGGCTCGCTGGTCGCCGGGCGGTGGCTCTTCTTGAGCGCCCGCTCGTTCCGTTCCCGGAATACCACCTTGTCGACGTGCTCCCCCTCGAGGAAATCGGTGTCGCCCGGATCGAGCACTTTCACCTTCTGGAGCATCTGCCGCACGATCACGCCGATGTGCTTGTCGTTGATCTTCACGCCCTGCAGCCGGTACACCTCCTGGACCTCGTTCAGGAGATACTCCTGCACGGCGCGCGGCCCCTTGATCCGCAGGATGTCGTGCGGGTTCACAGGGCCCTCGGTGAGCCGGTCGCCGGCGTAGACGCGGTCGCCTTCATGCACGCGGAGGTGCTTCCCGGCCGGCACTTCGTACGTCTGGGCCTCGCCGGTCTCCGGCTGCACGATGATCTCCCGCTTGCCGCGCTTGATGTCGCCGAAATGCACGCCCCCGTCGATCTCCGAGATCGTGGCCGGATCCTTCGGCCGCCGGGCCTCGAACAGCTCGGCAACACGCGGCAGGCCGCCTGTAATGTCCCGCGTCCGATAGGCTTCCCGCGAGATCTTGGCAAGGACGGTCCCGGCCATCACCTCCTCACCGTCCTCGACGGTGAGTTGGGCGCCCTCGGGCACGACGTAGTTACGCACCCGCCGTTCCTTCCCGCCCTTGATGGTCTGGACGATCTCGATGTGGGGATGGAGCTTCTTCTCCCGGTCCTCCGTGATCACCCGCTGCCTGAGCCCGGTCATCTCGTCCAGCGATTCCCGGACCGTCTCGTCCTCCACGATGTCGACGAACCGCACCTTTCCGGCGACGTCGGAGATGATCGGGTTGGCATACGGATCCCACGCAAAGAGCAGATCATCCCGCTTCACCTGCTGCCCGTCGGTCACTGCCAGCCGGGCGCCAAGCGGTACGTGGAACCGCGACCGGACCTGATCGTCGGCGTCCTTCAGGATCAGCTCGCCGTCGTAGCCGGTCACGATCCGGGCCCCCTCCGGCGTCTCCACCACGGAGAGGCGATCGCTGAATTCGATCGTACCTTCGAGCTTCGTCTTGCGCGTGGTCTCCTCGGCGATGCGCGCCGCAGTGCCGCCGATGTGGAACGTCCGAAGCGTGAGCTGCGTCCCCGGCTCGCCGATCGATTGGGCGGCCAGGATCCCGACCGCTTCTCCGAGGTCGACCATCTCGTTCGTCGCGAGGTTCCGGCCGTAGCACATGCGGCACACGCCGCGGCGCGCCTCGCAGGTGAGCACCGAGCGGATCTTCACCTTCTCGATGCCGGCATCGTCGATCGCCGACGCCGTGTCCTCGTCGAGCAGCTCCCCGGCCGCCGCCAAGAGCATCGCATCGCCGTGCTCGTCCCGCTCGTGCGGATCGAACACGTCCTCGGCGACCACGTTGCCCACCAGCCGCTCCTTGAGCGGCTCGATGATATCCTCGCCCTCCTTCAGCGCCGACATCTCGAGCCCCAGGATCGTGCCGCAGTCCTCCTCGGTAATCGTCACGTCCTGGGCGACGTCGACCAGGCGGCGCGTGAGATAACCCGCGTCCGCCGTCTTGAGGGCCGTGTCGGCCAGACCCTTCCGCGCGCCGTGCGTCGAGATGAAGTACTCGAGCACTGTCAGCCCCTCGCGGAAGTTCGACTTGATCGGGCTCTCGATGACCTCGCCGATACCGCCAGTCAGCTTCTTCTGCGGCTTGGCCATGAGACCGCGCATGCCCGCGAGCTGCCGGATCTGATCGCGACTGCCCCGCGAGCCCGAGTCGAACATCATGTAGACGGGATTGAAGCCGCCCCGCGTGCGCGACAGGTTCTTCACCATCGCCTCGGCGACATCGCTGTTCGCGTGCGTCCACGCGTCGATCACCTTGTTGTACCGCTCACCGAAGGTGATCTGGCCCGCCTGATACGCCCGCTGGAACCGGTCCACCCGCTCCCCGGCCTCGCTGATGATCTGTTCCTTTTCGCTCGGGATCTCGAGATCCTCGATGCCGATCGAGATGCCCCCCACCGTCGCGTGCCGGAAGCCGAATTCCTTCAGTCGGTCGAGGAACACGACCGTCTCCGCAAGTCCCGCACGCCGGTAGGCCTCGAACACGAGCTCCGACAGCGCCTTCTTCCGCATCACCCGGTTCTGGAAGCCGATCTCGCCCACCAGCGTCGGCGGCAGGATGCTGTTGAACAACACCCGACCGGCGGTGGTGGCGATCCACGCGCCCTCGCGTCCCTCGCGCTCCGGCGTCGCCGCCAGAATCTCAGGCGGCAACAGGAACTTGATGGGGGTCGCATAGGCGAACCGGCCGATGGCCAGCCCCGACTCGACCTCGGCGAGCGAGCCCACGTACGGCGCCGTCGTCAGCGACTCCTCGAAATCCGCCGGCGGCTTGGTGAGGAAGTAGCAGCCCAGCACCATGTCCTGGCTGGGCTCGGCCACCGGACGCCCGTCGGAGGGCTTCAGCACGTTGTTGCTCGCGATCATGAGCACGCGGGCCTCGAGCTGCGACTCGAACGACAGCGGAACGTGCACCGCCATCTGGTCGCCGTCGAAGTCCGCGTTGAACGCCGCGCACACCAGCGGGTGAATCCGGATGGCCTTCCCCTCGACCAGGACCGGCTCAAAGGCCTGAATGCCCAGCCGGTGCAGCGTCGGTGCGCGGTTGAGCAGCACCGGATGGTCCTGGATGATCTCTTCCAGGATCTCGTAAACCTCCGGCGTCTCCCGCTCGACGATCTTCTTGGCCCGCTTGACCGTCTCCGCGATCCCCTTCTCCACGAGCTTGTGGATGATGAATGGCTTGAACAGCTCGACGGCCATGGTCTTCGGCAAGCCGCACTGGTGCAGCCGAAGCTCCGGTCCGACCACGATCACCGACCGGCCCGAGTAGTCCACGCGCTTACCGAGCAGGTTCTGGCGGAACCGTCCCTGCTTGCCCTTCAGCATGTCGGACAGCGATTTCAGCGGCCGCTTGCCACGCCCACGGATCGCCTTGCTGCGGCGACCGTTGTCGAACAGGGCGTCCACCGCCTCCTGCAACATGCGCTTCTCGTTGCGCAGGATGACCTCGGGCGCCCGGTGCTGGATCAGCTTCTGCAGCCGGTTGTTCCGGTTGATGACGCGCCGGTACAAATCGTTCAGGTCGCTGGTGGCGAATCGCCCGCCGTCCAGCGGCACCAACGGTCGCAGGTCGGGCGGGATCACCGGCACGACGTCGAGGATCATCCACGCGGGCGTGTTACGGTCCTCGCCCCCCGTCCCGGAATTGCGGAACGCGTCGACGATCTTGAGTCGCTTGAGCATCTGCTTCTTGCGGTGCTGGCTCGTCTCCTGCTCGACCGCTACGCGCAGCTCGTCGGACAGGGTGTCCACGTCCAGCCGGTTGAGCAGCTCGCGCACCGCGGGCGCCCCAATGTCGGCACGAAAGCCCTTGTCGCCCTCCTCGCGCGCCTTGCGCCTGAGCTCGAGGTAGCGCTCCTCGTCGAGCAACTCGAGCGGCTTGACCTCCTGCTCGCCCGGCTCGATCACGACGTAGTTCGTGTAGTAGATCACGCGCTCGAGGTCGCGCAGCGTGAGATCGAGCAGGTTGCCCATCGGGCTCGGCAGCGTCTTGAAGAACCAGATATGCGCCACGGGCACGGCCAGCTCGATGTGCCCCATCCGCTCGCGGCGGACCTTGGAGAGGGTCACCTCCACGCCGCAGCGATCGCACACGACGCCGCGGTACCGGATGCGCTTGTACTTGCCGCAGTGGCACTCCCAGTCCTTGACCGGCCCGAAGATCCGCTCGCAGAACAGACCGTCCTTCTCGGGCTTGAACGAGCGGTAGTTGATCGTCTCGGGCTTGACGACCTCACCCCACGACCACCAATCCCGCTGGCCCTGGAGCGCGAGACGCTCGCGCTCCTTGGTGTCCTTCGGGCCCCGGATTTCCTCCGGGCTGGCGATCCGGATCTGGATGAAGTCGAAGCTCGAGCCTCGTGCGTCACGCGTGCTGCGGAAATCGATCATGTCCTACTCCTCGCCTTCTTCGGTAACGCCGAGCGTGACCTTGAGTCCCAGGGCCTGGAGTTCCTTCACCAGCACGTTGAAGGACTCGGGCGTTCCCGGTTCCGGGAGATTCTGTCCCTTCACGATGGCCTCGTAGACACGGCTCCGTCCGTTCACGTCGTCGGACTTGACCGTCAGCATCTCCTGTAACGTGTGGGCGGCACCGTAGGCCTCGAGCGCCCACACCTCCATCTCGCCGAAGCGCTGACCGCCGAACTGCGCCTTGCCGGCCAGCGGCTGCTGCGTCACCAGGCTATACGGCCCGATCGAGCGGGCGTGGATCTTGTCGTCCACCAGGTGGGAGAGCTTCATCATATAGATCGATCCAACCGTGACTTCTGACGAGAACCACTCACCCGTCCGTCCGTCGCGCAGACGGACCTTACCGGCGGGCCGGAGCCCGGCGAGCCGCAGCAGTTCCTCCGCGGCCTGCTCCACCTCCATACCGCTCTTGGGACCGAGGGCCGACGCGAGTCCCGGCAGGCCTGCGTGCTGCAGCATCGGACCAGCGTCATCCTTGAGCAGCTTCTCGGCTTCCTTGAGCGAGGCCTTGTAGCTGTCGCGCTCCGACTTCGACGGCGCGTCGTCGCCCTCGGTCTCGAGCAGCGCCTCGTGATGCGCGCGCTGCCGATCCAGCTCGAGCCGACGGCGCTCCGCCATCTCCCGCGCCGCCCGTTCGATGAAGTCTCGGACCGCATGGAACAGGTCGCGCGACTCTTGCGAGATCGCCCGGCTCGACAGGGCGTCGAGCTTGACGGTGGTGAGATCCGGCGCGTGCCCGTTCTCGCTGGGCAGCCGATGCAGATCGGTGATCAGCCGCGCGATATCACCGACCGTCAGCTCCGGAAACGCCGTCTCGAGATGGAGGGCGTTCGCCGCCCATTTGAGGCCTGTCAGACGGAGCAGCACACCGACTTCGGACTCGTTCGCCCCCTGGAAGACCGGGGTCTCCGCCCGGAACCCGAGAATCCGAGCGCACCATCCCAGATGGGTCTCCAGGATCTGCCCGACGTTCATACGGCTCGGAACGCCGAGCGGGTTGAGCACGATGTCGACCCCCTCACCATCGGGGAGGAACGGCATGTCCTCCTCCGGCACGATGCGCGCAATGATGCCCTTGTTGCCGTGACGGCCCGCCATCTTGTCGCCGACCGCGATCTTCCGCTTCTCGGCGAGATACACCTTGACGAGCTGGATCACGCCCGGCGGCAGCTCGTCCGGCTGGAGGATCTTGTCGATCTGGTCCTCCGCCTTCTCTTCCACCCGGGCACGCTCACGACCCGCGGCGTCGATCGCCGCCCGCACGCGGTCGTTCGTCGTCTTGGCTTTCACCCGCAGCGTCTTGAGATCGACGTCGGAGAAGTTCACGTCCGCCAGCACCGAGGCCGTGAGCTTCGTCCCCTCCTCGAAGTACTGCTCGACCGTGCCCTCCTTGAGCATGACGGCCACGTCCTGCCCCTGCAGGAGGTCCCGCAGCTCGTCGAACAGGGCCGCCGTGATCCGCGCCTTCTCCTCGTTCTCGAGCCGGCGGACGTCGCCGATTCGCTCGCCACGGTCCTTTTCGACGACCTGATCCTCGATGCGCGAGAAGATCTTGACGTCGATGACCACACCCTCCATGCCCGGCGGCACTTTGAGTGACGAGTCCTTCACGTCCTTCGCCTTCTCGCCGAAGATCGCCGTGAGGAGTTTCTCTTCAGGCGACAGCTCGGTCTCGCCCTTCGGAGTGATCTTGCCGACGAGGATGTCGCCCGGCGTCACGTGGGCGCCGATCCGGACGATGCCGCGCTCATCGAGGTCGACCAGCGCCTCTTCGGAGACGTTGGGAATCTCGCGCGTGATCTCCTCCTGCCCGCGCTTCGTGTCCCGCACGTGCAGCTCGAGCTCCTGGATGTGGATCGACGAGTAGGTGTCGTCCTTCACCAGGCGCTCGGAAATGACGATCGCGTCCTCGAAGTTGTGGCCATACCACGGCATGAACGCCACCGTGACGTTCGCGCCGAGCGACAGGGTGCCGCGGTCCGTGCTGGGGCCGTCGGCGACGACGTCGCCCGCGGCGACCGTGTCGCCCACCTGTACGAGGGGCCGCTGGTTGATGGCGGTGTCCTGGTTGGTGCGCCAGAACTTCTTCAGGCGGTAGCGGTCGTGCTGCAGCAGGCGGGCGAGCGGCGCGTCGCCCGATCCCTGCGTGGCCTGCCGACCGGTGTCGATGATGATCTCGTCGGCGGTCACCTTGCTGACCACGCCGTCCCGCCGCGCCACGACGACCGCCCCGGAGTCCGAGGCCACCTTCCCCTCGAGCCCGGTGCCCACCAGCGGAGCCTGCGGGAACAGGAGGGGCACCGCCTGCCGCTGCATGTTGCTGCCCATGAGCGCGCGGTTGGCGTCGTCGTGCTCGAGGAACGGAATCAGTGCGGCCGCGATCGACACGAGCTGTTCCGGAGCCACGTCCATGAAATCGATGCGGCCCGGGGACAGCAGCGGATAGTCGTCGCGCTTCCGGCACAGTGCGGTCTCGTTCACGAACTTGCCGTCGTCATCGAGCGGCGCGTTTGCCTGCGCGACGGCAAACTCCTCCTCCTCGGAGGCCGACAGCCAGCGGATGTTCCTGCCGACCACGCCTCCACTCACCGCTCGATACGGCGTCTCGATGAAGCCGAGCGGGTTGACGCGAGCAAACGTGGAGAGGCTCGTGATCAGGCCGATATTCGGGCCCTCCGGCGTCTCGATCGGACACATCCGGCCGTACTGCGAGTAGTGCACGTCGCGCACCTCGAAGCCGGCCCGCTCCCGCGTGAGACCGCCGGGTCCCAGCGCGCTCAGCCGGCGCTTGTGCGTCAGCTCGGCGAGCGGATTGGTCTGGTCCATGAACTGCGACAGCTGCGAGCTGCCGAAGAACGCCTGGATCACCGCACTCACGGTCCTGGCGTTCACGAGATCGTCCAGAGTGATCTTCTCCGGATCGTTGTTGATGCTCATCCGCTCCTTGATGAGCCGCGCCATCCGGGAGAGACCGACCGAGAACTGATTCGCGATCAACTCGCCGACGGTGCGCACCCGGCGGTTGCCGAGGTGATCGATGTCGTCGGTATAGCCGCGCCCCTCGGACAGCTCCAGCAGGTAGCGCACGATGGCGACGAAGTCCTCCTTCGTCAGCACCGTGTGATCGGCCGGGACATTCACCTTGAGCCGCTGGTTGATCTTGTACCGGCCGACTCGACCCAGATCGTAGCGCTTCGGGTTGAAGAAGAGCCGCTCGAGCGCCTGCCGTGCCGTCTCGAGG
>Ga0209536_100015017_pt1 | contig 11067 bp, 11 predicted proteins | sample DeeMarSeWOR28_12_FD_187461 | JGI IMG/M metagenome (GOLD analysis project Ga0209536, IMG submission 187461) | Marine sediment microbial communities from White Oak River estuary, North Carolina - WOR-2-8_12 (SPAdes) (version 2) | ecosystem: Environmental > Aquatic > Marine > Intertidal zone >... | reverse complement strand
CTTTACGCAGGTGGGCGACAAGACGGGGAGCGTGCCATATACGGAGAGGATCGTGTGTCTCGACTTGCCGGATTCTCATATTCGAGTTTACTGGGTTGCCGCTGGAACGGCCGAGGACTATACCTTCTCCGTGTCTGCCGTTGTAAAGGGATGATGAAAAGGCTGGACAACATGAAGCGTACCCGCTGGAAGCTCGCCCTTATCACCTTTGCTATCCTTATAGTTTCTGCCTACATGAAGCATTGGCTACCGGGGATAAGCGAAGAGCTTCTGATTACGGCTGCGGCCCCGGCCGTGGCTTACCTTTGGGCCGAGACAAAGCGGCCCAGCGGGAATGGAGAATACTCGTGACGGTGAAAGGAAGGACAGTCAGGCATTGCCACGGGAAAAAGAAGGGCCAGGTGATAAAAAAGCACAAGACTCGCAAGGCCGCCCTTAAGCATCACCGGGCGATTCAGGCGAGTAAAAATAAAAGGAGGAAATAATGTCAGAATCGGAGCGAATGAAGGACAGATAAATGGAATTTGAAACTTTCATGGAGCTTATGGGGTTCGTTGGAATAAACCCCGACTTTATAGAGGAGCTATTGCCGCCCAAGGATGCCCCGGCCTATATCACGAGCGGGGATAACATCCTCATTAAAAACGGCAAGATCGAAAAGCTCCGTGGGACCAATTATCTGAATGACGTCACTACCCAGCTTGGGTCGTCCGGGAAAAGATATGTGTTGGGGATGCCTATTTATAAAAAGTACGATGGTACGAAATACCTCATGGCTATTACCCCGTCGGACCCGTACTATCTATTGAGCGATACCACCTGGACAGACCTGGGGAACATAACCGATGGCGTTAATGGCTCCACGCTTTCCTGGACCAATATAGACAATAAGTTTGTTTTTACCCTGTCTGATTCCGGCTATGTGTATTACTGGGATGGTGCAACCTTCGACACATTGCTTACCCCCGCCACCCTAAAGGCACGGTATCTTTTAGAGTATAAAACGCGGCTTATCCTCTTGCGGACAATCGAGAGCGGCACAGAGCATTATCAGCGTATGAAATATTCGGATGCCGGGGCGATCACGACCTTTGATCCAGCAAGCTATCTTGATCTTGAATCCGAGGGGGTAATTCGTGGTGGGAGACAGCTTGAGGATGAGATTATTGTTTACCTCGATAACTCTATTCACAGGATATTCTGGGTGGATGCAACATTTGGGTTTGGGAGCTCCCCCGTGTCCGAGGGGCTGGGACTTCTTGCTCAAAAGACTCTCTGTGGCAATAAGGATGTACACTTTTTCCTTGCCAAAGAGGGGCTTATGAAACACAGGCGGGGAACAACGCCAGCATCTATATCAAAGGGGAAATTCGATGCCCTGATTCTGGATAACATAGACCCGGTAAATTATACTGAGGCCGTGGCTTATTACTATCCACACCTGAGCCAACTTTTTCTCTCATATCCATCTTCCGGGTCATCGGTAAATGATACCCAGCTTATTATAGATACCACGACTGAGGAGATGATTTCGCAGAAAACCCTTACAGGGGAAAGCTATTCCAGCTACAGCGAATTTGAAAAAGACCTGTCTGGCTTATCGCCGGATGACAGGAAGAACTATGGCCTGTCCTTTGTGCCGATCATGGGGGATAAAGATGGCTATGTCTACGAGCAGAGAATTGCTGGATACCAGGACTTAAGCACAAGCTATGAAAGCACAATCACGTTTCCGCCTACGTTTTTTAGGGACAAGAAAAGAAACAAGCGGTTGACCCAAGTTGATTTGTTTATAGAAAAGCTGACCGACCAGGACATCTCGTTTGTAATGTACATTACGAATAATATGAATGAAACTTACAGCTACAACTACACGCTCGCGGGCACAGGGGACGAGGGCATATGGAGATACGAGGTGCGAGATTCCGACGGAAGCGGGATTGATATTTTTGGGAAGGAGTTTCGGATCAAAATTAAGGACAGCGGGAACCCTTACGGGTGGAAGTTTCACGGGATGCTCTGCAAAGGATATTACTCTACTGTAAAATGACAAGCTATATCAAGGATTTCAAACCAGCCCGCACCGGGGATCATACGCTGGATTCTATCTTCGATAAAGTCGATCGGGAGCTTTACAAGATATCTGAGGTCATAAACTCGATAGTCCCGGGCGTGGGTGATGAAAAAGTGGCTATAGATAGCGGTGCCACCGCCGGGTATATTGGGGCCGCGTCCAATGATGGCGTACTGCGTACTGGCTCACCCCTCACCTATTCTGACAATGGGGATTATGTGACCCTTGGGGTAGATGAGACTGCCATAGACCATGACAATCTTACAAACACTCACGGCCTTACAACAGATATAGATCACAATGCGATTACGAATACTCACAATCTCACTACGGATATAGATCACGATACCATAACAAATTCTGGCGGGGACCAGCACATAGACTGGACAAATGCGGTTGCCAACCTGCTTACCACCGGAACGCTTGGTGCGGGTGGCCCGTGGACGCTCACCGAAAATGGGGATACGGCCACTCTAAGCTGCAACGGTACGGACTTTTACCTCAAGTGGTCCGATGGTGTAATTTGGCTAATGACCGATGAGGGGACGGATACGAACACATGGGTATATATAGCCGGAAAGGGCACGGGCTATGGAGGCGTTCGTATCTACGACCAGGATAATGCAGAGAGAACAGATATCTATACGTTTAATGGGGTGACCTATATTAACAATGATGGCACTTCTCCGCAAGGGTATGAGTTTCGGGTAGACAACGCAAAGGTTCTTGGTATATCCGACATAGGGGCTCTTGATTGGGAAAATGTAACCTGGGTTCCCCCCGGGACAAACACCCTTTCCGATGCAGTAACGGCAATGTCAAGTGGCGATACGCTGATACTGGGGTCTGGAACCTACACTCAAACTTCTGCTATCGCCATCCCCACGTCGGTTACGAAATTCGAGATACGTGGGGCGGGGATCGGGTGTACCCTGATCGACTTCACTTCCGATGTTGATGGCTTCAGCAACAGCACGGGGAGCGATTCATATCGGATTACCAGGGCCAAGATGTCCGGCTTTGCCATGCAAATGTCGGCCACAAGCGAAACAAGGACCGCCATTACAATCTTTGGACACAGCTCCAATGGGTTCGTGTCTCCCTCGATAACGCTGGATGATATTGCTATTATACGGACAAGCAGCACTCAGCATTGGGGGATGGGCGTAGACCTTATTAACTGCTATAACCCCCAGTTGCGGAATGTGTACTTTCGCGGAAGGAAGGACACCGGAAGCATTACCGCCTTTGCCGACGGAGGGGGCGGTACGGTGGTGGACGTTACCTCGGTTGGACATGGGCTCAGCACGGGGGATGAGGTCGTTATTTCCAATACTACAAACTATAACGGCACATTTACCGTGACCTATATTGACGATGACACCTTTGAAATAACGGACACCTGGGTTTCTGACGATGCCACCGGGGACTGGATATGCGTGGCTGGCACAGCGATTAAGCTCCAGAGTTGTGTCGGAGGAAATATTATAGGTGGCGAGCTCTTTGAGCTGGATGTCGGGGTCAATTCCATCAAGGCCGCAGATGCAAATATCTATGGCTCTGATAAGCACTCGACACAAGGAACCAGGCTTTTTGGTGTACATTTTAATATCGTAGGGCAGGCCGTAATAGCCGATGGGAAATCGTTGGGGTTGAAGATTCATGCCTGTGGGGTAGACTTTGTTATAAAGAACGGTTTCTACGACACCGCCTATGATTCTGCCGGAGGTCATCACGAGATATCTGGGGGCTGGTGGTCTTTCTATGCGTCGCGGGCATCGATCAATAATTATCTGATTCGGCCACTAAACGCTGGCACAAGGGTAATCGGAGCAGAGCTTGTTGGGAGCACAACCATCACCCTGAACGGCCTGGGGCTGCTCAATGACAACTGCTCATATTGCACCGCAACCGGGAACGTCATGCGTGCCTTGAATTATGCCGTGTATGTCCAGGGAGATAAAAATGTCATAACTGGCAATTCTATCTATACGCCGCAGCACTCAACCTACGATATCTATGTTCATGCGAACGCTGACCATACGGTTATCACGGGCAACAACATGGACAAGGGCATTGACGACAACTGCACCGGGGGCACTACCTTTTATCAGACGGCTACGGATAGCGATCCGCTAAATAACATATGGTAAGGATAAGATGAGATCACAACTCGCACTTTACGCTTTGTTTATGGACTTCGCCACCAGACGCTCTGATGCGTTTGGTGTAAAGGGCATTGGACACTATTTCAGGAAATGGAAAAAGAGGGCCGACATTGATCGGATTGTCTTTTTTATGTTTGATGTTGAGCCCTGGAGCCCTGCTAAGATATACAAAAAATACGCCGCAATGACTCCTTTTGAGAAACGCGGGGGGAAGTATTTCTTGAATGAGTGGAAAGAGGCTTATTTTAAAAAGTTGGATAGGTTTATAAAGATAGGTGCCGATGAAGGTATCCTGTTGATTCCAAACATTTTCCCATGGAGATATGTAACCACCGTGTTTCGTCGTTCCGCTGAGATAGGAGAAGCAATGTATCCGTACAACCCAATGTGGTCGATCCAGATGCGGAAATACGAGTATTCGCTTATCGACAGGGTTATGGAAATATTGAATGTGCATTACAAAAAGCCGTGGGTCAGCCTTTCAAACGAAACCACGCACAGTTGTCACGACGAGGGGTTTGATATCGCCTTGGTTCACAAATATTGGCTTGAAAGAACAGAGCTCCCCCTCGAGAGGGTGATGCTGGACCCGTCACACTCAGAGTTTGTGATAGCTGAACTTGTAGAGCCGCACGAGGTTTTTGGCAGGGTGTGTGGTGAGCTGAAGTATGCGAGGAAAACGAACCATCATGTGATATGTGAACATGGGGTTGGGCTGAAACATCATGTAGATAATGTAATTATGGCCTATGATGGTTCCGAGTGGAAAAGAAGGACACACTCTATATTCAGCTCAGACGGAAACACAGAGGGGCTTGGTGAGGAATACGTTCTTGGCACATACAGAAACGCAAGCCCTAAGCAGCTTTATGACAAGTGCCTTGCCGTATGGAGGGCAAGTGAAAATTATATAGTCGAAGAGCTTCCTATGGAGCCTTGGGTAAGAACTCCAGACGATTACAATAACTGTTATGTGGATTATGACAAGATTAAGCTGGGAAGATTAAGGGCTATAAGGGAGGCACGAGAGGACATATGAGCCGACCGCAAAAAGTAATGTTAGACCCGGGCCACGGCGGTTTAGAGCCAGGGGCCATAGCCGCATTTCCCAATGTGGTTGAAAAGGATATAAATTTAAATATAGCCAAGCTATGCAGAAGGTATGTAAAAAGGGGCGACTTTTTGTATAGGCCCTACATGACAAGAAGCAGGGACAGGACATTATCCTTAGTAGATAGGGTAAAAAAGTCCATTAAAAAAGACGTGGATGCCTTTGTGAGCTTTCATTGCAATAGTTGGTCAGACCCGGAGGTTGAGGGCGTGGAGGTTTATTTTAAGCCCGGCAGCGTGTTATCGAGGCACCTGGCACAAAATGTACACGATGAGCTGTTGGCGAATATGCCCGGGCACAAGGATCGTGGGGTTAAGCCTGGCAACTATTACGTGATACGGGAAAATGAGGAGCCAGCTATTTTGATCGAGTTTGAATTTCTATCAAACCCGATGACGGCAGCCTACCTTTTCGATGCCGATAATCAGAGGATGCTGGCTAAATGCGTGGGTGATGCGATAGAATATTTTTTGGAATCAGCCTGGATATGAAAAAGATAGTTTTTGCAATCATTGTCCTGATGCTTATTTCAATGACTGTAATGTACATTACAACCAGGCTGGACAATACCAGGCTCGCCAAACGCATTATTGCGTTATCGCAGGAGATAACGCAAGTAACAGAAACGCTCAACGCAAGGAATTTACAGATAAACGGGATCAATGCTGAGCATCTGCGGGAAGTGGCTGAATTAGAGCGGGAAATAAGCGTATTGGAGGAAGGAAGCCGGGAGCGTAACGAGGCGATAGGGGGGTACACGGAAAGGATACGGGAGCTTGAAAGGGAGTTTGCCCTCCTGCCGGACAGCGAAGCGAAGTTGGCAAATGCTTTAACTCAGATTGAATATTGGAAAAAGAACTTCTATACAATGAAAGAGGACCGGGACAAGATGAGGGAAGGGATGCTTAGCGAAAGGAAGGCCAAGCTGGAATACAAGGCTGCCTATGAAAATGAGCTGGATATGAAGCTGATGTACAAAACAGCGTTAAACAAGGCTCAGAAAGACCTTGCCAGCATTGCCCGGGATGCAGAGCACGTTAAGAGCTGGGGGTTGGTTGGGGAGATCGTCAAATGGAGCGGATGGGGACTTTTCGGGTTGAATGTTATTGGAGTTATCTGAAGGAGAGCTATGGCTATTGAAGTTTCCAAGGAGATAATCGCACTAGGCGGCGGGGCCCTGGCTTACGCCATTGTGGATAAGGTGCTGTTCTTTGCCAGGTGGGTTATAGACAAGAACGGCAAGAAGGATAAAAAAGATGAAACGAGGGTGCTCACTCTTCCGGGGTTGACGGATACGTGCCGAAAGCACGGTGAGGATATCCAGGTTCTCAAGGCGAACATTGCTCACCTGAAAGAAGGGATGGTCCGCATAGAAAGAAAAGTCGATGACACATACACGCTCGTAAAAAATGGAGGGAAAAGTGGCGGGAATTAAACTTTTAGACAAAACTCCGCAAAACTTGAATTTTATCGTGAATGAGCTGCTGAAGCCGGAGGTGAAAAATAAGCTGTTCGATGATGTCTATGGTCAAGTGGAGCTGGGGATGGTCTTCGGTGATCCCAGGACTGCGATCTACGGCATATTCGAGAAGGGGCTGCCGAAGCCCATCGGCGTAGTCTTTTTTGTGGGTATAATCCCTTATCGAAACTGCTTTCTCTATGCGGCCATATTCGATAAGGATAACCGCAAAAAAGGAAAGATGTCCTCGGTGATGAAAATTATAGAAGAGGATATGATAAAGAGATTTGCAATCCATACCGTTACGACTTATGTTATAGGTAAGAATCCTGCTTCAGAGGCGAGTCTAAAGAAAATGGGCTTTTCCAAGCTGGGGACAAGGAAGGAGGCGATAGTTGTAAATGGAGCCTATAAGGATTTAACTACATATTTTCGTCTGCTTAAAGACGAAAAGGAGGAATAGAATGGGTGGAAGCGACGGTGGAGACATTAAATTCAGCCGCGGCGATCTTATGTCCGCCGTGCAGCAAAAGATTCTGGATCAGTATATCCAGGGCATGGCGAACCTGATGGGGGGCACGGTCTTTGGTGCCCCGTATCCCGGGGCGTATTCCGGCGGGTACGACCCTAAGGTTTTTGCTATGGGCTCCGGCGGCGGAGGCGGACGTGGCGGCGGAGGGTTTAACAGCGGCGGAGGCGGGGGCGGCGGCAACGACCCCGGCGGCCGCGACGAAAGGACAAGCGAACGTCGTGGGGGTGTCGATGATTGGATGAAGCGGCGTGCTGACAATGGAATGAAGACGGGGGCCGCGACGGATCGCATGAATCCCCTTGCCGTGCTGCTTATGCAGCTGGCGTTAAATCAGGGAACAAACTCGTATATGCCGATGCGAACCTATAATCCAGGAACCCCAACCTCGATGGCGGAAAAGGTGCTGACCTCCCCGCTTGCTAACAGTATGACGCAAAATCTCACCGGGAATATCCCAAGGAAGGCTTAGAATGGCGATATCTCCAATAGACGAAACAATAACTGGAATGGGAGGCTCATCCGTAAGGTATCCAACTCAATCAACTACACAGGGATACTCCAAGTATGAGGTCGGAGGCCAGATGCCCGCATGGTGGGAACAACGCAATCAGTATTCCATAACCCCGGAGAAGTGGGCGGCCTGGGGAGGCGATCCTGCTAAATATGTGCCGGGCTGGTATAGAAATCCGAATGAGCCCGGTCATGTCGCGTTTAGCGGGGACTATGGATACCAGGACTGGCAGGCCATACTCGATGCCTATAACAGCGGAAATATAAATTTTACTCCTCAATGGGATTATAATTGGGCAATGGATCGTGTGGGTAACACCGGAGGAACCGCGGCGGGCGGGGGAATCACCACCCTTCCGCCTTTCCCCGACCTGGGCGGTGACTGGAACTTCGATTATCCTGCCGATGACATTGCCGCCATGGATATGCTGGGAAGATTCGGCTATACCGGACCGATCGGTTTTAACCCATACGAACTTACCGCCCTGGACTTTATAGACGAAATGTACACCGACAGGCCAGGGGATAAGTTTGGTGCTGCCGAAGACTTTTATAATCAGGTCTTGTCAGGTGCGTTTGGCCCGGAGGGTCAAAAGTATCTGGACGAGGTTCTGGGGGCCACAGAGACCAGGGCCTTCAGCCAGCTTGACAAACAAAGCGAACGCCTTGCCGACCGCTTTGCCAACATTGGCGGTTACTTTGGAGGTAAGCACGGCGAAGGACAGGGGATTTTGGCGGAAGATGTGCTTAATACCCTCAATGAGATCACGGCCGGGATGAACCTCGGTGCCTTTAACCAGGATATAGCCAACCGCTTTGGGGCCGGGGCTGGGCTTGAGTCTCTTGGAAGGACGGAAGGTGCTCTCAATGAGAGCATACTGTCCTCTCTTGCCGCTGGTGGAAACATGGTCACGGGCCGGGAGATGACAAACCGTTCCGAGTATCAAAGTGCCATGGAAAGAGCCTATGCCGACTGGCTGAGGGCAAGACAGGAATCATTCCTTCCTTTCAACTACACCCTATCCCTGCTGGGGATGCAGCCGTTTCAAAACATAGCTCAGCAACCGCAGCCTTCTCCGTGGGGAGGGCTGCTTGGCGGCCTTGGTGGAATCCTCGGGAATACGATAGGCGGTCCGCTCGGTGGGTGGCTAAGCAATATTCTCGGCGTAGCGAGCTAGGAGGTAATGATGCCTATAGGAGCACAGATAATACAACAGCCGCCTTCTCCCCTCCACTATTTACTCAGCGGCATGGGAGGGGGAATGATGTCCGGCTTCGAGCGGGCCATTGAGCAGCGTAGGCGGGGGCAGGAGCTTGCCGCCCAGGTTCTTATGAGTATGGACCCGGCGTTGCTGGCAACGGACTTCGGGCAGCTTATCCCTGAAGCCATGGGTATCGGTGAGATGCCAGCCATAAAAAAGGCCCGGGATATAGGCCAGCGTCAGTTTAGTGAAATGCGTATGCCCCCTCAGGAGGTGGGAGCGGGAGCCGAGGTGCCGCTCCCCAGCCAGCCCACTCCTCCGGTACAGGTGCCGGGGGCCGGGGTGTCTATGCCTTCTTACAGGGAGGGTGCTTCCGTGCCCTACGAGGCTTATACGCAATATCAAAAGGCTTTAGACCAGGAGAAGAAGCTCCAGGATATACGGAACGAGCTTTTCACGTATGAGGCGAAGGCCGATGTCGATCTTGCAAAGGAGCTCGAGGAAAAGCAGATATCCGCTGATATCGAGCTCAGGCGGCAGCTTGATATACTTTCAAGCTACAAGGAGATGATGAAAAGAGCCGGGGTAAACGATGCCGAGTTAGATTTTAAGGTCGGAAGCATGTCCGTAAAGATTATCTCCAACCATCAGAAATCCATGGAAAGACTGAGACTTGCTGCGGAGAAAGGCTTCAATCCGGGCGATCACGAGAAGGCATACTATGATTGGCAAAAAGAAACCGCCAACTTCAATGTAAGGATGTTACAAGAAATGGATAAGATCGTAAACGGCACAGAGATCGACCCCCTCGTGGCTTTCCTGGCGGCCTCAAGGCAGCTCGACCTTATCTCGGGGGCCGCGAACATGACCAAAGATGACAGGATTGATGCCGTTTTTAAGGGTTACGCGACTATGCGTGACGACCTCAACAAGCGTGGCGAAAGACATTGGAAGAAAAGCGGCATCGAGGATGAGTTTACCGAGATTCCCAATATCGGTATCGAAGCCTACAAGTCGGGTAAAAAAAAGAAGGATTTCGGCGGGAGTTTTGCAAGCGAGCTTGATAGGATAAGGGGCGGTAGCCCGCCCGAGCCAGCTACCCAAACAGATACCAGAAACCTCGTTGTTGCAAGCCCCGAGGGGGAGGTGGATGCCTATAGGGTAAAAAGGGCGAAGAACCTTTTCGAGTCCGACCTGAAGAAAAGAAACATAGACCTCCTTGACAACGAGCATTGGAACTCGCTTGTTACGTTTTCCAATATCATGTTTGCCAATAAGGAAAAGATCATGGCGGATTACGGGTTGAACAAAGCTGAGTTTGCACGGTTTGTCGAGGATTATAAAAAGAAATTCAGATGAGCTTTTTAGACATCTTCTCCGGCAGCGATCCGCAAAAGAAAGAGCAGGGTTTTGTCGATAGCTTATTCCCCGCAAAAGAGGAGAAAAAGCCGTCGTTCCTTGAGTCTCTGTTCGGGGCGATCGGCAAGGCCGAGCTGGGGAAGGCCCCTCCTCCTTTTATGGGGCTCAAGGAGCCTGAGAAGGCTCCACCGCCACGGGATGCCTATATCTCTGCCGCCACCCCATCCGAAGAGGAATTTCTGGCCAGGGAGGGCTTAAGCGAAGAAATGGCTACCGCTCCTCCGCAGGAGAAATGGCCTACGGGGGAGCCCTGGTCAAGCAGCAGGGCTGTAAACTATTGGTCCGAGAAGGTCTTGCCCAAGGCGTTGAGTGCCCTCTATATAGCCGCCGGGGTGCCGCCTTCCTTCATTGCGATACACGAGGGCATACAGCAAGCAAAAAATGTCGCCGTTTCCGCTGCCAAGGGAGAAAGCTACAGCCCTCTTGACGAGAGATGGCTCGCTGATCTCCTGCCTGAGGATGATCCAAATCGTCTAGGCGTACAGGTTGTCGAATGGGCTGCTCACCTCTTGGGAAGCGTCTATACGTCGAAAGGGGTTATCAAAAAACTTGGGAAACAAGAGCAGAAAGTTGTGTTGCAAGAGGCCCAGAG
>Ga0209536_100015015_pt1 | contig 11067 bp, 5 predicted proteins | sample DeeMarSeWOR28_12_FD_187461 | JGI IMG/M metagenome (GOLD analysis project Ga0209536, IMG submission 187461) | Marine sediment microbial communities from White Oak River estuary, North Carolina - WOR-2-8_12 (SPAdes) (version 2) | ecosystem: Environmental > Aquatic > Marine > Intertidal zone >... | reverse complement strand
GGAGTTCACCGTCGAGCGTGGGCAGCTCTGGATCCTCCAAACCCGCAACGGAAAGCGAACGGCACAAGCCGCCGTGCGGATCGCGGTGGAGCTGGCCGATGAAGAGCTCATCAGCCGCGAAGAGGCCGTCTTGCGCGTTGCCCCCGCGCAGATCGAGTTCTTCCTCCACCCGCAGTTCTCCGCCGCCGCGAAAGCGGGCCATCCCGTCATCGCGCGGGGATTGAATGTGTCGCCCGGCGCAGCGACCGGCGTGGTGGCGTTCGATCCCGACCTCGCCGAGCGGTGGGTCAAAGAGAGCGGTCGCGACGTGCTGCTGGTCCGGCCCGAAACCAAACCTGACGATGTGCACGGGATGCTCGTGGCTCGTGGCATTCTCACCTCGAGTGGCGGTCGCACGAGCCACGCTGCCTTGGTCGCCCGGCAGTTCGGAAAGCCCGCCGTAGTCGGCGCGCACGAGCTCAAGATTGACCTGGGCACGCGCTCGATGACCGTAGGTTCAAGCGTCGTATACGAGGGTGACTGGCTCTCGATCGACGGGACCACCGGCGAAGTGTTCACAGGGAAGCTAGAGACCGTGGTTCCCGACATGGACGATGAATGGCTGGCGCGCCTGATGGGGTGGGCAGACGAGTTCCGGCGGCTTGGGATTCGCGCCAACGCCGACTACCCGGAGGACGCGGCGCGCGCCCGCAAGTACGGCGCCGAAGGGATCGGCCTCTGCCGCACCGAGCACATGTTCTTTCAGCCGGAGCGGCTGCCCACGGTTCAGCGAATGATCACGACCCGGTCACCCGCCGAGCGTCGCGAGGCGGTCGATGCGCTTCTTCCGTTCCAACGGGCCGATTTCGCCGGGCTCTTTCGGGCCATGGACGGGCTTCCCGTGATCATCCGGCTGATCGATCCGCCGCTCCACGAGTTCCTGCCAGGCTTCGAGGAGCTGAGCCGGGAGCTGACCGACCTTCAGATTCGAATCACGAGCGCCCGCACGCTCGAAGAGGTCGAGGACATCACGACAAGGCTCTCGGAAACGCAGTCGATGCTCGACAAGGTCAGCTCGCTCAAAGAGGCGAACCCGATGCTCGGGCTCCGCGGCGTTCGGCTTGGGATCCTCATTCCTGAGCTGACGCGCATGCAGGTGAGGGCGATCTTCGAGGCGGCCTGTGAGGTGACCCGTGAAGGCGGGAAGGCCATTCCGGAGATCATGATTCCGCTCACCAGTCACGTGAACGAGCTCCGCCGGCAGCGCGAGGTACTCGAGGCGGAGGCTCGCGATGTGATGAACGAACAGGGGATCGAGGTCAGCTATCAGTTCGGGACGATGATCGAAGTCCCGCGCGCAGCGCTGACCGCCGACCAGATCGCGGAGTACGCCGAGTTCCTCTCGTTCGGCACCAACGATCTCACCCAGACTACCTTCGCGATGAGCCGAGACGACGCCGAGTCGGGGTTCCTCATGCGTTACTTGAGCGAAGGCATCTTACCCGCGAACCCTTTCGCGACACTCGACGAAGAGGGCGTTGGAAAGATCATGAGGATCGCTGTGACCGAAGCACGAAGGACCCGGCCCGAGATCGAGACGGGCGTGTGCGGCGAGCACGGTGGCGACCCTGCGTCGATCGCAATCTGTGATCGGCTAGGGCTCGACTACGTGAGTTGCTCTCCATACCGGGTGCCGATCGCGAGGCTCTCGGCGGCGCAATCGGCGCTGCGGGCTCGAGCGCAGACGTAGTGCACCTCAGCTATACATCGCGATGAGCGTCATGGTGACGACATAGGCGATCAGGAGCACGATGGCGTCTGGTTCCAGCTTGCGGACGCGAGTTTGCTCCGACTCGCCGACGATGGCCGCGACCGCAATGGCCATGAGCAGAATCGCCCCGAGGCCTGTCATCACGTGCGAGGCGGAGACCGCCGAAAGGATGGGTCCTTCGGTGTACGCGACGTCGGCGAACACCAGGATGCTCATGTTGCCGACATTGCTACCAAATAGATTGCCCACCGCCATGTCGTAAGCGCCGATCCGGACCGAGGCGATCGAGGCCACGAGCTCGGGGAGCGAGGTCGTAATCCCCAACACCAAGGCGCCCAGAAACGTCTGAGCGATACCGGTCTGATCGGCAATCGCCTTGACGCTCAGCGTGACTACTGGTGCGCTGACCAAGATCAACGCCGCGGCCAGCCCGAACCGAAACCAGAGTTTTCCGAGCGAGAATTGCGCTGCCTTCTCACTCCAACCCGTGGGCTTCTGGATGGGAATCCGACGGTCGTCGAGGCCCGGTCTCGAGACGAGGGGCATCCGCCGGAACCATGCAACCGCGAGCACGTAGAGGATGATGACCGCGATGGGTGTGAGACCAATCCCCCCGAGCTCCGGACGGCTCGGCATCAGGATACTGACGGAGACGATGGCGGTGAGCGCAATGGCGACGGCCGCGACGCGTGCATGCCCGAGCTCGACGGACGGCCACACCCTTCCACGGTACAATATGTCGATCACGGCGAGGATTGCCATGTTCGCCATCGAGGATCCGAACAGATCACCGACGGCGAGGTCGGGCGCGCCGGCCTGTGCGGCGGTGACCTCCGCGACGACCTCGGGAAGCGAAGTTGCGAACGCGAGCATCAACGTCCCGACGAACAGCTTGCTCAAGCGCATCCGATCAGCGATCTGATCGGCATATCCGGCAAGCGAGGACCCGGCCTTCACGAGCATCGCAGCGCTCAGCAAGAAGACGACTATGGCCTGCCACAACCCCATGCGGACAGGTCATAGCACGACAGGGACAGGATCCACCCCGCTAAGCATCTGAACTTACACACCCTTTCACGCAAAGATCGCAACGAGCCGATCGACGCGCTAGGGATCCCGCATGTGGCGAGGCTCGGAAATCGCTCCGCATCGCGGCAGGGCGCAGCGTCGTGCCATCTGGATCGCGGCGGCGGTCCTACTGTCGCTCGCCCTGGCGGCAGCGCTGCTCTTACCGAGGGGTCCCCGCGATCCGATGCCTTTCGAGGACCCCTCGGGGCAAGCGCGCTCTGCGCACCTGGCGCGCGAGTATGTGGCTGTCGCGGGAACACCGTGGGCTGCAGGCGCGATGGAGCGCGTGCTCGCCGATGGGGGCAACGCATTCGACGCCGCGGTGGCGGGACTACTCGTGCTGAACGTGACCTACGGAGAAGCCGCGAGCTTTCCGAGCATTGCGCCTCTCTTGATTTGGGACGCAGCAGAGAGTAGGGCGCGCAGCTACGTCGGTGTCGGGACGGCGCCGGCCCGAGCTACGCTGGAAGCGTTTCGCGCGCGCGGCCACGAGGTCGTGCCTAAATATGACATCCTCGCCCAGCTCGTCCCGGCCTCGCCTGACGTCATCGTGGAGCTTCTTCGGGAGCACGGCACGCGAGGCTTTGCCGAGCTCGCCGCCCCCGCCATCGCGATTGCCGAGGAGGGGTTCCCGGTGCATCAGGCGATGGCGCGGGACTTGGATTTCGGGTTCTTCGAACGGCTCGGGTTTCGTTTGCTGATGCCGTACAACGCCGAGGTTTTCACACAGGGGCAGTGGTGGCGGCCGATCGTCGTCGGCGATCGCTTCCGCATGACCGACCTCGGGCGCACGTTGCAGACCCTTGCCGACGTGGAGAAGTCGTGCCTCGAGAACGGCGGTGCGCGCGAGGACTGCCTTCTTCGGGTGCGTGACTACTTCTATCGTGGGCCAATCGCAGACGCGATCGCCGCGCTGCATGAGGAGCATGACGGCCTGATGACGCGTGCGGATCTCGAAGACTATGCGGGGCGCTGGGAGGCGCCGCTTCAGGGGCGGTTCCAAGAGTATGACGTGTTGACGAACGGCACGTGGACACAGGGGATCGTGGTGCCGATGGCGCTTCAGATACTGGATGGACTGCCGCTCGAAAAGCTGGGCCACAACAGCGCCGAGTACGTCCACACTGTGGTCCAGGCGCTCGAGCTCTCGATGGGAGATCGAGAAGTTTGGGTCGGTGACCCGGAATTCGTCGATGTGCCGGTGGGCGAGCTGCTGGATCTCCGCTACGCAGCGAAGCAGCGCCAGCGAATGACCGGCCGCGCCTTTGGTATCCTTCCTTCGTCCGGGATCGAGAAGGAGGCGGGGAGGACCAGGAACGCGCCGCCGCCTGCCACGCGCGCCGCCGCCCTTACCGGTCGTCCCGCCTACGGACGAGACACCAGCTACCTCGCCGTGATCGATGCGGCGGGCAACAGCGTCTCCATGACCCCGAGTGATTTCCCGCAGTCGCCGATGGTGCCGGGCATGGGTCTGACGCTCGGCATTCGAATGACCCAGTTCCGCCTCGACGCCGAAAGCCCTGCGGCGTTGGCGCCTGGCAAGCGCCCCCGCGTCACCCCCCACGCGTTGATGCTGCTTCGAGACGGTGAGCACCTCATGAGCATCGGAACGCCGGGCGCCGAAATGCAAACACAAGCCAACGTGCAGGTGATCCTCAATCACTTTGTGTTCGGCATGGACATCCAAGCGGCAATCGACGCCCCGCGCTTCCGATCCCTCACCTGGCCCGACTCGTTTTCGCCGCACGCTGCCGAGCCTGGCGTACTCGAGCTCGAGGCCACGCTCTACGACGCGATTGCCGAAGAGCTCATAGGACGCGGCTATGACGTGCGCCGATGGGACGACTGGCACAACCACTTCAGCGCCGTTGGCGCCGTCCGACGAACGGCCGAGGGCTTGATCGCCGGCTCAGACCCGCGCGATGCAACGACGGCCGTTGGTCGCTAGCAGTAGCGCGCGCAACGGGTCGCGCGGGCTGTTCTCTTTCGTTCAGAGTCCAACCTCCATCGTGCGCGCACCTCGCGGATCCGGGTTGCCAGCCGTCAGCCCCCGAAGTATGCACAGCGGGCTATTCGAGCAAAGGACGCGTAGCTCAGCTGGATAGAGCGCCACCCTCCGGAGGTGGAAGTCGGGGGTTCGAATCCCTCCGCGTTCGCTAGGAAAGACAGCAAGCGCAGGCCGAAGGACGACCTCTCGATTCAATCGAAAACGTTCCGAGCAAGCAGGCTGGACGAATCTGAGGGTATCGCCTACGAAAGCTCGCAATGGCGAAATCGATTCGAATTGCGCTCATCGTGACCGCGCTGCTCTTGGTTTCTCTGATCGTCTGCGCTGTGCTGGTGCCGGTGTTGTTCGAAGATCGAATCGTTCAGCGTCTTCGGGTCGAGCTCAATCAGCGTCTCGACGCGGTGGTGGCCTTCGCCGACGCGGATCTCTCGTTCCTATCTACGTTTCCAGCCTTCACGGCAGAGATCACCGAGCTCGAGGTCACCGGGAAGGGTGAGTTTGAAGGCGTCGCGCTGCTGCGAGCGAGCTCGGTCGCGGGCGGGCTCGACGTGCTTGCGTTGGTGTTCGATGACCGAATCGAAGTCACCTCCGTGAGGATCGAGAAGCCGGAGGTTCACGTCATCATCACGAACGACGGCGCCGCGAATTACGACATCCTCGGCGAGCTCGCCGAGAGCTCAGACGCCGACGCTGAACCCGGAGGCGAGCTCGCTTTCGAAATCGAGCGCTACGCGATCGACGAGGGCAAGGTGCACTACGAGGAGCCCGGGCTCGACGTCCTGGTGACGGGTCTGAGCCATGAGGGCCGCCTGCGGGTCGCTGGCGCCAACGAGGAGCTCTCCGCCAAAACAAGCATCGACGAACTTTCGGTTCTTCTCGGCGGAGTCCGATATCTCAAGAAGGCGCGCGTCGAGGTGGGCCTCGATGCCATCCTGCAAAGCGAGGAAGCGAAGCTCACGCTCAACTCAGTGCGGGTGGCGATCAACCGGCTTGCGATCGAAGGGTCGGGCTCGATCGGCTGGCCGGGGGAGGGAACGGAGATCGATCTGGCGTTCGCATCGCCCGAAGGCTTGCCGATCAAGGCGCTGATCTCCGCCGTCCCCAATGCGTATGCGGCCGACTTCGAAGGCTTGCAGGCAAGTGGGAGCTTCGCGTTGCGCGGCAGTGTGCGCGGTCAGCTCGGACCAGACGACAACGACATCCCGTCGTTCGCATTGAGCGCGCGCGTTCGTGACGCTGCGCTCAAGTATCCTGACCTTCCCCTCGGCCTGACGGAAATCGAGCTCGACGCAAAGGTCGACCACCCCGGCGGGCACCTCGACAAGCTGACGGTGAATCTGCCGAAGTATGGTCTCCGCGCCGGCAAGAGTCATGCGAACGGAAGCATGCGGCTCTCCCGACCGCTTTCGGGACCCAACCTGACTCTCGTCCTCGACGGCCGTTTCGACCTCGCCGAGATCGCTACGGCCTATCCGATTCCTGACGTCGAGGGCCTCGCAGGGGTCGTCGAGGCGAGCGTCGACCTCAGCGCCCAGGGGGAGCGCATCGAAAAGCTCAATGGCTCGATCGCGGCGCGCTCGGTCGCCTACCGGCCCGCCGGCGGCCCCGACGTTCATGTCTCCGAGGCGCGTGTGGATCTCTCGCCCACCAGCACCACGATTCAGAAACTGAACGCCAAGGTCGGAACGAGCGACCTGAGCGTTCGTGGCTTGACCTCGCCGCTGATCACGTTCTTGTTGGACGAGCAGAAGATCACCGCAAGCCTTTGGTTGACGTCGAACCGACTTCGGGTCGAAGACTTCCTGGGTGAAACGGATGACGCGCAGCAATCGAAGGCCAGCGATGCGCCTTCCACGTTCCTGCTTCCGGATGACCTCGACGCCAAGCTCGAGCTCGACGTGAAGACGCTGACTTACGGAGATTTGGTGCTCGAGGACTTCAAAGGGTCCGGCCGCATCCGAAATCAGAGGCTCATTCTCGATGGTGTTCGGGCAAACGCGCTCGGTGGCTCGATGAAGCTCGACGGAACACTGACGACAGGTCCCAACCGAGCTCCGACATTCGACGCGACCTACGTCGTCGACAAGGTCAGCTTCGCAGAGGCTTTCAAAGCGCTTCCCTCGATGCGCGCCTATGCTCCGATCGCCGCCTACCTCGATGGGCGCTTCTCCACAGACCTTCGAGCGAGCGGTACGCTCGGCGACGACCTGTCGCCGAAGCTCGATTCGATCGATGCGGGCGGTCTCGTGGCGGCGCTTCAGAGCAAGCTCAGCAGCGACTTCAAGCCGCTTCAGGCCTTGACCAGTGCGGTCCCCGCTATTCCCAAACCGCTCAGCGTCGAAGGATTCAAGACGCGCTTCGCGATCAAAGACGGTGCGGTCGAGGTGAAGCCGTTCACGGCCACGGCCAAAGGGCTCACGATGTCCGTCAGCGGCCGGCACGGGCTCGACCAGGAAATGCGGTATCGCGTATCGACCGACGTGCCCATCGAGAGCTTGACCTCGAAGCTCACCGCCGAGGTACAGAAGCTGGGCGTCGACGTCGCGAAAGTGAAGAACGTCGGCATCAGCGCGGATTTGACGGGCTCGATCAAAAGTCCGCGCGTATCGGTCAACGTCGATAGCGGCGGACTCCGAACCGCAGCGGCGGAAGCGCTCTCAGCCGAGCTCGCCGAGCAACGGGCGCGCGCGATTGCAGAGGCGCAGAAGCAGGGCGAACGCTTGGTCGCTGAAGCGGAGAAGCAAGCCGAGCGCATCCGCTCAGAAGCCAAACGTGGTGCCGAGAAGCTTCGCAAGGAGGGGTATGCACGGGCCGACCAGATCGAACAGAAGGCAGAGGGCAACGCCATCGCGGAGATCGCGGCCCGCGAGAGCGCCAAGCGGATCCGAAGCGAAACCGACAAGCGCGTGAATCAGGCGATCGACGAAGCCGATCGAAGGGCCGACCAAGCGGTGGCCGAAGCGAAGAAGCGAGAAGCAGCCCTGATCAAAGAGGCCGCCACTCGAAGTGAGCAGGCGACCGATCAGATCGAAAAACAGACCAGCGAGAAGATCCGTTGAGCTCCGGCGGAAGGAACTAGCTGCCCTCGGGGGCTGGCGGTTCCTCATCGACGGCGATCGGTCTGCTCTCGATGCCGCCGCTGGCCCGAAATCCGAGGAGGCGTAGAAACATGCGCCTGCGACCGATGGTGCGGGCCCCGATCTCAGAGGGAATGACCTGCGGCGCGCTGAGAGCGACGAGCAGGCGGGCCGCCGCGCTCACGACGAAGAGGACTGCAAAGCGGCGGTCGACCGCGATCAGCAGCCACCCGCCGAGCAGGCTCCCCAGGAGCTGTGCGAGCCCGGTCAGCACGCTCATCATCGCAAACACGTGAAGGCGCGAGCGAGTCGGGCTAGTTTCCAGCAAGAGGGAGAACTGCGAGAGCTCGTGGCCACCCCACGACAGCCCCGACAGCGCCTGGGCGACGATGACCAGCGCGACGCCGCGGGTCCACAGCCACGGCAGGGGTACCAGCGCGACCAGCACGGCGGCGAGAAGGAAAACGGAGCGTGCCCCATATCGGTCGACCAAGCGGCCCCAGCTCGTCAGCGACGCGAACTTGAGGACCACCACCGCAACGCTCCCTGCCATGTACTCCGTGTAGCTGAGCCGCAGCTCCTCGAGCATGAAAGGGCCGAAGTACGGGGAGGCGAGATAGACCGTGAGCTGCATCGCCGCGGAGAACAGGAGGATACGGCGCACTGGAAGCGCGTCGTTCGAGCGCGCGAATGCGAGTGTCTCGTGGCGATTCGAGAGAAGCTCAGGCGGCGGCTCCGGCGACATGGCGAGAAGCGACACGGAAACGATCCGGAACGCTGCGGCGGAGCCGAAGATGATGGCATAGCCCAACCCACCGGCGCCCGCCGCAACCGCTCCGGCGGCTCCTGGCTCGAGACCCTGGAGCAGAAGGCCCGCCGCCACCAAGGAGGCCGATGTTGCGAGCTGCGCGATTTGGTTTCGAGTGGCGAAGTATCGGCCTCGGATCCGCCCCGGCACGACATCTCCGTACCAGGATGCCCACGCCGTCCCGGCGGCCTGCGAAAAGATCTGATAGCCGCAAGCCAAGCCGATGAGCGCGTTGGGGCTGAGGCGTCCCGAGAGGTCGACCACCACGATCGACAGGAGCAGAGCGGCTTGCAGAGACGCAGCGGTCACGACGACGGGCTTGCGCCGCCGGAAGCGGCCGAGGAGCCCGAGCGACATGACGGGTCCCAAGGTGCCGACACACAGGGGGAGGGTGACCACCAATGCTTGTTGGAGCGGGGTCGCACCAAGCCGCACCGCGTCCGCCAGGAAGTACACCTCCCCCGCCCCGACCATGAGCGCATAAAAGAGGGCATCGGCGAGCGACAAGCGCATCGCCCGTCGTGCGAAACTCTCTGACGCTCGCCTAACCAAGGCCGCTCTCCCCCAAACGGTAGATCTGGGGGCTGCCTGTATCACGTTCTACTTGCCTGTGACCTAAGTTTTACAATCAGCTCAGGAGAGCGGCCTTAGACTGCATGCATGCCAAAGCGAGCGGAATCGACGAGCACTCCCAATCGTCTGGTGGACCGCCTGGTTCAGCATGGCGAGCTCGGATCGTTTCGCGAGCTCTGCGAGCGAGTTCTGACGCCGAACACGCGTTACCTTGTTCTCGACCTCGACCGAACGATTCATCTGGGTCGCGACCTCGGACAGGACCTCGGCTGGGAGCTCTGCGCGTATGAGGGTTACGGGAGCGAGCACTTCGAGAGCATCGAGGGCCGCCAGAAGATCGGGCGCTTCCTCCTCGACTGGGCACATCCTCGCAAGACCGCCCGCTACCTCACACGAAGCTTGAAGATTTGGGCCTATCCTGGCGTGTACTATGGTTTTTGGGGAAAAGCTTCCGCCCGGATCGATTGGCTGCGGCGCCGGGGATTCCGTCATTTCGTGAGTGATCCCGTTCGCGCGGCACAGCGCGTGCCCCAGGTCACCTTGCTGCGGCATCTGGAGACTGCGCCGGAGGACGTGCTTCGTCGGCTGGCTCGACAGATTTGGCGGCGCCATCAGCCCGACCAGGTCGTCGACCGGGAGGATCTCGCCTGGGTCCGTGCCCGCTGGCCCCAGTTGGAGGTCGTGCTCAGCAGCGCGTCGCCAAAGCCGACCGTCGAGGTCGCTGGAGAAGCGCTCGGGGTGGACCACATCCACTACTCGACCCTCGACCACATCAACAGCGGCGAGGCGAAGATCGAGCGTTTGCGAGAGCTCTGCGCCCGCGTCGGCGATCCCGAAGTCGAAATCGTCGGCATCAGCGATACGAGCCGCGGCGAAGACCACTGCTGGGCTCAACACTTCACCCGGGTCGTCGACATCAACAGCCCGACTCCTTTTCCGGCGATTGTGTCGAGCGAGTCGCCACTCCTTGAAGTGCACTCGGCCACGCTGCTCACCAAGCACGAGCGCGCGCAGCGCGCCGCCGGCGACTCGGCTTATCTCGACGCGCGCCGCGCCAAGCTCGCGCTCCCACAATCGAAGCTCGAGCTGACACGCGAAGATCTCGAGCGCCGCCTCGGCTGGCTCCTTCGCCGCGTGAATGCTCTGGCTACCGCCCCGAGCCAGCTCACCGGCGATATCGCGTACCGCCTCGCCCTATTGCAAGAGGCGTCGACGAGCTTCGTCCGCGCCTAGCCAAACGCGGCTTCACAGTACCGTCGTCAGGGGGCTCGCATGCGCGATACCAGGCGTCTGGCAAGCGCCTTCAAAGGATTGTTTGCCCTTCAAGCGCCTCCGGATGGCCTCCGCGTCGTGATCTGGTAAGCCAGTCGCGTTTTCCATCAACCAAAGAGCTTTTCATGTCTTATTTCGGTTTCGTTCGACCTCTCCTCACCTCGATGCTGCTGGCGTCTGTCGCGTGTAGCAGCTCCGGTAGCGGCTCCAGTGTCCCGTCGCCGGGGGATCCGCTCCCAGCGCTTCATGCCATTCCCGACGTCCAAAATGTCGGCCGCATCGTCGACGCGACTGGACGCGAGGTGTTGCTCCGCGGTGTCAACGTGAACGCGCACGTCGAGTATTGGCAATACGACCCCGACTTATTCACGACCTATCCCTTCACCGAAGAGGACGCGGAGATGGTCGCTGCGATGGGCTGGAATATGGTGCGCCTCTTGCTCAGCTGGTCGCGCGTCGAGCCCTCGCCGGGTGAATACGACGAGGCGTACCTGGACGAGATCGCGGCGTC
>Ga0209536_100015014_pt1 | contig 11068 bp, 8 predicted proteins | sample DeeMarSeWOR28_12_FD_187461 | JGI IMG/M metagenome (GOLD analysis project Ga0209536, IMG submission 187461) | Marine sediment microbial communities from White Oak River estuary, North Carolina - WOR-2-8_12 (SPAdes) (version 2) | ecosystem: Environmental > Aquatic > Marine > Intertidal zone >... | reverse complement strand
ATAGAATGGGCAAATAAAATAGATTTCGGGTTTTATGGTATTCTTCCCAGGACCCTGAGGGGAAGCATTGGAATCATCACGGGTCCACTGATCCACGGCGATGTCATTCATTTAATGTCGAATACCATCCCGCTCATAATCCTCGGCATAGGATTATTTTATTTTTATCATCGTATCGCGACCGAAGTCTTTATTTGGATCTATCTGGCTTCGGGATTCTGGGTATGGATCGTCGGGCGGATGGCCTACCATATCGGATCGAGCGGTCTGGTATATGGTCTGGTCATGTTTATATTCTGGGGAGGAATTTTAAGAAAAAATCCCAGTACGTTGGCCATATCTATAATTATATTCTTTTTATACGGTGGTATGATTTACGGTATGTTCCCTGTTGATGAAGCCGTTTCATGGGAATCCCATGTTATGGGTTCTGTAGCCGGCATATTCCTGGCCCTTTACTTCAGGAAGGTTCCGATATATTTAGGTGAGAAAGATCTGGTAAAAGAAGCTGTAACGAAAGATGATGATCTTACAGACCATGTCTCTAATGTATCCCACACGGCTGAAAAAAATGCCACTATTCATTATTCTTACCGCAGTAAGTCCTGAACTGTCAACCGTAAATCCTGCCTTGGGTTCATAATAAAATACAGGTCCCTGTTCGAGTATATTCATATCTTGCTTATATTTGCGTCCAGTTAAACCAAAATCATAGAATAGTGAAATATTTTTCGATTATCCTGAATATTATCCTGGCAATCGCTTTAGCAGTGCTTTATGTATTGTTCTTTTCCAGACCCGGGGATCCTGAAACTACGGCCGGAAGTGAGTCTGACAGCTTATCTGCACCTGTAGATATCACCATTGCCTATATCGTTGAAGATTCCCTTTTACGCAATTATGATTATTTTAATGAATTAGCAGGGGGTCTTGAGAAAAAAAGGCAGGATATGGAGAACGATTATACCCTGAAGGCAGAAGGTCTGCAGAAGGAAATTGAAGGTTTCCAGCGGACGGCCGGCAATATGACCATGAACCAGGCCAGGGCCGTAGAGGAGGACCTGTTACAGAAGCGACAGAATTTATTGCTTCTTCAGGAGAGCATGGGACAGGACCTTCTGAAAGCGGAAGCCGATGTAAACACCAAGTTATATGAAAAAGTAAGTTCCTACCTGGAAGAATATGCTAAAGAAAACGGGTATACTTTGATTTTAAATCTCAAAAGAGGCAATGCCGTTATGTATGGTCACAAGGGGATGGATATTACAAAGGTTATTTTGAAGGGTCTGAATGAGGATTATAACGCACCTAAGGATTCCGCCAAAAAGGCAGCTGCCACAGATACTACGGGTACAAATTAGAAAGGAGGATAAGGACCTCCGATTATTTAATCTCGGAATATATTTAGAGAGAACACGCATCCGGTCCTTGTGTCTCCCCGTGTACCAATAATAGTTAACTTACCGGCACACACGTTAAGCATACCATTCCTGAAGCATACATTTGAAGGTATCTTTAATCAACCTCGAAATAAAAATCTTTGTCTTTGAACAGGTTCATCCCAAGGGAAATAAAGAGTATGTTTACATCCAGGCTCTCATAAGGTTTGAAGGGCTCTCCTGAATCCTGATCGATCTCAACAAAATCCTTATCAAAGAAATTAGTAAGGTAATATTTGAATTTGAGATTTAATCCTTTGGGGAGCTGGACACCGACGAATAAGGTGTTGTATACAACGGGTACCCTCCCTGAAAACCAGACCTTGTATTTTGATTTTTGTTCGTTTATGATTGTTTTTTCCTTATATGTAAATGGAAACTCAATCTCATACCCTGCAAATACCATTAATTTTTTCAGGTTACCGGCTTTTATTCCAAAAGGAACTCCCAGGTTGTAGGTCCTGTATTTTTTCCTGGTGTATTCGTCTTCGTCGTATATGAAACCAACATTTCGGATACCAATACCTGAAAAAACACCAAAATTTTCATTTAAATCATAGTTAAAAAAGGTTTGAATATTGAATACAGGAGCCCACCTCATGATAGAAGACGCTTCAATTCCGTTCTGCTTGATAACTGCCCAGGAGAACTGCATTTCCATTCCGGTAGATGTGTAAAACTTATCCTGGGCTTTTAAGGCCCGGGGACACATTAAAAACAGTAGGGCGATCAATATGGAAATATTATTTATGTTTTTCATCATTAGCCAGTATTTAAAAAATTTTCTGAACGTAAAAATAAGTAATTGAAATTGTCTTGTAAATTATATTTAAATGATTTTTACAAAATTTTAGATAGTTAAAGTTCGGATTATTTCGATTTATTCAATCCAAAGGGTATGGTATATAATAGAGCAACATTGAAATAGTTGTTCGGACTGAGATCGATGTCTTCTCCGGGTAAGGCAACCGGGAAATTAATATAATAACCCGTAGAAAGAGTGAAATAATTGATTTTTACCATGATCGGCAATGACAAAGAGTAATTCATGATCCCAAACACATTTTCAAGACGCTCATCATAGGTAACATAATTCGAGATGATATATTGAGCCAACCATGGCCGTTTCTGACTGAAGTTGTAAAAATTATTTATACCGTATTGCTCAAGCAATGATTGTACTTGCGAATAATTTTCGTCGAGAAAATATATTTTCTCGTTACCGAGCAATAAGGAAACCGACAGGAGAATATCGATCTCATCAATGAATCCAAGATTTTTAATCCTGATTATTCCATACATATTAGGCCGCAACCTGTGGGCGGTCTCCTCTCCAAAAAGGAACGCATAATCGAGACCGATAGAAAAATGTTTCAGATCAAAATATGTAGAGACATTCAGTGAGTTGGTAAGAGGATAGGTGATCTCTTCATCGTTTTTATTTTTGGAATAGAAATAATGGTCATAAGAAGCAATAAGCCCCCATTTGGGGAGGATCGAACCTATATACCCCAGGCTCAGGGTGGTTGGATTGATATGGGGGTCCACATCACTGTTCCAGTAGCTGGTCAGGTCTCCAAATATACCTGTCTTGTGGTAATAAGATAGTCCGGCCGAGAATCCATACTGCCCGATGCCAAAATCCCTCCCTGCATACATAATATCACTGGTATACGCCGTTCGAATCATGAGGGAGGAATACCTGAAATCATATTTCAACAGGCTGTCAATTAAATCGATAATAGACAAAGAATCTTTGGCCAGTTCTTCCAACAGGAGTGAATCGTAGGCCAAGGTTTCGTTCAGTAAGGAATCGAATTCACTGGTTTGCGAAAAGGTCATAAAAGGGATGACCATTACCGTCGAGAGGGTAATGGTAATCCAAATCAGTCTCTTTTTTAAAAATGTTGACAAACGCTTGATCTTCCTTTTAATTTTTCTTCACAAAAATTATGCTAGTTATTTCCCTTGTTTTTTAATAATTCTTCCCTACGGTTTATCATCTCTTCACGCCTTAACTGCTGACGCTTTCGATCCTCCAGCCTTTGGATGATCATCCTTCTGAAATCTTCTTCAGCTTTTCGCAAAGACAGGATCTGCTGGGTAGTTATGACCTGATTCAGTCTTTGTGCATAGGTTTTTTCGAGTTGAAGTTGGCGTTCTTTGATATCCATTCCAAGTTTCATTAACGCCTGACCTTGTTCTTCACTCAAATTCTGCATGTCTACCTTCCCTCTTGCTTCCTGAAGTTCCTGGACCAGGTTCCTCCTGTGATTATTATATTCGTTATAGATCGGCCAGAATCTTTCTGCCTGTTCAGGTGTCAGACCCAGCCTTTCAGTGATCAGGGCAATCCGTGCACTTTCGATTTTCTGCCTTGCATCTCTATCCTGCCCTGTTGCCAGCTGACAAAAGAACAGTAAAGGAACGATAATTAATATATATATCTTATTCATGGTTATATATTTTTCAACTTTATAAATATTCCATTTCAATTTCATATTCATCTATCAAATCATCAATGGTTTCATCATCGATTGGATCTGACGAGATCAATTCATCCGTCAATGGATCATCAATAGATGCGATAATTGATATATCCAGGCTTTCCAGAAGTTCATCGGTGCTCATATCACTTTCTACAAGGTAGTTGATCAATTCCTCCGATGAAATGTTCGATAATATACGTTCAGCTGAAGATGACCGGGTGCTAAGTAGGCTTATGCCATAGATCACAAAAAAAAGAATTACCGCGGCAGCAGCTATGTTGATAAGCGTACGCATACGTATTACCGGTGTAGGCCTGACTGCTTCTTTTTCTGCGATTCGCTTGTGCAAACGGTCTGGAAAATCCTCGAAATAATTATCGGGGACCTTAAATATATTGTCTTTATGTATATCTTCCAGTTTCATTTATGATCAATATATGTTATTTGACAACATTTTACTCCGAAAGTTTAATCCAAGTTAATATATTCCTCAATTTTTTTCACAGCCAGGTGATAACTTGCTTTAAGACTGCCAATACTCGTATCAGTGATTTTGGAGATATCTTCATATTTCATGTCCTCAAAATACTTCATGTTGAATACAAGACGCTGCTTGTCCGGCAGCCTCAAAAGAGCCTTCTGTAATTTTATCTGTATTTCTGATCCGCTGATGTATGGCCCGCTATCAAGCCGGGCATACAGCTCTTTATTCGGACCTTCCAGCGGAATATGGAACCTGCTTTTCTTCCGCTTCAGGAAATTCAGGCATTCATTGGTAGCAATCTTAAACAACCAGGTAAACAGGTTGCTGTCTTCCCTGAACTTGTCAATATTCTTCCACACCTTGATGAAGACCTCCTGAAGCAAATCGTCCGCATCATCGTGATCGATAACCATTTTCCGGATATGCCAATATAGTCTTTGCTGGTAAGCTTTTACCAGAAGGTTGAATCCTGAATCCCTCAACGCCGGGTCTTTGATTTTTTTTAATATGTCTTTCTCTTCCTCCAAAGCCTGGGAAATCAATTATATTGACAAGCTATTATACTAATGGTTTAACGTACTTAAAAATAATTGTAGTATTATTCCTTCTTTACCTTATATTAAATATTCCAGGTAAATGTAACTTCATCACACCAATTTTTTAAGTGAATGATCCACTGGAAACCTGGTAGAATTGGGTCCCTATCCTTCATCCCTTATGCCCCTTTTCCTATCCCTGTTCAGGCACCATCGTCCGATCCTTATTAAGCTCCTGTTTCCAATCTTCAATAACACCGCGTTTCAACTTATTTTATACGGATTTTTACCCATCTGTGGTACCTGTCTATACCCCATATAATGGATCCCTTATCACCTCATTTAATGCCCCGGCATTCCAATCGAAACAACCTGCTCATTCACTTGTTTTATTTTGCAAAAAACGCGGAAAATGCGGATAAAAATTGTATTTTTGCATGTTAATAAATTAAGTATGGGTAAAGGAAATAACGCTGCCAAAGGGCAGAAATATTCAGCACAGAATATTCAGGTTCTTGAGGGGTTGGAAGCGGTAAGAAAACGGCCAGCCATGTATATTGGAGATATCAGCTTTAAAGGCCTTCATCACATGGTATGGGAGGTTATCGACAACTCAATCGACGAGGCGCTGGCAGGATATTGTAACAGGATAGAAGTGCAGATCCATAAAGATAATTCCATATCCGTCACAGACAATGGCAGGGGTATTCCAACCGATATTCATGAAAAGGAAAAACGTTCAGCACTGGAAGTGGTGATGACCATGCTGCATGCGGGCGGAAAATTCGACAAGGACACCTACAAAGTTTCGGGTGGACTGCATGGTGTGGGCGTTTCCTGTGTGAATGCATTATCATCACATCTGAAGGTTACGGTCAACCGGGATGGAAAAATATTTGAACAGGAATATATCCGCGGGATACCACAAGCCCCGGTTAAGGAAGTTGGCAAGACCAAAATAACAGGCACCACGGTTCATTTTATCCCTGATAATCAGATCTTTACAGTCAAGGAATACAAATATGATACGATCGCTTCCAGGTTACGGGAGCTGGCGTACTTAAATTCCGGGATACGGATAAAACTAACCGATTTCAGGGAAAAGCTGGAAAATAAGACCGATCAGTATAGATCAGAGGAATTCTATTCGAAGGGAGGGCTCAGGGAATTTGTAAATTATCTTGATTCCTCACGTGAAAAGCTGATACCGGAACCGATATATATCAACAGCGATAAGACCAGCGTGCCGATAGAAGTAGCATTATCCTACAATACCTCCTTCACCGAAAATGTGGTTTCTTATGTCAATAATATCAATACCATCGAGGGGGGGACACATATAGCGGGTTTCAGGCGCGCTTTAACACGGACTTTAAAATCATATGCTGAAAAATCCGGACTGCTGGAAAAGGTCAAGATAGAAATCTCCGGTGATGACTTCAGGGAAGGCTTAACGGCCGTCATTTCCGTGAAGGTGGCAGAACCACAGTTTGAAGGCCAGACCAAGACCAAGCTGGGGAATTCAGAAGCTCTTGGTGCCGTTGATACCAGTGTAGGGGAACATCTTCAGCATTATCTTGAGGAACATCCCAAAGAAGCGAGATCTATCGTTTCGAAGGTGGTCCTTGCCGCACAGGCCAGGCATGCCGCCCGGAAAGCCAGGGAAATGGTACAAAGGAAAAATGTATTGTCAGGTACCGGCTTACCGGGTAAACTGGCGGATTGTTCCGACAGCGACCCGGCAGAATGTGAATTATACCTGGTTGAGGGAGATTCGGCAGGAGGCTCGGCCAAGCAGGGAAGGAACAGGAGGTTCCAGGCCATTCTTCCTCTGAGGGGAAAAATACTAAACGTTGAAAAGGCACAGGAACACAAGATTTATGACAACGAGGAGATCAAAAATATCATCACCGCCCTGGGCATCACGTTCGGCACGGAGGAGGACGAAAAAGCGATCAACCTGGAGAAATTAAGATATCATAAGATCATTATTATGACCGACGCCGACGTGGATGGAAGTCATATCAGGACTTTGATCCTGACCTTCATTTTCCGGTATATGAGAGAGTTGATCGAGCAGGGATTCCTGTATATCGCCTTACCTCCTTTATATTTACTCAGGAAGGGAAAATCAGAACAGTATTGCTGGACGGAGGATGACAGGGTGAGAATAATAAAAGAACTGGCAGGAGATGGCAAGGAAGATTCGGTGAGCGTGCAGCGGTATAAAGGCCTTGGTGAGATGAACCCGGAGCAACTCTGGAAAACGACGATGGATCCCGAAACACGAAGCCTCAAGCTTGTTACCATCGAATCCGCTGCAGAGGCGGAACACCTGTTCTCGATGTTGATGGGGGATGAAGTTGGGCCTAGACGTGAGTTTATTGAGCAAAATGCGAAATATGCCAATATAGATATTTAATGTATGTGAACATATTCTAATAGGGCAATCCTGGGATGGATCCCTATTTTTTTTTGTAACTTTGATCTTATGACCATCTCTAATCAAACGAAAGAGTTAATATTAAACAGCAAGCTGATCAGCCGCGACCTGAGCTGGTTGAAATTCAATCATCGTGTACTCGATCAGGCCAGACACCTCGACAGGACCTTATTTGAAAGGCTGAAATTTATGGCCATCACTGGCTCTAACCTGGATGAATTCTTCATGATCAGGGTAGGCAGTCTGTATAACTATATTGATTACGGCAAGCAGAGGATCGACTACAGTGGTCTGCGTGAAAAGCCATTTAAAAAGCTTTTGTACCAGTATACCCATGAATTTACCGAAGAACAGCGCTCGTATTACATGAATAACCTGGTTCCTGAATTTGAAAAGAATGGATTTATCATAGCCCGTATCGATGATCTCAATGAAGAAGAGAAGAAACAGGTTAAAGATTATTTCAAGAAAACGGTGTTCCCGATGCTCACACCTATGGTCTATGATAATTATCATCCTTTCCCACTGCTAATGAACCTGTTGCTGATCTTTGCAGTTATTACCAAAGCCAAGGATAAGGCCGTAAAGAAAAAGCTGTCTTTTATTCAGATCCCCCAAAACCTGCCAAAATTTTTTGAAATCGAAAGGGAGAACATGATGGTCTTTGTTCCTATATCAGAGATCATCAAGGAGCATATAAATAAACTGTTCAGGAATATTGAGATTGAATCCCTGAATCTGTTTCGTTTGACAAGGAACGGCGATTTTACACTGGAGGAAAGTGACGACATCGAAGCGAACTTCCTGGAAGAGCTCAAACAGAAGCTGAAGACAAGGAAGACAGGCCGGGTAGTCAGGCTGGAAATACAGGATGATTTCGATCCCTGGCTGAAGTCAGTTTTGAGTAACAGATGGGACGTTGGTGAAGAGGACGTTTTCGGAAAATTGAAGGGGGACCTTATGGATTATACGGCACTATGGCAGATCGTCAACCATGATGAATTCAAGGATCGGACGCCTAAACCCCCCAGACAGAGTCTGCCTTTGTTGTACCCTGACGATGGGGATGATGATATTTTTGAGGTGCTGAAGTCACGGGATATACTCATGCATCATCCTTATAATAATATGGAGCTGCTGATCGACCTCCTCGAAAAAGCGGCGGAAGATCCGGGAGTGCTGTCCATCAAGCTCACTGTATACCGCCTGGCTAGGGAATCCAGGGTCGTTTCGGCTCTGCTGACAGCAGCTGAAAATGGCAAGCATGTATCCGTCCTGTTTGAAGTCAAAGCGCGTTTCGATGAAGAAAATAATATCCAGGAAGCGCAGAAGCTACAACGTGCAGGCTGTTTCGTGATCTACGGCATCAGCAATGTGAAGACGCATACCAAACTGTTGCTCATCGTAAGGAAAGAAGGCAATTCTGTTACGCGTTATCTCCACATGTCAAGCGGTAATTACAATGAGATAACTGCCAATATATATACTGATATCGGTCTTCTGACTTCTGATGAAACTTATGGGAGGGACGTTTCAGAATTTTTTAACGCGATAACCGGGCATTCATTACCCAACATTTACGAATATCTGATCACAGCACCCAAAGATATGCGACAGCAGCTGATTGACTTGATCAGGGTTGAAACTGAAAATGCGCAGAACGGCAAAAAAAGTGGCATCGTCATAAAGATAAATTCATTACAGGACAAGCATGTGATCAAGGAGTTGTATAAAGCTTCCCATGCCGGTGTGCCGATAAAACTGATCGTCCGCGGTATCTGCTCGCTCAGGCCAGGGAGAAAAGATCTTAGCGAAAATATTGAAGTGTATTCCATTGTAGGTGATTACCTGGAACATTCCCGCCTCTATTATTTTCATAATGACGGCGATCCTAAGGTATATGGCGGCAGTGCCGATGTGATGGTACGAAGCTTTGACAGGAGGATAGAATCGCTTTTCCTCATAAAAGATGAAAAAGTGCGGGCGCAGGCTATTAATATCCTGAAATATAATCTTATGGATAATGTGAATTCGTATATCATGAATGAAGATGGTACTTACTCCGTAAAATCAGCTGATGGTCATGAACCATTTAACATACACAGGGCATTTTATCATCTGAAACTGGGAGATCTTCGTGATGTCAGCCTGATAAATTGACAAAATTCTTCTTAATATTTCTGTTTCATTTAAATCTTAACGTAATTTGTAATCAACTTATCCAGAAAGGCGGAGGGAATGGGCCCATTGAAGTCTTAGCAACCTGCAACAGGCAAGGTGCTAAAACCCATCCTTATCATAAGGAAATGATAAGAATTAAAATACACCCCACCAGCCTTTCAAAACGACTTTAATTAAGATGGTTAAAGATATCAGAGAAATATTAAAGGAAAGGATCCTTATTATTGACGGTGCGATGGGGACTATGATCCAGAAGCGAAAGCTGGAGGAGCAAGACTATCGCGGTGATGTTTTCAAAGAACATCCTTACCCGCTGAAGGGTAATTACGATGTACTTTCTATCACGCAACCTACTATTTTGCAGGAGATACACAGGGCCTACTGTGACGCAGGAGCCGATATAATACTTACCAATACCTTCAGCGGTTCTTCCATTGCCCAGGCAGACTATGGATTGCAGGACGTTATATACGATATCAACTTTAACGCCGCCCTGGCAGCCCGGGCCGTTGCCGACGAAATAAACAGCATGGATAAGGGCAAGCCAAGGTTTGTGGCGGGTTCACTTGGCCCAACCAATAAGACGGCCTCTATTTCCCCGGATGTGAATGACCCGGGTTACCGTGCGATAACTTTTGACCAGCTGAAAGCAGCTTATAAAGCACAGACAAGTGCTTTGCTGGAGGGTGGGGTAGACCTGATCATGATCGAAACGGTGTTCGATACACTCAATGCGAAGGCAGCCCTCGTCGGCATCGATGAATTATTTGAAGAAACGGGTAGTAGAAGACTGCCTGTTATGGTCTCAGGGACCGTTACAGATGCCAGCGGAAGGACCCTGTCGGGGCAGACCACAGAAGCGTTCTGGTATAGTATTTCACATTTTGACCTGTTGTCCGTCGGTCTGAACTGTGCCCTAGGTGCAGACATGATGCGCCCTTATATACAGGCATTGAGTCGTATAGCCACAGTACCGGTAAGCATCCATCCCAATGCCGGGTTACCTAATGAATTTGGCGAGTATGATCAAACCGCGAAAGAGATGTCGGATATACTGGGTGAGTTTGCGGAGGAGGGTTTTCTTAATATTGTGGGCGGTTGCTGTGGCACCACACCGGAGCATATATCGGCCGTTTCAAAGCGCATGGCAGGATGTACCCCCAGGAAGGTCAGGGAAAAGGACCATTATCTGCACTTAAGCGGACTGGAACCTTTACATATTACGGAAAATACAAATTTTGTTAATATCGGCGAACGTACGAACATCTCGGGTTCTATAAAATTTGCCGGGCTGATAAAGGAAGGCAATCTTCATGATGCCGTAGAGGTCGCCAGGAACCAGGTGAACAACGGTGCCCAGATCATCGATATAAATATGGATGAGGCCATGTTGGATTCTGAATCCATTATGACAATATTCCTGAATCTGATCGCCTCAGAGCCGGATATTGCCCGTGTTCCCATCATGATCGATTCCTCGAAATGGTCGGTACTGG
>Ga0209536_100015013_pt1 | contig 11068 bp, 9 predicted proteins | sample DeeMarSeWOR28_12_FD_187461 | JGI IMG/M metagenome (GOLD analysis project Ga0209536, IMG submission 187461) | Marine sediment microbial communities from White Oak River estuary, North Carolina - WOR-2-8_12 (SPAdes) (version 2) | ecosystem: Environmental > Aquatic > Marine > Intertidal zone >... | reverse complement strand
TATTTCATAGGTGGTGCAACTGCCGCCGGGGCAGTTGCGGGTTTGCGCAAGGGCACCTCCACTGTTCCCGGAGCTATTGCCGATGCTGCAGCTGGATGCGCTTATAATCCGTTCAAATTCTTCTGACTTGCAATGGGGGCATTTAAGCTCCACTTCGTCCTCTTGTTTCATCACCAATATTTCAAAGCAATCATTACATTTTAAACATCTAAATTCGTAAAGTGGCATCTCGTCGTCCTTTGGGCTAAAAGTGGTTTCAAACCCCCATGCGTCGTCCGATCAGAAGCGAAATCCCGCTTATTAGCGGCACTCTCGAATGCGATCTGACGTTTTGATACCACTTCTAATCATTTTTGACGCCATAATATGCTTATCTTGGCCGGATTGTCAAGGAACGCGGTTGGCATATGGGATCGGATTTGCAGCCTTTTAGAGCATAGATTTCGCCAAGGAAGGCCCTTCGCTGTGAACTGAGGTTGGGAGGCAGACTTCGACGAGCTCAGTCGAGTCGCCGAGCTGTTGCTCCCGAGGTGGCCGATTCGGATTTAATGCTAAAAATGGATGACAGAGATGATGTTTGATCTTAAATTTAGTCATGACCCAGCCTCGTGATTCATCTTATTCGGTTGCTTGGTTAAAAAGCATTGCCGAGGTCGATCGGGCCCAATGGGATGTGCTCGCAAAGCCTTTGCCCACACCCTTTTTGGAGTGGGAATGGCTTCGTCAAATGGAAATTTCCAGAAGCACCACCGCTGAAACCGGCTGGTTGCCTCACCATTTGACAGTTTGGTCTCATGGTGAATTGATTGCGGCAGCCCCTCTTTACATCAAAGCCCATTCTGCGGGGGAATTCGTATTTGACCATGCATGGGCAGATGTGGCCCATCGTTTGAAAATTTCTTATTACCCGAAGCTTGTCGGCATGAGCCCCTTTACCCCGATGATCGGCTACCGCTTCTTGATTGCAACCGGAGAGAAAGAGAACGTGTTAACCCGCTATATGGTTAATGAAATCATTCAATTATGCCGCAGATACGGACTTTCCGGCTGCAGCTTTCTATTTGTTGATCCACAATGGCGCCAGCTGATGATAAACTATGGATTCATCAGCTGGCTGCATCAGAGTTTTGTCTGGCAAAATGCGAATTATCGCGTCTTTGATGATTATCTGGCGGCTTTTAATTCCAACCAACGTCATAATATAAAACGGGAGCGCCAATCGATTGCAAAACAGGGGGTCGAGCTGAAAATCTTTGAAGGCAATGATATTCCGCGGGACTTTTTTTCTGAAATATATTCGTTTTACGAACGCACCAATGATAAATTTGGCCCCTGGGGTTGCAAATATCTTACAGAGCGTTTTTTTAAGGGATTGGCTGACGGCTACCGCCATCGTCTGGTGTATGTAGCTGGTTTTGAAAAAACACATCCGGATACACCCATCGGCCTTTCGCTTTTGGTCCGCAAACGGGATCGGCTTTTCGGGCGGTATTGGGGCTGTTCAAAAGAAGTGAAACACCTGCATTTTAATGTGTGCTATTACAGCCCTATTGAATGGGCAATTGCAAACGGCATCAACCGCTTTGACCCCGGCATGGGCGGATATCATAAAATTCGGCGCGGTTTTATGGCCGTGGCCAACTACAGTTTGCACCGTTTTGTTGATCAGCGTCTTGCGCATATCATGGATGCCCATATCGAAGAGATCAACCGGCTGGAGCAGGAAAATATTGATGAACTGAATCTGGGAGCACCTTGGCCAGCAAAAACAGATAACCCATTGCGCTAGTAATTAGCTGGCTTTTCGGCCAAGGTCGGAAATGAATAAGGGCTGAAACGAAAGTGAGTTCCTTTTGAGGCGATTTTTACTTTTTGAGCCTTTCGGCGACAAATTCATGAAACTGCTCTGAGATTTCCTTTTTCCAGACCCCCAAAAAACCCGTTCTCACCGAAACTTCGGTCCAATCAGGATCGATGATGCGGACAGTTATCGTCATGGGAGTCTCATCGGCCCGCTTGGACTGGATGGTTGTTTGAATCCCGTCTGTCTTTTCCTCGAGAACGGGTTGTTTCATGTCCTGCAAAATATTTTTGCATATCTGATAGGTTTTTTCATACTTCGCCTCATAGGTTCGACTCAGCTGACCGTCAACATAGGCATAGGCGCCGGCGCCGGCGCCGGCGCCGACAACAAGAGCAATGCAACCGGTTGTCAAAAACGTGCTCGAAACGACGATCAATACAATTAAATTTTTTAACATATCCCGCCTCTCTGCATGCGTTTAGGTTAATTTTTTGCTGGTCTCTTCCATTGTTTTGCTTTCAATGCGAGTTCGGTTGACGGGCATCCTGCTTCCATCTATGACAAAAAAGCCTGTCGTGAGTCATCCGTACAACATCATTAATTTGATTTTACACTAACACGCCGGTGCCCGGTGTCAAGAGACAAGTGCGACAGCCACGGCAAACGCTGTCGATTAAAACAAGCAACTGCGCATGCAGAAAATGTTGACACCTGACCAACAAGCGGTTAACTTTTTAAAGCTTCTGGGAAAAAACTTTTTGCTTGATTGTTTAACAGTTGGTTTGAATTCTTCACTTTGTCGTTTAGAGGACTTATTATGCAAAAATCTTTGGCCCCCAAGATGACGACTTTTGGCAAATGGAGTGTGATCGTTTTGCTTGCCTTCATTTTAATCTGGCCCCTGACGGTTGGAATATACTGGGGCGTGTATAAAGGCTATACCTTGATCGATCCAGCCAGATTCCCCTGGTTCAATTCTCGTATCCATGCTGTGCTGGATCAAATCAAATCGGATTCCGGCGAACCCCGAAAAGGGATTGCCATGTGTACAGCCCTGCGCAATCGGTTGGAAGAAGAACTGGAATCGCCTTTCGGCTGGTCGGTTAACGATTTAATTATTTCGCCCACCCGCTGGCTGGATAATCGGGCCAATCGACAACGGGGAGTCATTTTCGCAACCCGTATGCTGATCAACTTTTTCTCAACCAATCTGGCGAAATATGGCACGGTCGATGCCGAAAATGAACTTCTAAAAGAAGCGCGTGAGAAATATTTTGCTTTTAGCGAGGACAGCTGGTGGTTTCCCTCCAGCGAAAGCGAGTATCGCAAGGGACTCACATTGCTGCGCAAATATGAGGATGCGCTTTCCAGCGGCAAAGCCATCTATAACATGCGCTCAGATGATATGTACAATATGATCACCTTCATCATTGGCAACCAGTTTCTCGATCAACCGCTCGGGCTTTTGGTGCAACCCAATGACGAAGTTCGCTATACGGATCTTGACGATCGTATTTACTACACCCAGGGAGTCATCCTGGTTCTGCGGGATTTTATGCGAACCTTTGTCCACCTTTACCCTCAGATTAAAGAAAAAGGCGGCGAAGAAAACATCCGGATTGCCTTCCGTGAGATGGAGCAGATCTGCACGTTTGATCCATTGATTGTTCTAAGAGGGGATCATGATTCTGTTGCCGCTGACCACCGCGGAAAAATGGCGCGATATTTGATCCACATCAGGGAGCGGATAAACGATCTGGCACAATCGATTCGCCGATAATTAGTAGTATTTAACACCAACGCCATAATAAAAGTATGAGGCATTGTCGGGCAATTCTTTGCACCACACAACCTTTGCCCGACGAACATCGTGGTCGGAAGAATAAGGGGAGTTTTCAATGCCGATAAAAAGATCGGTACCGACCTGGGGCGCGAAGTCTGATTCAAAATACATTCCGGTTCGGCTGTAATTGTACATGCGGCCTTCATGGTACTTGCCGGACGGATAATTTTCAATCATGATCGTTGTTTCATGTTCAAACCGAGGCGTTTCTCTAGTTTCAGGATTTAAGTCCACAATTGAACCTTTCGTTGTCGATTATGAGCATGAGAACCCAATCAAAGATTTTGATTGATAACCGCGATTTTTTAGATTGCTCTTATAACCCGATGTAGATCTCGAATGAGACGAAAATTAAAAGCGCACTCACCAAAGCAACCAGCAAAGAAATCAGTGTTTCTTCCATGAACCCAATTCTCCGAGACCGGCTTATCTTTTTATGCATCAAATAGGCTTGGACTAAAGGCTTAGCACAAAGTGTGCCGAAGAGCCGGTTATGAAATTTATAATATGATTTCAATTAGTTGAAAATTCTTTTGAGTGCCAATTAATGGACTGGCCGATGGGATTTATGGAAAAATTTCCATAATCTTTGGGCAACAGTTTTCCTACATGCCAATATATGTAGTGGTTTGATAATTACTTCTAGCTAAATAAGCGAAATATTAAAAAAGAACTGAAAATTAATGAAAGGTGCTTGTTGGCTGGACCCAATAGAAGAGGGTGACTCATGACGAATCACCCTCCGAGCATTGGGTGACAGTCTGTGTTAACATCCTGTCATTATTTTTATCGGACCTTATTCGATAAACTTTAATTTCAATACGGCTTGCGCGCTGTTCAATCCAAAATAGAAGGGCTTATAAAAATGTTGCTGCATCGGTTGCTGGTTTTCGGGGGGCTGGTATGGTTGGGCATGATCCTGGGTGTATCGTTTGTGGCGACACCATTAAAATTTCTGGTTCCCAGCGTAACGCTTGAAATGGGGCTGGATATCGGCCGCCTGGTATTCGGCGTGTTCAATAAAATTGAAATCGGGCTTGCTGTTTTAATGGCGTTGTTGGTTCTATTGAGCAGACAAAGAGATAAATCGGTTATAGCGCTCGGTGTTGTCTGGCTGGCGCTCGCAGTGCAAACCATCTGGTTGCTGCCGGCTCTGGTGGACCGAATTCAAATGATCATGCAGGGTCAACAGCCGCCGCCATCTGCTTTGCACTCGATTTATGTCGGCTTTGAAGTCGCAAAGGCGCTGGCACTGGCTGTCTATGGTTTTGGGAATATTTACCATTCAATTATTCCGGGAACAAAGATGTATTGATGTTCAGTCTGATCATTAAAAACATCGCCGGATTTCATGATTAATTTGTCCCTCGGATCATTGGTTTCTCTGGTGCGTGATTTTCTGGCAGGCAACACCGATAGCACAATTGTTTTAATATCCTGTAAAGGGTTTTGTTCTATTACGGTTGAAGCTTCGAAGGTTAAGTGGGCGCCCCATACATCTTCAGTTAAAAACTGGTCGTTAAGTTGGAATTGCTGCTTTCCGTTTTTATCTGTAACGTAAAGCGCTGTAATCATCTCTCCATTGATTTCTTGGCCTAAGGCTAGCAGGTTTTTTTCGTCAATATAGACAAATAATTTATTTTCGTTGTCATAGAATCGCTGGAAAATGAGATCAAGTTGAACCGGCGGTTTGCCTTCGCGTTTCAAAATAAAATGGTTATTCTTTTTAAAATGCACAAAGCGGGTATTTTGCAAGCGCCTGAGGCGATCGTTATCTAAAACCACATCCACACCGATTGAGCCTTGATCCGGGTGCAGCTTTTTGGACAGTTCGCTGAACTGCAATTTTTTGATTAACGATTTGATCGCGCGTTTGTCTTTACCATGAACGTCAAAATAAAACGCTGCCGTGGCGTCGGTTTCCTGAACATAATCAGATTGATATCCGCTGAGTGTCTGCGGATTACACGAATTATCCGGAAGGGATGCAGTTAATGCTCCTGAAATAACGCCGCCGGCAGGTCCGGTCAGTGCACCGGCAACATCAGCTAATCTTTTCATTGCCGCCGAGTATTCCTCATCTTCCAGACAAGCATAGTGCTCCTTTAGACTATGTCGTAGCTCGATATGGGCAATTGCGTAAACGAGCAGTGCTTCGAGCTCGTCGTCGTTTGCCAGTGAGTCAAAAAGAGCAGTGGTGATGATTATCTTGCCGGTCGGTATGGCAAAAGCATCAATTGCCGGGTTGTCTGCTAAATAAAAAACATAATCGTAGCCCAACAATTGATAAGGCCATTTTTGGAGCACCTTCTGGCCGGCAGCCGTCAAGTGCTTCTGTTTTTCCGAATCGTTATGAAGGGGCTCATAATTTCGCAGCCGCATCGTCCACTCTCTTTCAAGGGCTCTTTCCACAAAGTATTGAGGGAGGTACAGCATTTTGTTAAAGCAGAACTGACTGGCACGGTAACCTTGCGCTTCAGCATCCTCGCGCTTCATGCGCACCGACAGGTGCGGATCTGATAAATGATTACAGGACCATAAGTGATAGAGTTTATCTTGAGGGTCAATGACCACATATTGATGGTTTTCGTCACCCAGCGTCTGCAGCAGTATCTGCTGCACGTCTTCTTCGCTGGTTTGCTCGAGGAGTTCATTGCTGAAGGAAAATTTAATGGTTCCCGAGCCCAGAATGGGATGCGCAAGCTGCAGCGTGATATCTGAGCTCTTAATGACAGCCGCGATTACCCGTGCTTCTAGCTTTTTATCCTGGAAAAATATTTTGCTGACGGTTTTTTCATAAAAATATTCGATGCTCTTATATCGACCAAATCCAAAATTTAATTTGTTCAGTTGGGGCATAATGAGCAGGTTTTTTCCCATGACACCGTTTACGATCGTTTCTTTTGATTTTTTATCAAAAGAGGCATCTGAATTTGCGGATGCAAAAAAAATCCAGGCGATGGCTATCGTCAAAAAACAAATCCAAAAATAACGCTTTTGATGCCTGTTTTGCATGGTTGAACTTTTGCTCCTGATTGAAATTTAGACGGAAAGATCGATTCCTTCCTTTTGGAAACGTTGATTCACCTTATTTTTAATAAGGGGTTCAAGTGATTTTGACCAGTCCTGTGCCAGGGTCATACTTTCCTGAAGAATAAGCGGCCAGGTTTTTATGGTTTTTTTACCCAACTCGGTCTGGTAGAATTTAAGTAAGCCTTTAATATCCTCATGACTGAAGTGCCTGGCATAAATGGGTATAACCATATCGAGAAAGCCGCCCTTGGCCGTCATTTGTTCTTCAATCACCCTGCTTATTTCCTCACCCAAAATTTGATAGGTTTTGGCCGGCAGGTCCGGGCGCGATGCTTTAATCGCCTGACTCATTTGGCGAATAAAAAAGTTCGACATTTGTTTTGTTACATCCGGTGGTCCGGTAATTCGCATCAACTTTTCGATATCGGCACGCTTTGCAGGGGCGATGTTATCGGCGGCGGCCGGCGCTGTCAAAACGCTGGCGATTACGGTCAATATCATAAGGATTTTCGTCATTGCGTTTCTCCTCTGCTCCATGTTCACGGGCATGCTTTATTGGCGACTTTATCAAGCATCTCACGTGCATGCGCCAGCGTTGCTTCGGTGATTTTCTCACCACCCAACATCCTGGCAATTTCTTTGTGGCGGTCCTCGGCACTCAGCAAAAGAATTGACGTGCGTGTCCTTCCCTTTGAAACATGCTTCGATATACAATAGTGCTGGTTTGCGAATTTGGCAATTTGCGGCAGATGGGTAATACAAATGACCTGATGGTGCTCGGCAAGATCGGCCAATTTTTTGCCGACGACTTCGGCGACGCCTCCGCCAATACCGGCGTCCACCTCATCGAAAACCACGGTTTCAATCGAACCGATTTTAGCCAACAGGGCTTTTAAAGCCAAAACGACACGGGAAAGCTCACCACCGGAGGCGATGCTGATCAGGGGTTTTAAAGCCTCCCCCACATTGGGTGAGATTAAAAAGGTCGCCCGGTCAATACCCGTTTCAGTGATCACGCGGTTTTCGACAGTCAGATGGGTGTCGGTTTTTTCGTCAGCCGGTGTGGTTTGCAGCGATACACGAAAGCCGGTCTTTGACATCCTCAAAGTGGCCAGCTGGGCAACGACCTTTTGCGCAAAATCATCAGCTGTTTTTTTCCGCCGGCGCGATAGATCTAAGGCCATCTCACTGAGCTTGGTGTGCAATTTTCTGATTTGCCGCTCCGTTTCACTAATTTTCTCGGCAATATTTTCAATATCGGATAAATCCTGTTCAATGGATTTGAGCCTGTTTAATACCGATTCGATTGATCCACCGTATTTGCGTTTGAGCTTATTGAGCGTATCGAGTCTTTCGTCAACGGCTTCCAGCCGTTTATCATCCATCTGAATAGAATTCAGGTAGCTGCGCAGTTCTTCAATCAGGTCTTCAATTTGATAGGTGGTTTCAGACATTTTTTCGGTTTTGGGCTTGAGCTGCGCATCAATTTGGCTGATCTTGTCCAGATCTTTTTTTACCGCCACCAGCTTCTCCATGACCGAACCCGGTGCGCTGTAAAGGGATTCGATGCTTGCGTATATGGTCTGATAGAGTTTTTCTGCGTTTTTTAGGCGCATCTTTTCCTGCTCGAGATCCTGATCCTCGCCCAAACTCAGATTGGCAGCGGTGATTTCTTTTTTTTGAAAGCCTAACAGTTCAATATGCTCGGCCTGCCGCTGCTGGTTGGCTTTTAATTCTTTTAATTTTTCCAGCAACGGGAGCATATTTTGAAAACACGCGCGGATCTCCTCGCGCAAGGGGAGCAGTTCGCCGAATTGATCCAGAATTAAAAGATGCTGTTCTTCTTTAAACAGAAGCTGGTTGGCATGCTGCCCGGAAATGCTGGCCAAATTTTCGGTAATGGCATTGAGCAGTTGAATGGTGGCAAGTCGGCCGTTAATGTACACCCGATTGGTGTCGTTGCGGGAAATAATCCGTCTGATCAGCAAACCCTCAGAAGGCTCATATCCATTCGCGGCCATTATGCTTGCCGCCCTGCTGGATTGCGCTATTTCAAACAGCGCCTCCAGTTCAGCGCTGTCTGCCCCGCTGCGCACCAGATCGGTCGAAGCCCGGCTGCCCCGCAACAGGTTGACGGCATTGAGAATGATGGATTTGCCGGCACCGGTTTCCCCGCTGAGAATGGTCAATCCAGTCGTAAAAAAGATCCGCAGATCGTCGATAATAGCAAAATTGCGAATGGATAGCTCTTTAAGCATGAATTGACAAAAAAATGGTGAATGATAAAATTCCGCTGAAAATCGGATTCTAAATTTTTATTATTCGATTTTAGGGAAAAATAGTATTACGGATGAATTAAGTTGGAAGAATTTATGGCACAACCCTGAAACTTTGTAAAGACAATTGGAGACCCCGCGATTTTACAAATAAGCTATTGAAATTACTTTAATATTATATCAAAACGATGACGCTTCAACTGCGATCCGTACATCCATCATAAATGCCGGGATATGGTCTTCCCCCAGGGGATCGGATTTCTTGATGGGTGGAATTGATCTCTAATTTATTGCCGGCCCCAACTCCTGGCTTCATTTTGGGTAACCGGTTATTTCTCTGATGCGTTCATACAGCGGTTTTAGGCGTTTGTACATTTTTTTGTAAACATCGTGATACAGTTCATCATATAAAGCATGGTTTTTTGGATTGGGCTCAAAAACCTCTCCAACGTGGGTCATGGCCTTGACCGCTGTTTTGAAGTCCGTATGCAAGCCGGCACCTACAGCCCCATCGATCGCCGCGCCCAGGCCGGAGGTTTCATAAAGATGAGGTTTGCCGGTGGGCAGCCCGAAAATATCGGCAGTCAGCTGCAAAGCGATACGGCTCTGGCTTCCGCCGCCGGACACCCGCAGCGCGGTAACGGGTGTGCCGCTTCGCCGTTCAATGCGCTCTTTGCCTTCCCGCAGGGCATAGGCCAGGCCCTCTAAAATCGAACGATACAAATGGGCGCGCGTGTGGACGTCACCGAAGCCGATGATGGCGCCTTTGGCTTCCGGGCCCGGCATTTTGAGTCCGGGAGTCCAATAGGGCTGCAGTACAAGCCCCATCGAACCCGGCGGAATCGACTCCACTAACCGATCAAACAATACTTCGGGTTCGACACCCTGCCTGCTGGCTTCCTGCTGTTCAGGATGGCCGAATTCATTTTTAAACCAGTTGACCATCCAATAGCCCCTGTATACCTGAACTTCGGTTGTGTGATAGTTCGGCACAGCCGACGGATAAGCTGGCAGAAGCGGTATGGGTTCAATGTATTTTTTATGGGTGACATTAATCGTGGCAGTGGTGCCGTAACTCAAACAGCCGATGGACGATTCAAGGCTGCCGGAGCCGATGACCTCGCAGGCTTTATCCGCAGCCGCGGCAATCAACGGCAGTCCTTTCGGGATTCCGGTTTCTGCAGCTGCTGCGGTGGTGATCTCACCCAGGGGCTGTCCGGGTGCAACAAGTTCAGGTAAAATTGACGGATCGATGCCGGGCAACACCCGCCATTTCCAGTCCCAGCTGGCCGACCAGCGCAAGCGCTTGAAGTCAAAAGGGAGGTAAGCCACCTGACAGCCGATGGAGTCGACAAATTGGCCGGTCAGCCTGTGGGTCAGGTAACCCGAGAGCAGTAAAAATTTGTGAGTGGTTTGCCAGATTTCGGGCTGATAGGTGCGGATCCAGTTGGCTTCGGCTTCCTGCTGCAGATAGGCAACGGTCTTGTTGAGCCTGGCCATTTTGAAAATGAAGCCCCAAAAGCCACCGACCGGCCGCAGCCCGTAGGTTTTGCGCTGGTCCAGCCACATAATCGCCGGGCGCAAAGGATTGCCATCTGCATCGACGTTCACCACGCTTCCCCGCTGAGTGGTTAAGGCGACCGCGGCCAGGCGGTCTTTATCGACATGGTGACGGTTCCAGATTCCCTGGCAGGCTTGAACCAGTGCTTTCCAGAATACAGTCGGATGTTGTTCGGCCCAGGCCGGTTGTTCCGAAAAATACGGGTCAAACGGCACCGCTTCCTTGGCCTGAAGTTGTCCCTGCGGATCAAAGATCAACGCTTTTAAACTTTGGGTTCCGTTATCAATGGCCAGGATCAGATCTTTGCTTTGCATCTCACGAGACCCCCTGGGGTGCCGGGTTTGTGTTTAATTTTAAAAAGATACTATATCAGTCGTACAAAGCGTGTAAAGCATTTTACAAGCCATCTCAAAAATGCATCTAACACTCAACAACTGCGTTAAAAGCCTCCTTAAAATGCTCACATACTCAAGTGTATGCTGCGCTTTTGCGTCGGCTTTTGCCTTGTTCTTGAGCGTAACCTACAATTTTTAAGATGGCTTGTACTCAAA
>Ga0209536_100015012_pt1 | contig 11068 bp, 10 predicted proteins | sample DeeMarSeWOR28_12_FD_187461 | JGI IMG/M metagenome (GOLD analysis project Ga0209536, IMG submission 187461) | Marine sediment microbial communities from White Oak River estuary, North Carolina - WOR-2-8_12 (SPAdes) (version 2) | ecosystem: Environmental > Aquatic > Marine > Intertidal zone >... | reverse complement strand
CGGCTGGCGCGATCGGCGAGATCATTGGCGCGGCGGCCGTCGTAGTCCCTCTCGCCTACCTGGCATCGCAGATTCGCACACAGAATCGTGAAGCCCGCGCTGCCTCGGTACATCAGGTGTTGCATGAGTACTCGGAGGCGATCTCGAGACTTCATGAGCCAGAGATGGCTGACATCTGGGTCCTCGCGCATGAGGACTTCGACAGCCTCAGCCCGTCGCAACGCCTTCGGTTCGTGATTTACCTGATGGGTGGGATTCGGTCATTTGAAGACGCGTACTTCCAATGGCGCGACGATCGCCTCGAGGACGACATCTGGCGATCTCTCTTGGCACCGCTTCGCGACCTCAAGTCGACCGAGGCATTCGCCCGCTTCTGGGAGCTGCGACGCCATCAGTTTCGCCCCGAGTTCGCGGACTACCTCGATGGCCTGGACGTGGGAGAGTATTCCTTCTAGCCGTGCGCGCGCCGCCCAACAGGGCGCTGCAGCTGCGCCCGATTCGTTCGGCGGCGTGAATGACGATTAGCGAGCTCGGGAGCCTTGGGGAGATCATCGGCGCGGCCGCGACGGTCGCCACCCTGCTCTATCTTGCAGCACAGATTCGGGCGAACACGCTTGCAACGAAGCGCTAGGCTCTCGACGACACGATAGACAGGGTGGTTCAATGGGAGGCGCGACTCGTGGGATCTCCTGATCTCCTACGCGCCTGGACCGATGGCGCCCGCGACTACCGGCGTTCGCGAGTATTGGGAGGCGAGCGGTAGGCACACGTTCGCCATCGACTTCGTTCACGAGGTCGACAGACTCTTCGAAGAGGCCGGCGCTACAGAGCACTTGCCCCAGGGACCGCTCCCGTTCCACGTGCCCGCCGCCTGACAAGACGCCGTAGCTGACGCCCAACAGCCGGTTTCGATCGAGGCTTGGTAGCCTTCTGGCATCAATGACTGATGCTCACTCGGCCTCGGAGGCGCCGTTGGCCGCAGCGGAGCGCCGAGTCCGTTGGCCAGCGGGAAGAACCCGAAACACGGGAATTTGCGCTGCGATCGCCTGGAACTCCTCTTGGGGCGCATCCTTGTCTACCGCGACGTGCGGCCGTGCTCCAGGCGCTCGCCGCAGATACGCCTTCAGCACCGGTGCGCGTCTGTCGGACGGGACTTCCTCGAGCCGGACTCGCTCGGTACGCCCATGACGAAGCACGGCCCGTCCGGCCGCCGCCTCGAGGTTCCGGACCCACGCCGCTTCGCGCCCAAGCATCGAGACGAGGTAGCGCTCCCCGTCGACGACGGCCATCACGAGGGGGAACGAGATCGCGCGCCCCGAGCGGCGGCCCCTTACCTCCAGTGTCACCAGGTAATCGGGTGCAATCCCGCGGGCGTGCGCGATCGCCCACCCCCGATTGAGCAATCGTGCCAACGCTCCAGGCCGGTTTCCCCGGTAGAGCCAGCGTTTGAATCGGCGATACGCCATGTTCCAGCGCCCCGGCGAGGCAGCCTACCGCAGCTCCCGCGCCCGCTGGCCAACGAAGCCGCCGGAGCGGTCGGACGCGGGCTTCGCTCACGCGGGCGGCCATGCCCCATACGCGCCGTGGTTAGGCGGCATACGAGCTGCCTGGTGAGAGCGCCTTGCGAGACGTTGCTCTCGCGAGCATATACCTCCAGGCTCTGCGTTGGCCTCCTTCGAAGGCGATCATCGCCAAGAGGTACCCGGCCGTGCGAGGTGCGGCCCGGGGGCCTTCGAGACACGTGCAGAGGCCGAGAGGCATGAACGCGAGATCCAGTTCTTCAAGCGGCGTTGCTGAGGGGTGCCGCACCGGCTAACAAGCCGTTGGGCGGCACGAGCGGGAGCACCTTGCGATGACCAGCGACGTTCGCAGGCGGCCGGGAGAGTGAGCTGGATCCGGGAAGCTGTTCGCGCCGGCACCGCCGCGGGGCTTGCGATGATTCCGTTCGCCGCTGTCTTCCAGAGGCTCGGCCTGCGTGTGAACGAGTATGGAAGAAAGACGCTCGAGCTCTTCGTCGGGAGCGTATCGCCGCCGGTACATTATCTGCTCACCTTCATCCAGCATCTCGCGATCAGCTGGATCGTCGCAGTTCCCCTCGTCCTGCTGCTCGGCCAGATCTCGCGCAAGCGGAACAAGCTCCTGGTCGGGCTCGCCTACGGTGCGGCCTTCTATGTTGCGGTGAACTCGCTCGCACTGCCGGTTGCCTTCGGGGATCCGACGCCTTGGCGCCTTGGATTCACGGTCGTCTACCCGAGCCTCTTCATCCACCTCGTGTACGGCTTCACGGTTGCCCTTCTTGCGCGGCCACTTGTAGCTCCCGGGACGTTCTACAAGCCGAAACTCCAGTGAACTCGCAAGCCCGAACGTTCACGTTCGTTCCGGCCGACAACCGGTCGTAGCTGGCACCCAACAGCTCGTTCGAATCGATGCGTGGTACCGTTCTGGTGGCGGGCGTCGTGCCGGGCATGATCTCGCCGCTCACACCTTGCTGTGGCTCGCCTGCCCTTCGGGTCGCCTGTATCTGCGCTCCCTCCGTCGAGCTGAAGTCGTGAGTGTCGTTGCGTGGGCGCCTCCTGGCCATGGCGCTCGACTCTCCGGCCGCTGACGCAGCTCAGGCGAGAGTCCGTGGCTCTCGAATCCAGCGGCAGGGCCGCAGCTCCCGCAACGATCCGAAGGGACTACGCGTCGAGGCGACGGTACTTCAGGCGGTGCGGCTGGTCGGCGTCCACGCCGAGCCGGCGCTTGCGGTCCTTCTCGTAGTCCTGGTAGTTGCCCTCGAACCACTCGACGTGGCTGTCGCCCTCGAAGGCCAGGATGTGGGTGGCGATGCGGTCGAGGAACCAGCGGTCGTGGGAGATGACCACGGCGCAGCCCGCGAACCCGAGGAGAGCCTCCTCCAGCGCGCGAAGGGTGTCGACGTCGAGGTCGTTGGTGGGCTCGTCGAGCAGCAGCACGTTCCCGCCGTCCTGGAGCACCTTCGCCAGCTGCACGCGGTTGCGCTCGCCGCCGGAGAGCGTCCCCACCTTCTTCTGCTGATCCGGCCCCTTGAAGTTGAAGGACCCGACGTAGGCGCGGGAGTTGATCTCGCGCTTCCCGAGCTGGATCCTCTCCGCGCCGCCGGAGATCTCCTCCCACACGTTCTTCTCCGGATCGAGGGCCTCCCGGGACTGATCCACGTAGGCGAGCTTCACGGTCTCTCCCAGACGGATCGACCCGTCGTCCGGCTTCTCGTCGCCCACGATCATGCGGAAGAGGGTCGTCTTCCCCGCCCCGTTGGCGCCGATCACGCCCACGATGCCGCCGGGCGGGAGCGAGAAGGAGAGGTCGTCGATCAGCAGGCGGCCGCCGTAGCCCTTGGTCAGGTGCTCCGCCTCCACCACCACGTCGCCGAGCCGCGGGCCCGGCGGGATCGCGATCTCCACCGTCTCGGGCAGGCGCTGCTCCTCCTCGGCCCGCAGCTGCTCGAAGGCGTTGATGCGCGCCTTCCCCTTCGCCTGGCGCGCCCGGGGTGACATGCGGATCCACTCGAGCTCGCGTTGCAGGGTGCGCTGTCGCGCCGACGCCTGCTTCTGCTCCAGTGTGAAGCGCTGCTCCTTCTGCTCGAGCCACGACGAGTAGTTCCCCTTCCAGGGAATACCGCGACCGCGATCGAGCTCGAGGATCCAGCCGGCCACGTTGTCGAGGAAGTAGCGATCGTGTGTGATCGCCACGACGGTGCCGGGGTACTCCTGGAGGAAGCGCTCGAGCCAGGCCACGCTCTCGGCGTCCAGGTGGTTCGTCGGCTCGTCGAGGAGCAGCAGGTCGGGCTTCTGGAGCAGCAACCGGCACAGGGCGACGCGGCGACGCTCTCCACCCGAGAGCACCGAGACGTCGGTGTCCCCGGGCGGAACCCGCAGGGCATCCATCGCGACCTCGAGCGTCCGGTCGAGCTCCCAGGCGCCGGCGGCGTCGATCGCGTCCTGGAGCTTCGCCTGCTTCGAGAGCAGCGCGTTCATCTCGTCGTCGTCGAGGGGCTCCGCGAAGCGCGCACTCACCTCCTCGAAGCGCTTCAACAGCGCCCGCGTTTCGCTCACCCCCTCCTCGACGTTGCCGAGCACGTCCTTCTTCGGATCGAGCTCGGGCTCCTGCGGCAGGTAGCCCACCCGAAGGCCCGGGCTGAGGCGGGCCTCGCCCAGGATGTCGGTGTCGATGCCCGCCATGATCCGCAGCAACGTGCTCTTGCCCGCTCCATTCAGGCCCAGGACGCCGATCTTCGCGCCCGGCAGGAAGGCCAGGGTGATGTCTTCGAGGATCACGCGATCCGGCGGCACCACCTTGCCGAGGTTCTGCATCGTGTAGACGAACTCGTGGGCCAAGAGAGCCTCCCCATCACGTCGAGCGAGGATTCGGGCGAGAACCGCGCGGCGCCCCACCGCCGGGTCCGCGCTGGGCGAACGGATGAGGTCCGCCACGACCGGGCCACTCGACCCGACGAAGCACGCGGTCCCGCGAGCGCCCTATTCTATCTACGCCCCGCGCGGAATCCAGTTGCCCCGCGGGTCGGGCACCGGGTCGAGGGTCCACTCCCGCGATGCCGGGCACCGGGTCAAGGGCCCCTCCCGCGGCGCCGATGAGTGGGAGGCGTGCCGCGGTGGCCCCCGCCGCGGTCAGGGGAGATCCATGCCCGCCGATCCGGCCTCGACCGCACCGCCCGACCCGACGTCGCGAGCCTCTTTCGAGCTCTTCGAGGAGCACTACTTCCACGCCGGAGCGTGGAGCGACCTGGTCGACCTGTACCGGGCGCGGATCGATGACCCGACCCTGACCGACGATCCGCGCGAGCGCGCGCGCCTGCTGATCCGTCGGGGTCGCATCCTCGAGGAGCGCGTCGGTGACGACGAGGCCGCCATCGCCACCTATGGCGAGGCTGCAGCGCTGGCGGCGGGCCGTCGACGGGCATTCGAGCGGCTACGCCGCATCTACACGCGACGCCGGAGCTGGCTGCTCATGCTCCAGGTGGCGGAGCTGGAGGTGGAGGAGGTCCGGCATCCCCTCGAGCGCGCGCGGCTCTTCCGGGAGATGGGCGACGTCTGGGAGCACGAGCTCGGCGATCCGGAGCAGGCGTCGCAGCTCCAAGCGCGCGCCCGAGCCGAGGAGAGCGATCCGTCGGAAGACGCCGCACCGACGACCAGCGAGCCGGCCACCGTCGAGCGCGCCTGGCGTCTCGCGACCGAGGGCGAAACCGACGCTGCGATCGCCGTGCTGAACGAGCGGATCGCGCTGCATCCGAACGAGATCGAAGCCCTCGACATGCTGCTCTCCGTCCTCGAGCGAGCGGGCCGCGAGGTGGCGATGGCCGGGGTGCTCGCCCAGCGCGCCGCCGCGTCCACGGACGCGCCCACCCGCGCGGCGGTGCTGGTGAGGCTCGGCGCGCTCCAGGAACGGATCGGAGATCCCGACGCGGCGCGCACCGCCTACGAGCGGGCCCTGGGCGCACATCCCGCGGAGGAGGCTGCGAGCAAGGCCCTGGCGCGTCTCTACGAGGAGCGCCAGGCATGGGACGCGCTGGCCACACTGCTCGAGGCGCGGATCGCCCAGGCAGACTCCGACCTGCGGGTGGAGCTGCTGTGCGAGCTCGGCGATCTCCGCGCCGGTCACCTCGGCGACACCGCAGCCGCGAGCGCGGCCTACCAGCAGGCGCTGGCACTCGATGCCGACTGCGAGCCGGCGCGCGAGGGCCTCGAGCGCATCGCGTCGCGGGACGAGTCCGGGTCGAGACCCAGGGGCAGCGGGTCCTCGGGCGCGATCGACCCACAGGATCCGGATGCCGCGGCCCTGCTGGCGCGATCCCTCGCGAAGCTCGAGGCCGAGGGCGAGGGGGCGACTCCTCACGCGGTCGGGCTGCGACTGCGCCTGGCCGAGGTCGTCGTCGATCGCGGCGAGGACCTCTCCACCGCCATCGAGGCGCTCGAGCCCTGCATCGAGGACGATGCCGCGCTGCTCCAGGTAGCGCGGCCCTTGCGGCGCCTCTACGAGCGGACGCAACGACACGAGGCGCTGACGGACCTGGCGCAACGGACCCGCGCTCTGTGCTCGGATCCGCTCGAGCGCGCCGAGTGGACGCGGCTGGCGGCCCGATCCGCTCGCGCCTGTGCCCGGGCGGACGAGGCCGTCGAGCTCTACGGCAGCCTGCTCGAGGCCTGCCCCGGCGACGCCGAGGCCGAGAGCTTCCTGCTCGCGCTCCACCGCCAGCGGGGCGACGCGCGTCCGCTTCTCTCCCTGCTGCGCAGGATGCTCCCGCGCTTGACTCCCGCCGAAGAGGCCCCTCTCCACGTCGAGGCCGCCGCGCTCCTCGAAGAGCAGCTCGGCGATCCCGACGGAGCGTTCGTTCACTGGCGCCGCGCGGTGGCCCTGGATCCCTGCGACGAGGAGGTGCTCACAGGCGCCCTGCGTTGTGCGGAGATCACGGGCGGAGCGCTGCGCCAGCTCGACCTGCTGGAGCTGGCGACGAGTGCAGCGAGTGCTCCGGGGGACCGGGCGCGACTGCTCGCGCGCCGCGGCGCGCTGCTCACCGACGCGCTCGACTGGACCGAGGAGGGCGCGGAGAGCTGGCGCCGATCCCTCGAGCTGAACCCGAACCAGCCCACCGTCCGCGAGCGCCTCGCGTCCTGCCCGGCGCCCTCCTAGACGGGCCCCGGAACCTCGAGGGGCGGGGTATCCTCGCTCCGCATGAACGACGACCCGGTGGCTCCGGCGTCCTCTGCACTGGACGCCATCCTGGCGCCGACCGCCCGGCTGCGCGAGCTCGAGCCCGGCCTCCTCTCCGCCCTGGACCGGGAGGACGAGGGCGCACCCTACGACGGCAAGGCCGCCGCCTACGACCGCCTGGTCTCCTGGCGGACGTACTCGCGTCTCGCCTGGGGCGTCGACATCGACCGCTACCCGACCTTCATCGGGGCGGCACTGGCCTCCCGGACCTCGGGCTGGGTCGTCGATGTCGCGGCGGGCTCCTGCGTGGCGTCTGCTTCGGCCTACCTGGACTGCCCCCGTCCCATCCTCGTGCTGGACCGCTCGGCGGCGATGCTTCGTCACGGGCTCGCGCGGCTGCGACGCATCGCCGCAGAGCTCCCGACGAACGTGGTCTTCCTCCAGGCGGATGCCAGCGCACTGCCGCTGCGGTCCGACGCGGTGTCCACCGTCCTCTGCCACGGCGCCTTCCACGTCTTCGAAGCGCCCGAGGCGATCTGCGCCGAGTGGACCCGGGTGCTCGAGCCCGGGGGCTCGCTCTTCGTCACCAGCCTGGTCCGGGGGCGGGCCTTCGGCGACGCGTACCTCCGCCTGCTGTGGCGCGCCGGCGAGATCGCCCCCCCGCGTTCTCCCACGGAGTTCGCCGAGGCGATCCGACCCTTCTTTGGCGGGGAGCCACAGCTGGAGAGCGAGGGGAACTTCGCATTCCTCTCCTACGATTGAGCCGGTTTCCGGGGCACTCGCGCGGCTGCTAGGCTGGCGGCCATGCAGTGGGCGCGAAGAAGGGCGAAGATGCTGGCGGCGGCCGTGCTGCTGCTCGCCGCGGTCGGGCAGGCCGGCGATCGGGTCCATCCCTCGCCGGATGCGGTGGAGCCGCTGGCGGCGGGGAGCCGCGTGCCGGCGGTGAGCGTCGAGACGGCGGACGGCGACCCGGTCGATCTGGCCGGCCTCGTCCGCGAGCACGGTGCGCTGCTGGTCTTCTACCGCGGCGGCTGGTGACCCTACTGCAACACGCAGCTCGGCGAGCTGCGCAAGGTCGAAGCCGAGCTCGCACAGCTCGGCTTCCCGGTGATCGCCATCAGCCCGGACCGCTGGGAGAAGATGACCCAGAGCCTCGAGGTGAAGGACCTCGGCTACAGGCTCTACTCCGACAGCGACATGGCGGCGGCCCGCGCCTTCGGAATCGCGTTCCAGCTCGGTCCGGAGCAGGTGAAGGCCTATGCGGGCTACGGCATCGACCTCGAGGCCGCGTCGGGCCGCGAGCACCACCAGCTGCCGGTCCCGAGCGTGTTCCTGGTCGAGGCCGGTGGCACGATCCGCTGGGTCTACTCGAACCCCGACTACAAGGTGCGTCCCGAGAACGAGAAGCTGCTCGAGGCGGCGCGCCGCCTCTCCTCGAGCGCGGCCGAGTAGGCGGCGCGGCGCCGACGCGAACGCTGCAAGCCGACCCGGACCGACGGCGACGGTGGAGGACCCGATGTCGGAGCCGGCACGCAGCTTCGTTCCCGCGGCCGGACACGACTGGCTCCTGCCCCTCTACGATCCCCTGCAACGCCTGCTCGGGGGGGATGCGGCGCGGCGGCGCTTCGTCGATCTCGCCGGGATCGAGCCCGGTCAGCGCATCCTCGACATCGGCTGCGGGACCGGGAGCCTGCTGGCGCTCGTGGCCGGACTCCACCCGCAGGTCGAACTGATCGGGCTCGACCCGGACCCCAAGGCCCTGGCCCGGGCACGACGGAAGTGCGAGCGCGCAAGCATCGGCGTCCGCCTCGATCTCGGCTTCTCGGACGCGCTCCCCTACGTGGACGCGTCCTTCGATCGCGTGCTCTCCTCCTTCATGTTCCATCACCTGGAGGCCGAGACGAAGCGCGCCACCCTGCGCGAGGCGAGACGGGTGCTGGCGCCGGGAGGCGCGCTGCACCTGCTCGACTTCGGAGGCAGCGCCGGGAACGAGAGCGGACTGCTCGGCCACCTCCTCCACGCCGCGGAGCCCCTGCGCGAGAACTTCGACGGCGGGATCCCCGCCCTGATGGAGGAGGCCGGCTTCGCGGAGGCGGGCGAGATCGACCACCGAGCCAGCTGGATCGGTCGGATCGCCCACGTGCGCGGCGCCGTCCCCGGCTGAGGCAGCCGCCGCGAACGGACCTACGACGCGAGCGACTCGTCGCGCCGGCGCGCCAGCACCCACTGGGAGACGCCGAGAGCTCGAAGGACCGGCGCGCGCTCGAGGATCGCCGCGGCGCCGCGCAGCAGTGGACGCACCGGCCCCATCCACGCGGGCTGTTGCCCGGAAATGTTCTCGAAGGTCTGCCACAGGTAGCCGCAGCGCAGCGTCTTGAAGCCGCTGTCCCAGAGCAGGCGGCGCAGCTCCCAGGGCCAGTAGTTGCGCGCCCAGTAGCGCAGGAAGCGTCGCCCCAGCGGCAGTGGGATCCAGGGCACGAAGGGCGCTGCGTGGGAGATGCGGCTCCCGCTGCGCTTCGAGAAGACGCCGTGGGTCTCGAAGGGGTGCAGGCGACTGGGCGAGAAGACCACCAGGTGCCCGCCCGGACGCAGGATGCGGTGCACCTCGCGCAGCGCGGCGCGGTCGTCCGGAACGTGCTCCAGCATCTCGTTCGCCAACACGGCGTCGAAACAAGACGACGCGAAGGGCGCGGCCTCCAGGTCGCCGGCGTGGATACGACCCCCGATCTCCGGCGGCAGCCGGCGCACCGCTTCGAGCTTGTCCTCCGCGAGCTCGAGCCCGCGCACGTCGGCGCCCCGGGCGAGCAGGGCCTTCACGTACTCGCCGCCCCCACAGCCGGCGTCCAGCAGGCGCAGACCGTCGAGCGAGGGCAGCAGGGTCTCCAGCAGGGCGACGCGCCTGGCCAGGTTGAGCGGCGTAGCGGTGTCACCGCCCTCCACCTCGATCGTCCAGCCCGGCGCGGGCGCAGTGGCTCCGAACGTGGTCATCTCCACTCTCATCGACCGATCGACCCCCCGGCCTTTGTGGGCTCAGGAGGCGACGTCGCTCGGCAGCGACGCGTCGGGCTCCTGGATCACGCCGTCGCGAATCTCGATGCGACGGCTCGCCAGCGCCGGCACCCTCGGACCGGGCGTGAGGATGCCCGCCAGGTTGAGCGGATCCACCGCCGAGAGCACCACCGGCTCGTCGTCCGGGGGCAGACGCCGGGTGCGGCGCAGTGCGTCGACCGCGCCGGGGAGCGCGAACTGCTCGCCGGAGAAGCCCGTCACGAAGCGACCGCCGCGAACCAGGCCTCGCGCCTCGAGCCGTCGCAGCGCCAGCAGGATCTCGCGCCAGGACAGCGCCAGATCCTCCCGCGCGAGCACGTCGAAGAAGACGACGCCCCAGCGCGCCAGCAGCTGCTCCGCCAGGGCCTCGGCCAGCTCGTCGGGCTCGGGCCGGGCCGGCTCGGGCAGACGCGCCCAGCGCCCCTCGGACGGACCGCGCGCCGGTCGCCGTCGCAGCCGTGCGCGCGCTCCCGGGAAGGGTCGGGTCCCGGCGCGGCTCCGCCCACCGAAGAGACGGCGCAGCGACTCGAAGCCGTCGGAGGTGACGAGGCCGCGGCCCACCAGCTCCCACAGGCCCGCCTCGACGTCGTCGGCCCCGATCGCCCGGACGAGCTCGCCGTGGAAGAGCGCCCCGCGCCGAGCGAGCTCGCCGTAGAGCGCCGCGGCGGTGGGGTCCGCCGGTACCGCCGGCTCCTCGGAGCCGCGATGGGCCGCCAGGAGCCAGGGCAGATCGTCCCGAAGAGCCAGCGTGATGGGTGTGACCCTCGACGGAGACGGGCGTCGGGCAGACGGAGCGCTGTCGGGGAGCTCGCGTCGCGCGAGCCGCCCCCAGGCCACCTCGCCGGAGAGGCAGAGGGCGTCCAGCCAGTCGCTGCGATACCCGTGGACCCGTGCCGCCATCACCTCCGGCTCCCAGGCCGCCGCCGCCAGCTCGAAGCCCTGGAGCTGCTCGATCGCGGCCAGCGTTCCGCGCCGTCCCTCGCGCCGCGTACCGGGCAGCACGTGCTGCCAGCGCAACAGGAAGCGCAGGTAGTCCCGGGCCGTCACCGGCTCGATCTCGCGGCGCCGACGCTCGCGCGTGTGGGCATGGATGCGCGCCAGGAGCCGCCGCGCGCAGAACTCGACCTCGCCCTCCCGCCGCGGATCCAGGCGCCCGCGCAGCACGAAGCCCTCGGCCTCGAGTCGGGCGAGGCCGCGCTCCACCCGCGCCACGCCGAGGGCGGTCGCGGCAGAGAGCTCCGACGCCGTGCACGGACCCACCCCCTCGAGGTGGCCGCGCAGCACCTCGGCGATGGCGTGGTCTTCGTCGGCGGGTGCGACGACGCTGGCGGGG
>Ga0209536_100015011_pt1 | contig 11068 bp, 8 predicted proteins | sample DeeMarSeWOR28_12_FD_187461 | JGI IMG/M metagenome (GOLD analysis project Ga0209536, IMG submission 187461) | Marine sediment microbial communities from White Oak River estuary, North Carolina - WOR-2-8_12 (SPAdes) (version 2) | ecosystem: Environmental > Aquatic > Marine > Intertidal zone >... | reverse complement strand
ACCTAAACCTAAAGGTTTAACAAAATTAACTGCTGCAACTGGCTGGCTGACCACAGAATCGCCGAAAGTAATAACCCTGGCTCCGCCGCTTGCGGGTATTATTCCAGCTGGATTACCTATTGCGAGTGCTCCATCTGGCACATCTTGGAGGACGACACTATTTGCGCCAATAGTCGCGTTGGATCCAATCTTTATATTGCCAACAACAACAGCCCCTGCATAAATCACGACATTATCACCAATGACCGGGAACTCCTCGATTTCGAATTTCTTATTACCTATGGTTACGTTTTGCCAGATTTTGCAGTTTTCACCAAGCTTGACGTATTTTGAAATGACTATGCCTGTGGGGTGGGGAAAGACCGTGCTTTTCGGCACATTTTTAGGTATGATACAGCTGAATCTGCGCATGAGAAACTTGCGCGGTTGTTGAAACAAATAACCTAACTTCTGGAGAGGATAAACAGGCCTCAGAGGTTCCTTCATTTCATCACCATATTAATACGCCGTCAATCTCCTTGTGCAGTAAATATCCCAATTCGATGAACATATTAGGCATTCTTAAATGTTTTTTCTATCATCTTCCAAATTGATATTAAGAGGCATTGTGGGAGTTATGTTCTTCCGATTTCCGTTTCAAACCCAGTATTAGTGCTCCAATCAGCCCCAATATCACGGTATACATTATGGCTATCAAGTGAATACCGAAACTGGCCACTATTGCTACTTTCTCATTCACACTGAAGGCAACCAGAAAAATGGTGATCGTGACCTCGGTAGTTCCGAATCCCCCAACTGCATAGAACGGCAATAGTGGTAGCAAAGCCATGAAGGACACAATCACGATGATTTCAAACATCCCCAGTTCAATCCGGAAGGCCTGGGTATATATATAATACAGAAGAAACATGAGAATCCATATAATGCATGTTAAGGTAGTGGTCTTAATAATGACCTTCCTGGATCTGATTATCTTAAAAGCAAGTATGGTATCCTCCATTATCTTCAATATCTTCTCTATAGTCTTGAAACGGTTGATCCTCAATCGTGCGGCTAATCCATTGATGTGTCTTTTAACTAAATCACCTCTATAGAGCAGGCCTCCAAGAAGCATGATTAGGAACAGCAGACATGTGGCAATTATCCAGAATGCCCCGGCTATAATTAGCGGAAGGTCTCTTAAAAATAATACAGAAAAGAGAAAGAAGAATGAAATCATCATAAAATCGAAAATCCGAGCAATTACAAGAGTAGCAATCCGCTCCTCAAGGTTTATATTGTGCCTTTTTAATAGATAGATAAATGATAGTTCACCGGTCCGTGCAGGCAGGATCTTGTTCACAAGGTTATGAACCATAACAATGGTATAGAGCTCCCGAAATTTGATTTTCCTTCCAAGTATAAAATAGAATCTCAAGGCCCGGAAAAGGTAGGTAGTGATGTAAATGACAATCCCGATTGCTAAGTAAATCGGTTGGACTTGCGATAGTACACTCGTCACATCATCGAATGTAATTCTTGTGAGTAAAAACCATACCAAGGCCAGGCTTATTATTATGATTACAGAATATTTTAAGTACCCTGCCCTTTTGCTCGACGTCTTGTTATCATCTTGACCTGACATCACGAGTCGTCCCATCTTTGGATTAGTATTTTCCTATTTAGGTCTTACCTTCTGAATAGACTGGAATAATATCCACAGATTCACTCAAGCCATAACTTTATTATAGGGAAACACTTTTTCTAATATGAGACAATCAGTTGATTTTATGAACCCCGTTAATATCTCAGATTGGAGAGGGTACATACGTAGTTTTTACGAAAAATTAAGGAGTGAAATCGAGGTTATTGCCCTAATTATCGTGCTAGCATTATGGTACTTTTTAAATCTAGAAGGCTCCCTTATTTCGGGTGAACCCTTATATGCCAGTGGGGCTAGACATTATGGTGATGGTGATTTTTCATATACATGGGGAGTTAATATTAGGCCCCTGGTTATCTACTTTATTGCCTTCGGTCAGGCCATCTTCGGCGACAACACCTTCGGAACCAGATTCTTCCCTTATGTTTTCGGAATCGCCACAGTATATATCACCTATCAAATTGGTAGAAGATTGATGAACAGAGCTGTGGGATTCTTTTCTGCGTTGTTTCTTGGTCTGATCCCAACATACCAAACCCATTCCACTCTTGCCACTCTTGAAACAATAAGAACTTTTTTTGTTTTGGCCCTGATATATCTTGCAGTAAAGTATCCTGGTTCTGATGAATTAAAGAAGAGGAAATACATAATTTTCATGGGTATTGTAACTGCCTGCGGGTTTTGCGCCAAGCAGGATATGTTGTTCTTCATACTGTCATTCATCATCCTTTTGACCTTACTAAATTGTAGGCTTCTTATCAAGATAATTAAAAATTTCTTTAAATTCCTAACAAATTATCACAACATTTCAAAATTCATCAAACAGAACAGAATCACGCTGATACTTTTCTCAATCCTCGGTATAATTTCAGGGGCGGCCTTCAAATATTTCTGCACCAGGGTTTGGGAGGGCCTGTCCCAGGAGCAGAGAACAAGAATCACCTTAAAAATTCCTGGATTCTTTTCAAACTCCCTTAACCTTCCTGACAGTATTTCAAGTTGGGTACTCTTTCTTGTGCTGGGTATTGTGGCATTCTTTGTATTGTGGATTATATATGTGGTTTATGGAAAGGATATCAAAATTGCGATCCGGGCCTTCTTTGTCCCAAAGAAAGTCAGTAGAGTTCAAAAGATAATCCTGTTTTGTTTTTCTTTTTTAGTAACCTTACTCGTGATATATATCCCCTATCTGCGTAAATCCCATTATATAATCTATTATCTCGGAACTAAAGTGTTTTTCCCTGTGCTCAATATCTTTGGCTTCTCCAGCACCCCCAGCGGTGAGTCCGGCCACCTGGTCGCAATGGGGGATGAGTTGTACACCACGCCCCCAATGGAATACTATCTCTACTGGATGGTAATAATGCTCGGTTTGGTCTTTGTGATTTCCCTCGTTGTATCCGCCGTTATTGCTGCCTATTTGCTGATAAAAAGGAGAAACCAGGTTCAAAGGAAATATTTCCTGCTTTATCTCTATATTCTGGTCCCTCTCATCGCCTACCAGCTGCGATCAACCAAACTCGAATACCATCTATTTCCACTCTTCCCGCTCTTCATGATTCTCATCACATCCCATATATTCGAGATTCTAATCTCGATTAAGGAGAAACTTCCGAAATTAATATCAAAAAATCGCTTGAATATTATGGGGAGTATATGCTGTGCAGTTCTTCTTCTGGCTCCGACATCGCCCCTATGGCAATCAATTGACAATCCTCGTTTTGCGAGCAGTTCCGGTTATGACGAGGTAACAGAATTCATCATGGCATATGTTGATACCCATCCCGGTTCAAATGTTACGGTGGTGGCCCATGATTCAATCGGCATAGTGTATTATCTCAATGAAATTATCCCCGAGAACCTGACCATAATCGATAGATTGTGGGGGGGAATCAATGAAACCGATTTACACAACATGCTTCTTAACGGGGAAATAGATATTGTAATAGAGACGAACGATGTAAGGACAAAGAACTCGGATGCCACATCATATATCCATGAAAATAATATTCGAAGCATAGGGCTTTCCGAAACATCTACAGTAACTGTAATCTATTGGATGAAGGAATAAAGAGGCTTTCTAGCCGGATGGAGGGACCGAAAGTTCCAGCAATTTGTTAATATTCGTGGCTGTCCCTGCCCAGCTGGCATTCTCTTGGACATAGGTTCTACCAGCGGTTCCCATTTTCATCGTACGGTCAAAATCCTTTAAAAGCGATAAAACTGCCTGGGCTAATGACGATACGTCTCCCTTTCCAACTAATAGTCCGCAGTCCTCCTTTGCAAGAAAATCCAGGTAAGGGACATTGGTGGCCACAACCGGTTTTCCGCAGGCCAAATACTCGTATATCTTGATTGCTGAAGAGCCGCTTTTCTCCCTGCCCTCGGCCAGCGGTGCAACGCACACATCGCTGGCATTTATGTAAATCGACACCTTTTCGTAATCGACCCAACCCGTGAATACAACGTTATCCTCGATTTTAAGTTCCCTCGTCCTCTTTTCCAGGGCCTCCTTTTCCTTTCCGCCGCCCACTACAAGGAAAACCGCATTTCCCATTTCCTTCAGGATAAGGGGCATAGCGTCCAACATATGTACCAAACCCTGCCAGGGTGCGAGATTGCCAGTGAAGCAGATGTACCGTTTATTTGCATCGAGACCCAGTTCCCGGATGCAGTTCTCCCTGTCCATGGGCTTAAAGAGCTCCGTATTGGCCCCGTTTGGAACCACTGCGATTCTCTCCTTGGGGACGTTGTAGAGTGCGTGAATGTGGTCCTTTATGCCCGGGGTGACGGCGACAACCACTGCCGCCTCCTGGAAGAAACGGGTTCGCATGCTCTTTCTGAAGCCTTTAAACGAACCACTGTCTCCCTTTCCTGAAAGAAGGACCCTCTCCTCCTCCACTATAGCATTTATCTCAACGGCATAGGGGACCTTTAGTAATTTATGAAGGGCATACCCGGTTTTAGGAGAGGTTCTTCTTTCGTAGATTATTTCCGCATTAAGCTCTTTTGCCACTTTCTTGCAGAACCGAATAGTGGAAACATCGCTCAGGCCGCGGCCCGAGGTTTTAAAGAACAGCTTCAGGTTCGAAACACTGCCCGCCCATGCCATCTCTATTTTCTCACCAGGGTCAGCTGTGACTAGCGCGACCTTGTTCCCTGTCTCAGCCAGGGATAGCGCCAGCTCCCTTACATGTATGCTGTCTCCAGCTCTGTACGACAGGTTTACATCCAGTGCAAGAAACAAAATATTCATGATATTCCATGTCATAATAACTCACCCGTATATATAAATTGAGCAGAAATCATAGGCAAGAATTGTCGATAACGGAAATTTGAGCAAGAAACCAAGGGCAAACCGGTTCAATAGCAGTCGAGAAAACGGAAAACAAAAGTTTACTTTCTATTTCTATTTACTATCAAAATAATAACCAATATATAGGAAAAAGCACTGTTGCTTTGACAGGATAGACCAATGAAACTACAGGAGTAGGACCGATGAAAATAGCTTTGGTTACACCCTATTATTTTCCCGTGCTCGGTGGTTACACACTCATTGCACAGGGGTTATCCGAGGCCTATCTTAAAAAGGGGCACAAGGTATATATTTTAACCCCCAGCTGCGACGAATCCCATAAAAACGAAAATGTATTCACGTTCGACACGAGGCACATCCAACGCAACGAAAAGACCCAGGTCATGAAGGGTTTAAACTTCTGGGAGAAAATGTTCGGATTAAGAGAAATGACGAGCATTCAAAAGGACATGATTTTAAAGATTGAGAGGCTCAATCCCGATATTGTTCACACTTTTGGAGCGGTGCAGTTCGCCTTTGTGGGCACCGTGAGCTCGGCAAGATCCTTTAAATGGATACATACATTCATTACACAGCCGCCAAAGAGGCTATCTTTCATAAAAAAAATGATGGTAAAGAAAATATATAAACGGGCCGACTTGATGACCGCAACGGCCGACAATCAGATCAGAGAGATCAAGGATAATTACGATTTGGACATAGGGAAGGTAATCAGAGTGGGCGTGGACACCGCCATATTTAATCCACCATCACAGCCAGTGACCGCTCCCATCGTCGGGACAGTATCCAATTTTGTTTGGAAGGATAAGGTTGAAGGCTTATTGTTGTTGATCAGATCGTTTAAGAAGGTCGTTTCCAATATGCCAAACGCCGAGCTGAAAATCGTGGGGGAGGGACAATACCGACACCTTGTGGAAAAGACGGTCAAAGACCATGGTCTGGTGGAGAACGTTGCCGTCCTTGGAAGAAAAGATAGGGACGAGCTCGGAGCATTCTATCGGGGAATTTCCGTCTTTGCCCACATCAGCAAACAGGATACACTGCCCCTGACTGTGCTGGAGGCCATGGCTTCCGGCCTTCCCATCGTCGCATCAAATATTGGAGACATTCCCCAGCTCGTGACAGAAGACGTAGGATTTGTGACGGCCTTTGATGAAAGGGCCATTGCAGGCTCCCTGTTGAAGTTGTTGGGTTCAGAGGATATGAGATTTAAGCTGGGATCCAAAGCTAGAAATAAGGTGATTTCCGGTTTCTCATGGGGTGTTGTCGCGGATGAATACCTGACCACATATGAAGAATTGCTCTTATCCAGTTCCTGATAAAGAGGTTTGACAATGAAAGAGGTCGCAGTGATCGGAGCCGGCGTAGCGGGCCTTTACTCTTCATTGGAATTATTGAAAAGAGATTACAAAGTCACTTTAATCGAAGCACGAGAGGCAGTGGGCGGGATGGCCCGAAGCATTACGGACGGGGGATTCATCTTCGATGTGGGTTCGCATGTGATCCATACCAACAGCCCAAAATACAGGGAATTTGTAAGTGGGCTTTTGGGTAATGATCTCCTTGAAAAGAATATCACGGCCAAATCGTATTTTGAAGGGAAGTACCACAATTTTCCCCCTATCATGGGGGACATCTTCGACTTCCCGAAGAAGAAGGCACTGAAAATTCTTCTTTCTCTTTCCCTGGGTCGAATAAACCAGTTTAGAGGGAAAAAAAGATCATTTGAGGAGCAATTGATATTTCTAGGTGGAAGGGATTTATACGAGACATATTTTGAAGGATACACCGCGAAGTTCTGGGGGGTTTCACCAAAGGACCTCTCCTCCGAATGGGTACCGAGAAGGGTGCTTCCACGATTTTCAGGTAGATCTGCCCTGGCAAACGAATGGCAGGCCTACCCAAAACACGGAGGCATCGAAACGCTCTCAAAACGTATGGCAGAACTAATCGAGAAGAAAGGGGGTGTAATTCACACGCAGACGAGACTTAAAGAGGTCCAAAGTAAAGGCGGAAAGGCAGTTGGCATTACTGCAGAAACACCAAAGGGCGATGAAAACATCCCCTGTGACAGCATTATATCCACGATTCCATTACCCCAGCTTTTTAAGATATTGGGAAAGAAGTTTGAAATCGGTTACAGATCGATGATATTTGTGTTTCTCAAGGTAAAGGGAGGGGAGATCCTGCCAGATACAACCATATGTTTCTTCCCGTCCAGCAAATTGCCGTTTACTAGGTTGTATGAGATGCCGAAATACAGCCCATTTACCTGCCCTGAGGGGTACACATCACTGGGTGTCGAAATACCCTGCTTCTATCGGGACAGGGTCTGGAACACCGATGAGAATGAAATGTGTGGAAACGTCACAAGCGCTTTGGCAAATGAGAGGATCATATCGGAGGAAAAATTGGTAGGGTGTCTAGTTCGCAGGGAGCAATATGCCTACCCGATCCCGACTTTTAATTACTATGAAAGAATTGAAAGCGAACGCAGTGCTATCGGTCTTTCAAATCTATTTATCGCAGGCAGGATGGGCTATTTCCAGTATCTGGATATGTGCGATGCAATGGAGAGCGGTGAGAGGGCTGCAATTGAGGTCGAACAATCATTTCGAAAATAGCGCGTTAGGATGATACTTACGGGCAACCATAAGAATCACGATTTTCATTGTTGACTGTTGCTAGGTGATTGTCTCAACGTAATATTTATAAAGTGATGATTGACTACACAAAAATATGAAAATCTGTTTTGTGACCCCCTACTCGCCCAGGGAGGTTGGCGGGGTTAGCAAATTTGTCACCGAGCTTTCTAGGGGTTTGCACAAAGAGGGTATCGATTCGATTACAATCACAAAGAAAATTGAAAATGGAAAACAATCGAACCTGGATATCATCGAGATCGACTTTCCCAAGCTGCGATTCGTTGGCGGAATATTCTTCACTTTTAAAGCCATACGCATCATAATAAAGAAGAGAAAGGAAATCGCCATCATAAATCTGCAGCGGCCTTTTATTGTTTCCCAGGCAATATTGGCCATGGTAAGCAAGATTCTAGGTTTACCCGTGGTCTCTACTACTCACGGGGGCTTCCCCCTTTATAGAAGCCCGATTCGATTGGCTTTTACAAAAATGGTAGAGAAGACAACTTTCGCCTGTTCAAATGCAGTGGTTTTTGTTGACAAAAGGGGAATGGAGCTGAGAAAGTATCCAAAAAGCATACTTATTGAAAACGGTGTCGACGTCCATCATTTTCGATTTAGAGAGGATCTAAGAATAAAAATCAGGGAGTCCCTGGGTATTCACGAGAAGGATTTTGTATTGATTTTTGTGGGTCATGTCCTGTCCCATAAAGGAATCTACGAACTCCTATCTGCAGTTTCGAAAATAAAAGTGTTAAAGGATTCCAAACTCAGGGCGCTCTTTATCGGAACCCTATATGATGAAGAATTACCTAAGTTAAGGAGATACATCCAAGATTTAAAACTATCGGACGGCATCGTGCTGCTTGGTGTGAAGACCGATGTTCATCCCTATTACTGTGCCGCAGATGTATTTGTTCTGCCTTCACACGATGAAGGATTGCCGCTTGCCTTATTGGAGGCCATGGCCTGCGGCCTTCCCGCGGTCGTAAGTGAGGTTGGCGGTAATCCATTCGTCATAGAGGATTTCGAGGACGGGTTCCTCGTAAAACCCTCCAATATTGAAGACCTGACTGATAAGATAGAATGGTGCCTGGAAAATCCCAAAGAACTCAAAACGATGGGGGAGAATGCGGAGATTAAAGCGAGAAATAAGTACAGCCTTGAGAGAATGACTGGGGAATACATCGAGATATTCAGGAGAATATCAAACGGGGATTAATCACCGGCATATCCGTCTCTGACACCCTTCAGAGTTGTGAACTTGAAATTTTTATCAATATATTCGAGCAAGGATGAAAAGGGTTCCAGGTCAGACGAGCAGATGTCGTAGACCCAAGGTTTGAGGTTTGGATGATATTCTTTGATGTCCAAAAGCTCCCAGGGGTGTATTAGAAAGGTCACATATTCGGATTCAACTTCTTCTATGGTAGCAATGGTCTTCTTTAATCCGGCGTAATTCAAATATCCCATGCCCACAGGAGCTCCCGTCATGTGGGGGTTTTCCGTTAGGGGTATTTCAAGAACCGACGAGTTTCCCTGGGCAGTAATATCATTTTCTGAGGGATAATAGGGCCTTCTTGGGGCGTTTCTATGGTCGAATAATGTAAATAGCTTCCACCTTTTTGTATGTCTACCGGGCAATACTGATGAATCTATTGTATAACCTAATTGTTCAATCACTTTTATTGTATCTCCGTTTGCACTGAAATTTGGTGTGCGAAACATAGTTGGAGTTGAACCAAGATTCTTCTTTATCTCATTAGAAGCCCTGGAAATATCCGTTAACTGGTCTTCAAAGCTCAAATTACAGTAGAAATGGGGGGTATGGCTGTATCCATGACATCCTATCCCGTGTCCCCGGTCTGCGATATGTTTGGTCAGTTTTGAATACCGTTTTGTAATATCTGCCGTAAAAAAGAGATCAATAATGATCCCCTGCTCGTCAAGCAAATCCAAGAACGGGGGGAGACCCTTTTCCACCCCGATATAGCTATTGCTGAGATACTGCGTCAAATCCGGCTCGACGTCCATTGAAATCAGCACTTCCGTTTCCCTCATTATCCATCACCGCGAACCGTGATTTTGTGCTTCTTTATTCCAAGCACCTTAAGCATATTAATCTCCTTGACCGGGTTCTTGAACCCGAACCTGGAATGAGCCTTTAACGAAGGGTCGTTATCTGACAGAATACCCACATAAACGTTCTTGTATCCCTCTTTTCTACCCCATTTAAAGATTTCACTGAGAATTTGATGTTGAATACGTTTACCCCGTTCCTCTTCAAATATCAGTTCGTCATAGATCCATATACTCCGTTGATCTCCATTTACTTTGTAGTAGATTTCCGGAAAATAATACGAGTGCTCCCTGACCCAGGAATAACCGCATATCCTATCACCCCTTTTTGCAACAAAACATCTGTCCCCGTTTTCGAGTCGCCCCAACATCACCATCTTGTGGGAGGGTCTCTTACCACGCATTAGCAAATCAAGATATTCTTTATCGATCTGAGCTATCGTTACATCGGGTGCATTTTTGGTGGATGACGGTGTGCAATCGATATCCATTTTATAAATGAGCATGTGGGCCCTTTCGTACAGGGCCTTCTTCGTATATCTCGATATCCGCTTGAATGTCAACTTCTCACCGCGGATTCTCATCTATTGCCTCCTTTGGGCGATTCTTTTAACAGTCTCTCTTGCGCCATGCCTTTTCAAATATCCTGCACCCATAATCATGGTGTTCAGGGCAACGGGGGGCATAATTTTCATATATGTGTTAAAAGAATGCATCTTTCCGCCCCATCGCTCCTTAAACTGCCTTAGGCTGTGGTGGTCCGGGGAGGTTTTACCAAAATCCACCTCCATTTTTCTTTCCTTTGCCATTTCTATCAGGCTGTAGTAAAGCAGGTGGTTTGGATTGAATTTGAGGCAGTCCGGTTCTGAGCAGTTGTCAAATACATGAATTCTGCCGTTGAATATAAATGACATCAGACCTGCAATGCACACACCATTGTGCATAACCCTCCTGATATCAATATTCTCCGGGGGAATTGAACCGAGCACATCAAAGAATGTATCCTTGAAAGGTTCTGAGCCGTGTTTTCTTTTGGTGATCGCATGCAGCCCAATGTACTCCTCCATGGCTTTGCTTTTTGCGTCTATTGGCTCAACATCCATCCCCTCCTTAAGGGCTTTCTTTACAGCGTTGCGGGTTTTCTTGTGAAATATGCTCATCGTATCCTCGATGTCGTAGAATTCAGATAACACAAATGTCAGGTTTTTCGCAATTATTTTGTAAGATCCATCATTTAAAAAATAATCCATCGTCTTATTATCATAATGTCCACGAACATATGCTGCAGGAACACCTTCCTTCTTCCCGATATATGCAATCTTATTGAAAAGCTTCTTAAACACGGCTTTCACTTGCACTGTTTCCTTTGCATACTTATCATTCACACAG
>Ga0209536_100015010_pt1 | contig 11068 bp, 5 predicted proteins | sample DeeMarSeWOR28_12_FD_187461 | JGI IMG/M metagenome (GOLD analysis project Ga0209536, IMG submission 187461) | Marine sediment microbial communities from White Oak River estuary, North Carolina - WOR-2-8_12 (SPAdes) (version 2) | ecosystem: Environmental > Aquatic > Marine > Intertidal zone >... | reverse complement strand
CTGGTGCTGTGGACTGACGCCACCTACAACATTAAGGCTGACTGTAACGTCGGGAACGGCAGCTACACCATAAGCGGTACCTCGCTCAGCCTGATGCCCGGTCCCATGACCCTGACCCAATGTGATCCTGATTCGCTGGACAATCAAAATTTAGAGCAGTTGAGTTACGTGCGCACGTATGTAACCGATGATGGGAAGTTGGTACTGGACCTCTTCGCAGACGCCGGAAATATGATCTTCGCTAATGCCGGCCCTGTGCCCTATGAAGAACTGGTGGCCTACGGCCGCGCTGGTGTTGCTGCAGAAGACATGGACCCCAGTTCGATTTCCATTGACACCATGGACTTGCTTTACTCCTGGCAGGCAAGTCTGGTCGAGGCCACGCCATATGATGACAGCCAGCCGCCTGGACCGAAGGGCTTGCCTGAGCACTTGCAAGTCAACTTCGGCGTCACCGACCCGGCCGATGTTCAATTTGGCGACCCAATTATTCACATCATTCCCACTGAGGAATACAAAGCGCTGTGGGATGAGGCGGGCAACAGCGCCGTCAGTGACCGGCTGACGATGCTAGAAGACCTACTGGCCGAAAGACCAGATCCGGCCACAGCCCGGTTGCCCGTCCTTCCATTTGAAGCTTATCAAGTGATGGGCGCCGGCAATCTAGGCGTTATCGCCCAGAGGGAGTTCCTGGACGCACCCTGGGGCTGTGGCATTCGCTTTTTGGCCACACCCATGCAAGACATAAACCCTATTCTCAATCGCAGCGTTGTCTACATCCAGCAGGGCTTGACCGATGATGGCATGTACCTGGTCAGCTTTATTTATCCCCCCGTATCAACTTCTGTCCTGCCGGATGATGTCAGCGAGGTATCTGAAGAAGAATTCCAGCAGGCGAACAGCGACTGGGCCACTTACCTTCAGGAGAAAGAAGCGTTACTTAATGGCTTATCCGCTTCTGATTGGGAGCCAGACCTGGCTACTCTGGATGAGGTCATTGGTTCCTTGAAATTTGGCGATTACGGTGGATAAAGTTAATGTACCGCGTTCCGATTTAAGTTAGGAAACGTGTCTAAATAAGTTCCATATGATAACTAAGCAAATGCAAGTTGAAAACTGCTTGTCTTGCAGATTTTAAGTCTGTATTCGCCTGTCATTCGATTGTATTTCCTATTTACTCACGCAGATGAAGCTATGAAGCTGATTTTATAGGTACTTTTTGAGGAGGTAAATTTTCATGAGAAAAACAGCCTTTTTGGTTAGCTTATTACTATTGTTGATTCTGGCAGCTTGCTCCGAAGAGCCAACGCCAGAACCGGAACCGACACCGGTTCCTGAGGTGGTTGAGCCGACTGAGGAGCCACCGGCCGAGCCAACCGAGGAGCCGACCGCAGAACCAACTGAAGAACCGACCGTTGAGCCACCGGCACCCACAGAACCAGCGGCGCAACCCGCAGCCGAGATAGTCGTCGATCCAGAACTGGTTGGCGTGCAGTGGCAGTGGGAGGAGTTCCAGGATACGGCCGGCATCAACTCCTTTGATGTGCCCGATCCAAACAACTACAAGATCCTCTTCAACGCCGATGGTACGGCCAATATCAAGGCCGACTGCAACATGGTTGGCGCCACCTACGAGAGTGACGGCAGTTCCCTGTCAATCAATATGGGGCCCTCGACCATGGCCTTCTGTGGTGAAGAGTCGTTGGATCAAATCTACCTGGCTAGGCTCGGAGAGGTGGCCAGCTATGTCATCCAGGACGGCATTTTGTACCTGAACCTGATGGCCGATGCCGGCAACATGGTCTTCGGCCGTGGGCCATTGACCATCACCCCAGACCAGATCAGCCTGGACACCCAGGGCCTGCCTTATTCCTCGCAAGCGGTGGTTGTGCCCGAACAACCCTATGACGAGAGCCAGCCGCCCGGGCCCAAGGGATTGCCCGAACACATCCAGATCCTGTTTGGAGCCAGCGACCCGGCCGAGCGGGATCCTTCGGCTCCCATCATGTACCTGATCCCCGTGAATGCTTACCGGGATATGTGGGAAGAAGCTGGCAATGAGGGCGTCAGCAACACCATTGAGGCCATCCAACAAGTTGCCTTCACCATGGTCCGGCCAGAAGATAGGCTGGGCTTGCCGGCACTGCCCGGCGAAGAGACCGTGGGCGCCAATGATATCGCCGTGCAATTCGGCCGCGCCGTGCCAGCTGGTGAAGTGAACGAGAATAGTGCTACCCAAACCGGCTATCGTTTCGTCGGCCGTTGGGCTCAAGATGCCAACCCGGTGACCAACCAGAATCTGCGCTACGTTTACCAGGGCTTCACCAACGACGGCTATTACCTGGTCTCCTTTTGGTACCCGGTGACCAGCTCGCAGATCGCCGATGAGCCCACGGCCGAGGCGATAGAACAGGTGAATAGCGACATCAACGCCTATCTAGCCGCCGAGACCGAGCGCTTGGATGCGCTGGCGACCAGTGATTGGGATCCTGACCTGGCTACGCTTGACGCCTTGGTTGCCTCGCTGGAGATCGAGGGCATGGTCTCAGCCGGTTTGCAAGAGAAAACCTGGCTGTGGACCGAAGGTCCGGCCCAGCCCGGCAGCAGCGAGAGCGTCCAGATCGAGGATCCAACCCTCTATCAAGTCAAGTATGGTCTGGACGGCATTGTCAACGTCATCGCCGACTGCAATCTGGCCAATCTCCCCTATGAACTCACCTCGACGGGCATGCAGGGCGGCATGCTGGTCCAACCTGGGCCGGTCACCCTGGCCCAATGTGCGCCCGAATCCTACTCGGACAGCTTCATCAATAGCATCCAGGCCGCCCAAGATTATCGTGTCCTGGCTGGCGGCGATGTTTTGGAGTTGGTCCTCCCGGCCGGCGGCGGCGTGCTGACCCTGGTCAATCTGGCTAGCTATGAAGCGCGGGTTGACCCACCCGAGCCGGGGGCTGGCGAGCCGACGGCGACCGTCACTTCTCCGGCCGGTGCCAACGTGCGCACCGGTCCCGGCACCGAATACCCCGTCATTGGCGTGGCTCCCCTCGGCGCCACCGGCCGCGTGGTCGGCGTGAGCGAGGACGGCGGCTGGTGGGTCATTTTCATCCCCGGTGCGCCCAACAACCAGGGCTGGGTGTCGGCTTCAACAGTCCAGGTGGAAAATGTTGACAACGTGCCCGTGATCGCTGCACCGCCACCACCGGCTCAGCCAACACCAGAGCCTCTGCCAACCGCGACCCTGCCGCCCTCGGCCGATATTACCTTTGAGGCCAGCCGGACGACCATCAACGCCGGCGAGACAGCCACGCTGAGTTGGAGCGTGGAAAATGTCACCGCAGTTTACATGTTCCCTGTCGGCGCCAACTACCAGAATTACCCGACCACGGGCCAGGGCAGCAAGGAAGTGATGCCTGGCATCACCACCACCTACGTGTTGTTGGTCTTCAATACCGACGGCTCGACCAGCTCTGAGTCTATCGAGATCACCGTGGTCAATGGGCTAACGGCCAACCAGTGGACGTTACAATCCTACAGCTCGCCGGAGACCGGCTACCGGACGCCCCTCCCAGGCACCCAGATCACGGCTCGTTTCGAGGCCAATGGCAACTTGAGCGGCAACAGCGGCTGCAATACTTACAACGGCGGTTTCATGGCCTATGACCAGACGTTGCGGGTCAGCGATTTAGGCGTCACTCAAGTGCTCTGCAATGACCCTGAAGGGGTGATGGAGCAGGAGTCGGTCTATCTGGGCTTGCTCAGGCAAGCGGCTCGCTTCTCCATATCGGCTGGTCAGCTGAGCGTCTTTGACAGCGCCGGCAACCGGACCCTGGTCTACAATGCCGGGTAGCTGTTCAGAGAACCGTTGATTGGTATTAGTCATGACTCATCCCGCAGTCAGGGATGAGTCATGATAATCCTGCTGGCTCTAAAAAATACTCATTTAAAGGAGGTAACCATGTCATTAAAAGAATATAAACCAGGTACTGCTTTCACCGGCGTTGTCGGACGCACGTACGATCAATCCGAGCCGGCCTGGCCGGAGCCGCCCCGGGCTAAGGAGGGTGCACCCAATGTCCTGTTCATCGTCCTGGACGATACCGGCTATGGGCACCTCGGCTGCTATGGCAGCCCCATCGCCACGCCAAACTTGGACAGCTTGGCTGAAGGCGGGGTGCGCTACAGCAATATGCACACCACGGCGCTGTGTTCGCCCACGCGAACCTGCATCCTCACCGGCCGCAACCACCACTCCAACAACATGGCCTGTATCACCGAGGGCTCGACCGGCTATCTGGGCTACAATGCCAATATTCCCTTCGAGAATGGCTTCCTGTCGGAGATGCTCTTACAGCATGGCTACAACACCTATGCTGTGGGCAAATGGCACCTGACACCCGTCGACCAGGTCTCGCCCGCCGGGCCCTACGACCGCTGGCCCTTAGGCCGCGGTTTCGAGCGCTACTATGGCTTTTTGGGCGGTGATACACACCAATACTACCCTGAACTGACCTACGACAACCACGCCGTCGAGCCGGAGAAAACGCCGGAGGAAGGCTATCACCTGACGGAAGATTTGGTGGATAAAGCCATCAGTTTCATTGCCGATACCAAGCAGGTGGCGCCCAACAAACCCTTCTTTATGTACTTTGCCACTGGGGCCATGCACGCTCCACATCACGTCCCCAAAGAGTGGGCCGACAAGTACAAGGGCATGTTTGATGATGGCTGGGACGCCTACCGCGAGAAAGTCTCTGTCCGCCAGAAGGAATTGGGTGTCGTTCCGCAGGACGCGGAGATGTCACGCCACGATCCCGACGTCCAGGAGTGGGACGTGCTGCCAGAGGATGAACGACGGCTGTACGCTCGCATGATGGAGGTCTATGCCGGTTTCCTAGAGCATACCGATTTCCACATCGGCCGCTTGCTCGATTTCCTGAAGAAAATCGGCGAGTTCGATAACACCCTGATCATGGCTATCTCTGACAACGGCGCAAGCGCCGAAGGCGGCCCCTCCGGTTCGATTAACGAGAGTTATTTCTTCAATAACGTCCCCGAATCTGTAGAAGATAACCTGAAGGCTATCAATGATCTGGGCGGTCCGGAATATTTCAATCATTACCCCTGGGGGTGGACCTGGGCCGGAAACACGCCCTTTCGTCGCTGGAAGCGCGAGACCTACCGTGGCGGTATCAGCGATCCTTTCATCGTTCACTTCCCCAGTGGTCTCAAAGCGAAAGGCGATGTGCGCACGCAGTACACGCACGCCATCGATATGGTGCCCACGGTGCTTGACCTGTTGGGGCTTGAGGCTCCTACCAGCATCAAAGGCGTCACCCAGTCGCCCATCGAAGGCGTCAGCTTTGCCCACACCCTTGAAGATGCTGAGGCGCCCAGCAAGCGCAAGACCCAGTATTTCGAGATGCTGGGCCACCGTTCCATCTACCACGATGGCTGGCGAGCCGTTTGCCCCTGGCCCGGCCCATCCTTCACCGAGGCCGGCACGGGTTTCGGAAATCCTATTTCGGCCGAAAAACTAACCGAGTTGGACGAAAACCAGTGGGAACTGTACCACGTGGCTGAGGATTATGCCGAGAACTATGATGTGTCCGCCGAGAACCGCGCGAAGCTGATCGAGTTGATCGCCCAATGGTACGTGGAGGCGGGCAAATATCATGTGCTGCCCATCGACGGACGTGGTCCGATACGCGTGATGGACGAACGGCCGACCATCGCGGTGGCTCGCACTAGCTATACCTACTATCCAGGCACACAGCCGGTACCGGTATCCTCCGGCGCCTTCGTGTTGAACCGACCACATAGCATCACCGCCGAGGTGGAGATCCCGGAAGAGGGCGTTGAAGGCGTCATCTTCTCCCACGGAGGCAGCGATGGCGGCTATTCATTTTATGTGCAAGACGGCAAACTACATTACATACACAACTATATGGCCAGCGAGTATCTCCATGTCGAGTCTGTGGAGGCAATACCGGCCGGGAAGCACAAGCTTCGGTTCGAGTTCGAGGTTACGGGTCCGCCGGACATTCCCGGAGGTAAGGGTGTACCCGGTCTCGCCCAGCTTTACATTGATGACAAACTGGTTGGACAGGCCGAATTCCCTTACACGACGCCACTGATGTTTGGCGTTGCCGGAGGGGCACTGGAGTGCGGCCGGGACAGCGGCGCGCCCGTTACACCAGCATATGCACCACCCTTTGAGTTCACCGGCACCATTCATAGCGTGACGGTGGATGTCAGCGGCGAGTTGATTAGAGATACCGAAGCCGAGATGCGCATGATAATGGCCCGCCAATAGCGCTTTCGTAATAACACAATTAGGCCTGGCGGCTGTGTAACGGCACACTGCTCTACGGTCGCCAGGCCAACAAGATGAAATAGGAGAAGATCATGACAACAGCAGAATTCCAACCAAATACATTCCCCACAACAGTATCCGAAGTGACGCAACCGGTGTCTGGAGCCATCATGCACAAGGAATACGTAAAAACCATCGGCCGTATGGCCTACGTCTGGGGTTGGCCGCTGGTCAACCTCTCCAATCGCCGAGCAGGTATAACTCAAGCTCCGGCCCCCGGCCGATTAGGTGGCGTGGTTCCAGTTGCGCCTCGCGGGCGGATCGGGATGCTCAATGACTACGTTTTGCCAGACCAAAGTTTCGTCGCCTGCCCCAATCAGGATGTAGCCTATGGTCTGGGTTTCTTCAACCTCGATGAGGAACCGGCTGTCGTTCAGGTGCCTGATTTCGGCGACCGCTTCTGGGTCTACGCCCTCTATGACGGCCGTACCGACCAGTTCGGCAGGCTGGGCAAGCCCTATGGCACGAAACCGGGCTTTTATCTGTTGGTCGGCCCTAATTGGGACGGCGAAGTTCCAGAGGGCATTACGGCCGTGATTCGTTCCTCCACGGAGCTTGCTATGGTCGGTCCGCGCGTCTTTATGGACGATACGGACGAGGATAGGGCGGCTATCAAGCCGCTGGTCAACCAGATCAACGCCTATCCCCTGGCAGAGTATGATGGTGAAAAGAAGATCAAGGATTGGGACGACGTGCCCTCTTTTCCAGCCCCGGAGGTCGAAGGGGAAAGAAGTTGGGTTGTCCCTGAAGCATTCTTCGATCAGCTCCCCGGGGTAATGGATGTGGTGCCACCGTTGCCTGGCGAGGAAGCCCTTTATGCCTCGATTCGCCAGGTGCTCGAAGCGGTCGAGAATGATCCTGAAGTCAAGCAGACATTGGTCGAGGTTGCCGTTGAAACCGAGAAGACAGTGATTGGGCCACTCTTCCTATGGAAGCACAATGGCATTCCGGCCGGCAACGGTTGGAACCGGTCGGCCAATAACGCCGAGTGGGGTGTTGATTACTTGATGCGCACCAGCACGGCCCGCTCGAATATGTTCGATAACCGGCCCGCCGAGACACAATACTTCTACACGGATAATGATTTCGAGGGCAACCAACTGGAAGGTCGCCATCTCTACTCGGTGACCTTCCCGGAGGGGCAGCTTCCGCCGGTCAATGGCTTCTGGTCGATGACCATATACAATAAATATCACCTCTTTGAGCTGAACGATCTCAACCGTTACTCACTGGGCACCAAGAACAAGAATCTCAAATATAATCCTGATGGATCGCTGACCCTGTATGCAGGCTTGCAGTCCCCGGGTGCGGATATGGAAACGAACTGGCTTCCCGCGCCGGAAGGAACCTTCTCCCTCTATATTCGCTGCTATTGGGGCAAAGAAGCGGTGTTCGACGGCAGCTGGAAACCGCCCAGAATCGAGCGAATGAAGTAGGAAAGTAAGGACTGGCAGTCTTTCTCAGAACTGCCAGCCCTATTGTTTGTGGAGCAGTCGCACATGGATCGGAAGCAGCTTGTTCCAGATCTCGTCGCCGGCTTAACGACGGGCATCGCCAACATCCCCGATGCCATGGCGTCGGCCATCCTGGCTGGCGTCAACCCCGTCTTTGGCCTGTACGCCTTGATGGTGGGTACGCCTGTTGGGGCGCTGCTGACCAGCTCGAACTTCATGTTGATCTGCACGACCAGCGCGATGGCCCTGACGGCCGGCAGTGCTTTGGCCGATCTGAGCGGCCCCTCCCAGAACCAGGCCCTTTTCACCCTCACCCTGTTGGTTGGCCTATTCATGATGGCCGCCGGTTTGCTCAGGTTGGGTCGCCTGATGCGTTTTGTGTCCAACGCCGTGATGGTCGGCTTCCTAACCGGCGTCTCGGTGCTGGTGGTGCTGTCCCAACTTGGCGACTTCACCGGCTATAGTAGCCAGTACAGCAACAAAGTTGCCCAAAGCGTTGACTTGCTACTCCATCCGGCCCAGGTTCAGGGACAAACCCTGGCCATTGGCTTGCTTACGATCCTGCTCATCCTGGTATTTGACCGTACCAGGCTGCGCAATTTCTCGATGCTGTTGGCCATGATCCTCGCTTCGTTAGCCGTTATCATTTTGGATTGGCAAGGCGTGCAACAGGTGGGCGATGTGGCCGTGATCCCCAGCGGTCTGCCGTTGCCTGGTCTGCCCACGCTGTCGCTGGTTCCCGAACTGATCGCACCAGCCCTGTCCATCATGATCATTGGGTTAGTACAAGGTGCTGGGGTCAGCAAAGCCTACCCCAACCCCGACGGTAACTATCCGGACATGTCGCGGGATTTCTTCGGCCAGGGTGCAGCCAACACGATCGCCAGCTTCTTCCATGGTATGCCTATCGGCGGCTCGGTATCCAGCACCGCCCTCAATGTCAGCGCGGGCGCTAAATCGCGCTGGGCCGGCGTCTTTTCGGGGCTGGTGATCGTTATCGTCGTCTTGTTATTCAGCCGGGCGGTCAGTCTGGTGGCCATGCCGGCCATGGCCGCGCTGCTGATCATGGCCGGGTTTCAGTCGATCAAAGTGGAGGAGGTTCGGGATGTCTGGGACGTCGGTTGGGGCCCGCGCATCGTGATGGGGGTAACCTTTGCCACCACGCTGATCCTACCTGTACAGTACGCCGTGTTTGCCGGCGTGATTCTGTCTATCCTGGCCTACCTGATCTCATCTTCCCAAGATGTGCGATTGTTTGAAAGAGTACCGTTGCCGGATGGAACCTACCGTGAACAGCCAGCGCCAGCCGAACTTCCCAGCAATGCTGTGACCATATTAGATATCCGGGGCAGCGTCTTCTTTGCCGCCGCCTATCGTCTGGAAGAGATGCTACCCTCGGCCGGGGAAGCTGAAAGGCCGGTTGTGATTCTGCGCCTTCGTCAAAGCCGACAGATCAGCAGTACTTTTGTAAATGTGCTTGAGTTTTATGATGCCCAGTTGAAGGCCCAAGAGGGTAAGCTTATCCTTGCCGGCGTTGGCCCTCGTGTGAAGGAACAACTGGACCTCACCGAGACAACTCAAGATGTATTCGGAGAGGAATCTATCTTTTTGTCAACTGACATTATTGGCAAATCGACCAAAGAGGCCCTTACCTCGGCTCGCGCCTGGCTTGATAAGACATCGGATCAACGAGTAAACAGCAAGGAAGCATAATAGTGTAAACCGGCGAATCGATATGAGAAAGGTGAAACCAAACCTATTACCATTATTGGAAGTTTTAACTCTCGCGCTACTTCTCGCCGCCTGCGCTGGCGAGTCGCCTGCAGAAACACCACTCCCGACTCCAGCAACGACCCTGCCTGAAAAGACACCAGAACCGGAGCTGGCGGTCGGTGTCGAAGAAGAAGGGACTGGGGCTACCGGATTGGAAGAAATTATAGCTACCCGAGCACCAGAACCTACAGTCACGCCAGGATTTATCGCCGAGGAAGTCACCGAATTCGTAAAATCTACGAGACTGGAAGGAACCACCTTTTTAGGATTAACTGCCGATAACTGGATTAATCTCGCCATCTCTCTGCTAATCATCGTGATCGGGTACGTAATCGGCACAGTTTTGACGAGAGGTTGGGTGGCTCGCTGGGTGACCCGCTACACGTCGCCGGAATTTGCCGAGGTCATGCATAAGAACATCGCCCCCCGCCTCAAGTGGTTGATCGTGATCCCAGCATTCTATCTGGCGACTATCAGACTAGATTTCATCAGCGTTGGTGTGAAAAGGGTTCTAGGGGACGTTTACTTTGTCCTGGGCCTGATCCTGGCCACGCTCATTGTCTGGAGCCTAATCGACCTGGCCTATGGTTTTTATCGTCAGAAATCCATCAAAGAAGGGCGCGAGCAACAACTCCATCCAATCCTCTTACTGCTGAGGCGTATTGCTAGTATCGTGGTCGTCTCTGTTGCCATCTATATCCTATTTGCCCATTTCGGGGTCAATATCACCGCTCTCCTGGCTGCCTTTGGCATCGCCGGCCTGGCCCTGTCCCTGGCAGCCCAGGACACCCTTTCCGATGCCATCGCCGGCTTCATCATTCTGGCCGACCAGCCATATCGCGTCGGAGACAGGATTGAGATCCAGGGCGAGGGCACCTGGGGCGATGTGATGGATATCGGCCTGCGTACCACCCGCATTCGCACCCGCGACAACCGGATGGTCATTGTGCCCAATTCCGTCATCAGCAAAAACCAGGTCGTCAACTACACTTTCCCTGATCCGCGCTACCGGATCCAAACGCATATTGGCATCGGTTACGGTAGCGACATCGAAGAGGTGCGCCAACTCATCGTGGAAACGGTGCGCCAGGTTGAGGGGGTGCTACCGGATAAGCCGGTGGACTCTTTGTACATCGACATGGGCGATTCAGCCATGATCTTCCGCATCCGCTGGTGGATAGAGTCTTATGAGGATACCCGGCGAATGTACGACCGGGTCAATACTGCCCTTCAGGAGGTCTTTGACGCTCACGGGATCGACTCACCCTACCCAATCCACACCATGAATTTGCAGGTAGACAGGGAGACGGCCGCTAACCTGTCTAAGGCCTTTCGAGATGAACCGAACACAACATAAGGTTCATTTGCAGGATAAATCTACCTTCGAAGCTAAACCCGAGAGTGTAATCTTCAGAAATAAATAGGCTCTCACGCACTTTTGGTGAAAATCGCACGAATAGTCAATTTG
>Ga0209536_100015009_pt1 | contig 11068 bp, 8 predicted proteins | sample DeeMarSeWOR28_12_FD_187461 | JGI IMG/M metagenome (GOLD analysis project Ga0209536, IMG submission 187461) | Marine sediment microbial communities from White Oak River estuary, North Carolina - WOR-2-8_12 (SPAdes) (version 2) | ecosystem: Environmental > Aquatic > Marine > Intertidal zone >... | reverse complement strand
GTGCTGCTGCCCGGCCGCGATGAGCGCGCCGACGATGGTGATGCCGCTGATGGCGTTGGAGCCGCTCATGAGCGGCGTGTGCAGGGTCGGCGGGACCTTGGTGATGACCTCGAAGCCCACGATGATCGCGAGCACGAAGATGGTCAGCAGCAGGACGAGCATCTCCATCAGCCGTCGCTCCCTTCCGCCGCCGCCTCGGCCGGGGCCGGCTCGTCGAGGCCGAGGGCCACGCGGGCCATGGCGTTGGAGGGACAGTCCTGGACCAGGTGTGAGAGCACGAAGAGGGCGTCCTCGAACTTGCCCGCCAGGGTGCCCGGGCCACCGAGCAGGTAGACGGTGTCGGTGGGTGCCCCGCGCGGCAGGTTTCTGGGGTTTGAGAGCTCGGATGTGTGAAGAAGGATGAAATCCAGTGGTAGCCCTGCGGTGGCTCCAGGCCGGGCCAGGCGCGAGGCGGAAGGGGAACTGGCCGGACTATCCGGCCGGGCCAAGACAATGCCGGTCAGGAGAATCCCCACCAGCGAGACCGCAACCAGGAACAGGCTGCTGCGGATACCGAAGCTTGGGAATGACATGCCTTCCCCTTGCCGGCGGTTCGCCAGGAGCGTGGGCGGGTCGTCAGAACAACCGGATTGTATCATAATATCCGGCCGTAAACCGGGATTAAGTCATCAGCTGGGCAAGGCGCGGGTATCAGAAGCCTGAGAAATCAACAGTCCCCTGAGTCACAGGGGCCAGCGCCCTGAAATCGGTTGCCTGACCACTTTGCATCGTCGACATTGTGCAAGGACAGTCGTTGCAGGCATATTCGAATCGACATGCTCAACAGGGGGCGGCTTGCTATGTCCACACGAAGCTACAAGTGCTCTCTGGGACTCTGTGTACTCTGCCTGGGTGGAGTTCTCCTCACGGGCGGCTGCACCAAGCAGAAGTACAGCAAAACACAGAGTGTGTACGCCGAACTCGAGCCCGGTTACGAGGTTGGCCCTGACGGCGAGTTGAAGCCCGACTACTATGTCCTTGCTTACTCGCAGTTCAATGTCTCCGGTCGCAGGCAGCCCACCTGCCCATTCGAGGTGCTCGAATCGGTGCAGGCACGTTCGGCGGACCTGGGCGACACCTGGCAGGAGGACAGGGCCCACGTCACTGGCGATCCCGGACCGGCCGGCTCACCCAGTTTCGATGACATTCATCAGACCGACCCCGGCCCCCAGGGTCAGGATTTCTATGTCCCGGCCAGACTGGAATCCAAGCTGCTGGCATTGCTGCGGGAAAAGGCGCAGCGGCTGGACGCCGACGCCGTGGTGAACATCGCGATCTACCTGCAGGACGATAGCGGTGCCAGTTTCAACATCCAGAACCAGGAGCTTGGCGGCAAAGCCTTCATCGAGAAGATCACCGGTCAGGCGGTCCGGTTCACCGATCCAGACTGTCGCCAGTGAACCCAACCGTTCCCAAAGAGTAACCTGATCGCTCACCACTCCCTTGCAGGCCGGGCAGTTATCTTTTTGCTCTCAGTGATAAAGCCCCTTGACCGCCCCCCAGGTCCGGCTGGATAGAGGAACCAGATCGGCCAGGGCCGCGTCGACGGCAAGCCGGACATCCGCGGGGCGCCAGGCCGGAAAGCCATCAACCCGGGCATACTGGTAGCGGATGATGCCATCGCCACCGACCACGAAGAAGTGGTCGAGAGTGGCTGCGAAGGAATGAGCGACACCGCTGGTGCGGCCGTTCATCAGCACCGGTTGACTGAGCCCGGCTCCCGCCTCGAAGGCCTGCACCTGGGTCGCATTGCCATCCCAGAGATCGATGACCACGAAGCGCAGGGGCCTGCCCGCGTATTCCTGCCAGAAGGCCTCCGCACCGGAGGCCGAATCACGACAGTATGGTCAGCTGTAACCGATGAAGTTGAGCAGGAAGACCTCGCCCTGCCCGAAGCTGATCTCCACCAGCTCGGCCCGGGAATTGGTGAGGGTGAAGTCAGGCGCCGGTTCGCCCACCTGGCCGTCGGCCAGCACCGGTCCGGCAGTAACCCCGGTGGCCAACCAGCATGCCATGACCAGCGCGAGGAAGCGCGCGACACTCACTTTGGGGCGGTGGGAATCTGTTTCAGTGGCCATAAGGAGAACTCCGGGCGAGCAGATCAAAAAGTGGACTTTTTTAATAGTATATAATTGCGAGGATCGGTCGCAAATGCAGACCGCTGGCATGACCGATATGCGCAGACCGGCTGCCAAGGCTGTCGCCGTAGCTACCACCGGTGAGCCTTTGGTCCGCCCTGAGCTGGGCCCTGCCTCCAGGGGGTGACGGAGCCATACACCTGTGTGTAAGATGGCCCACGGGCTTGGGATGACGACCGGTCGGACGGCCTTGCAAAACCGCGGGAGGATAACGAAATGGCAGGACCCCTGGAAAAGCTCGGCGCTTTCTACCTGGGGCGGGAATTCGATGCCGAGCAGGGCCAGCCCCTGGCGGAACCTGTCATGTACGACGCACGCGATCTGACGACTCACGGCGTCTGCGTAGGCATGACCGGTTCGGGCAAGACGGGCCTCTGCATCGACCTGCTCGAGGAGGCGGCCCTCGACGCGGTGCCGGCCATCATCATCGATCCCAAGGGCGACATCACCAACCTGCTCCTCACCTTCCCGGAACTGAAGCCCACGGATTTCGAACCCTGGGTCAACCTGGACGACGCCCGACGCAAGGGCATGACCCCGCCGGAATATGCCAAGGAAATCGCCCAGACCTGGCGCAAGGGCCTGGCCGACTGGGACCAGGGACCCGACCGGATCCGGCGGCTGCAGGACAGTGCCGAATTTCGCATCTACACCCCCGGATCGGATACCGGCCATCCGGTATCGATCCTGGCCTCCTTGCAGGCGCCCGCTCTGGACTGGGACGATCACCAGGAATCGCTGCGAGAGCGGATCCAGGGCACCGTCAGCGCTCTACTCGGCCTGGTCGGTATCGATGCCGATCCCCTGCGCAGCCGCGAGCACATCTTGCTTTGCAGCCTCTTCGAACATTTCTGGCGGAACAGCGAAGACCTGGACCTTGCCCGGCTGATCACCTCGCTGCAGAATCCGCCGGTGCGCCAGCTCGGAGTGTTCGACGTCGACACCTTCTTCCCGGCAGACGACCGGTTCGAGCTGGCCATGTCCCTGAACAACATTCTGGCGGCACCCGGTTTTGCCTCCTGGCTGAAGGGTGACCCCCTGGATGTCGCACGCCTGCTCCACACCCCGGACGGCAAACCGCGGCACAGCATCTTCTACATCGCTCACCTGAGCGACGAGGAGCGGATGTTCTTCGTCACCTTGCTCCTCGAGCAGATCCTGACCTGGGTGCGACACCAGTCGGGCACCACCAGCTTGCGTGCCCTGCTCTACTTCGACGAGGTCATGGGCTTTCTGCCGCCGGTGGCCAATCCCCCCGCCAAGCGTCCCCTGCTGACCCTGCTCAAGCAGGCGCGCGCTTTCGGGCTGGGCGTGCTGCTGACCACCCAGAATCCCGTGGACCTGGATTACAAGGGCCTGTCCAACACCGGCACCTGGTTCATCGGCAAGCTGCAAACCGAGCGCGACAAGCAGCGCGTCCTGGAGGGCCTCGCCGCGGCCACGACCCAGACCGGCGAAGGTCTGCAGAGGAAGACCCTTGACCGTCTCATCACAGGTCTCGGCTCACGCGTGTTCCTTTTGCACAACGTGCACGAGAGTGAACCGGTGCTGTTCCATACGCGCTGGGCCATGAGCTACCTGCGCGGCCCCCTGACCCGGAGCCAGATCAAGCTGCTGAAACAGGTGACGACGATTGGGCCGGCAACCTCGCCCGCCAAGCCAGTCGCGCCAGCGCCAACCGGGCCGTCCGCCGTGACGACGACACCCACCCTGACCGCGGCCACCAGCGAACCGGCAGAAGACTATGCCGAAGTTCCTCCCACCCTGGCCCCCGGCACCGAACAGGTATTCCTGCCGGTTCAGTGCAGTGTCAACCGGGCCTGTGCCCGCCTCGAGGAGAAGTCCGGAGAGTGCCCGACGGTACAGAGCACCCGGCTGGTCTACGAGTCGCATCTGGCCCTGCTGGGACGGGTTTCCTTCTTGGATCGCCGGCGCAAGGTGAACGAGACCCGCACGGTGGGCCGTCTGGTCAGGCCAGAGGATATGGGCACCGTGATCCGCTGGCCCGCAGTCACGCCTCTCGCGTTGCAAGCCGACCGGCTACCCCAGGCGGCCGAGCCTGCAGCACATTTCGGATTTCTGGCTCCCGAATTCAACAACGCCAAGGACATCAAGGCCATCACCAAGGACTTCAGCGACCATCTGTATCACGATGAACGCTTCGAGCTGTTAAGTTGCCCCGCCCTTAAGCTCACCAGCGAACCGGGCGAGAGCGAGGGCGATTTTCGCATCCGACTGCAACAGGCAGCTCGCGAACTGCGCGACGCCGAGGTCGACAAGCTGCGTCGCAAGAGCCGGCGCAGCCTTGACCGGCTCGCGACCAGGCTCGACCGGGAAAAACGTGAACTGGAAAAGGACAAATCGGAGTATTCGGCACGCAAGCAAGAGGAACTGATCTCCGCCGGCGAAACCCTGATCGGCATGCTGGGCATCTTCGGCCGGAAGCAGCGGTCCGGATTCTCCTCGGCTGCACGCAAGCGCCGGATGACCAGCAGCGCCAAGGCCGATATCGACGAATCCGCAGCGGAGATCGCCCGGCTCACCACCGAACTCGAGAAGCTGCGCGGGCAGATCGAGGAAGACGCAGCAGCCATCGCCGAGAAATGGGAAGCCGCGGTGGCAGAACTCGAGACCGTCACCATCAAACCGCGGCGCAGCGACGTCAGGATCGATCTGGCCGCCCTGGCCTGGGCACCCTACTGGGAAATCCTGGTCCGGTCTCGCACCGGCGAAAGCGCACGGCACCGTGTGCCCGCCTGGGTGACAGGGCAGTTCGACTGAAATTATGCTTTACAGGCCGGCTGATCGGTCATTAGCCTACCAACTGTCGACACGCATCCCGTCTATTTCACACCAGGCTTCGTGTATAACCAGATAACCCGCTGGCTCCAGACGCCTTGCCGGGATCGCTCTTGCGCCACGAAAGGGGAGTGGGAAATGCTTGCAGAATTCAAGAAGTTCGCCATGCGCGGGAACGTGGTGGACATGGCCGTGGGTATCATCATCGGGGCCGCCTTCGGCACCATCGTCAAATCGCTGGTGGCCGACATCCTGATGCCCCCCATCGGCATGCTGCTGGGCAACGTCGACTTCACCAATCTCTTCATCATCCTGAAAGACGGCGCCACAGCGGGTCCTTACGAAACCCTCGATCTGGCCCGGGAAGCCGGAGCGGTGACCATCAACATCGGTGTCTTCATCAACACCATCATCAGCTTCATCATCGTGGCCTTCGCGGTGTTTCTGGTCATCCGCAACATCAACAAGCTGAAGGCCAAGGAAGAGGAGCCGCCGGCCGAGCCGACGACCAAGGAGTGCCCGCATTGCTTCTCGACCATTCCCATCAAGGCGACCCGCTGCGGTTTCTGCACCTCCGATCTTGGTTGATCGCCGACCTCTGTCCCGGCCGGGCGGGCTCCCAGGGGCCTGCCCGGCACCGGGCCGTCCGGCAGCTGCTCCGGGCACGATATTCTCTTTATTGACTGAGATTAACCGCCGATCACACACGTAACAGACCAGCACGGTCACTGGCGAGGCCCTTGAAGGATAGTCCGGTAAGGGGTAAAATAAAAGGGTGCTTACAGGCTCCCCCTCGTGTTCCGGAGCCTCGCGACCCAGATCCGCGCTGCTCTCAGTTTCCAGACCGACACCGATGCCGGAGGAATCTTGCGTGAAACGAACCGCCCGATCATCCGGGGTTCTCTGTATTCTCGTCCCAGCCTGCCTCTGTCTCGCACTGCCCACCCTGGCGGCCGATCCCGTCGTCGAAGACGTCGTCTTCTTCCAGCGCACCGACGGCAGCAAGCTGGTGGACATCACCTACGACGTGAGCGACGCCGACGGCGACAACCTGACTATCGCCGTCGCGGTCTCCGACGACGGTGGCCTCACCTGGAACGTGCCCTGCCGCACCCTCAGCGGTGACGTGGGCGACGATATCGCACCGGGGCCGGGCAAGTTCATCATCTGGGACTTCGGCCAGGACAATCCCGACTGGGAGGGTGATAGCTACCTGGTACGCGTCCTGGCCAGCGATGCCGGCGTGTACCACCGAACCCATTCACCGGACAATTACTGGATCATGGAGTGGGGAGCCGTCGACTGGTCCGACGATCGCAACGTAGAGCAGATCGCAAAGGCTGACGTCGCCGTCCTGGGCGCCGTCTATCTCTGGGGTAACGAGACCAACGAGAACTTGCAGGTCGTCGACCGGATCAAGGATGTCAATCCCGATTGTGTGGTACTGGGCTACGTCCTACCCAAGACCATCATGCTGTGGTGGGAAAACTCGACCACCTTCCCTTACGGTCGTGACATGTTCGACCGGACCCGCCCCTACTGGTCCTACACGACGACCGGCGACACCCTCATGGATTTTGCGCAACAGGTGGTGATCAATATCCTCGATCCCGCCTGCCGGGATTCCATCGTCACCACCATAACCCAGGCCCAGCTGGGCTCGGCCAACCGGCTCGACGGAGTGTTCTGGGACTACTTCAACGACAGCATCTGGATCCACCCAAATGTCGAGGACCAGGTTGAGGGATTCCCCGACATGGACGGCAACGGTATCGCCCAGCACCTGGACAGCGCAGAGCGGATCGCCTACCGGCAAGCGTGTGTCGACCTGGTGCAGGCGGTGCGCGACAGCCTCGGCGAGTCGTTCATCCAGGTGTTCAACGGTCAGCGTGCCTACGACGATTCCGCCTTCGCCGCCCTCAGCGACGGACTTTACTACGAGCTGTTCCCCACCCTGTTCTTCCCGGCGCCGCCGATGGCCGCGGCCCTCGACCCCGACTACGAATACAGCCTCTTCCACGTGCCCCAGTGGTGCCGCACGGTCAACGGCGGGCCCTACGTGGTTCTGGGCAATATCCGGCAAAACTTTTATTACGATCACAACTTCGAGCTGCAGACCATCGTACTGGGCGACCAGTACCGGGCGGTGGCCCTGCTGACGGACACCTACACCACCTGGATCGCCGGCGGACATCACTACGACTGGACCGCCAACGAGATCAACCTCGGACCGCCCCTCGGCCCCACCCAGATCGACGGCGACACGTACACTCGCGATTTCAGGTACGGTCGCATGGAGTTGATCATGGAAAGCGGGAGCTATCCCAATCCCTTCGACTATCGCATCTGGGTGAATGGCACCCTGGTCGAGGAATGGAACTTTCCCTACCACTTCCCCTGATCCGGAATCAGCCCGGACAGTCCCGGTGGATCAGGGGTAGTGATAAGGATAGTCCAGAGCCTGGACCACCTGCCCGTCCTGCACGATCTCGAAATCGAAGGGAATGGGCCAGCTGCCACTGGTGAACGTGAGCGTCACCCGGCCGTTGGCGAAGGTGCGGGTCAGGATGTCACCGTCCCAGATCACACCACTGGTGGCCGGTCCCAGGTCGAGCGCGATCTCCGGCCAGCCGTAGCTATGGACCGGATTGTCGGAGTGATAGCTCACACCCGTGTCGGTCAGCAACGCGACCACGCGGTTGATATCGCCGGGATTGTATTCGACCCACTCACCGTCGCTATCAGTGAAGGAGAAGTGCATCTTGTTCGACAGGATCAGCCATGGCCCACCGTTCAGCGTGCGTGGCCAGTGACGGGCAGTGAACAGGTTATTGTAACGGTTCAGGTCGAGACAGTTCTTCATCTTCTGCGGTCCGCTGAAACCGACATCGGGGAAATTTTCGTACATCATGCCGTCGGTCAGAGCAGCGAAGGTGGAATCCATGAGGGCCCGCGAACCGTTGACCACCTGTACGAAGCGCTCTCCCATCGCAGCCCGTAACTCGCGAATCAACTCCTCCGAGGCCAGGCGATAGGCGGCAATCTCGTCTGGGTCGTCAGCGTGGGCAATGCCGTCGCTGTCCATATCCGGCTCACCCTCCACCCCGGGTATGTTCTGCTTCACCCAGAGCTGCACGCCGAAGTGGTCCCAGAACACACCGTCCAGCTTGTTCGAGGCCAGGGCTTGCTGTTCGGCAATGACCCCGACCATGGCGGTCCGACAGTCGGGATCGAGGATATTGAGCAACACCTTGCCGGGCCAGGACAGCATCGTGTCGCCGGTGGTGGAATAGGACCAGTAGGGCAAGGTCGCCTCGTACCAGCTGTTCAGGTAGGGATGCGTGGCGGGATTGGCGTGTGCCCAGGACAGGAAGCAGGCATGCGCCGAGATGTATCCGACGATGGTGATATCAGGATTCGCGGCGCGAATCTGCGCCAGGACGTTCGGATGGGCAGCAGACCACACATTCGATGTCTCGATGACCAGCAGATCGGCCTGGGCGTAATTCTGGATGGTCTGGGGATCGTCGAACCCTGCCGCGGGAAAATGGACAATAGCCATCAGCGGCGGGTGGTCCAGGGCATTTCGCCCGAACCCCTCCCCTCCCGGCAGGTGCGTTGCCGGGAAGGGTTCGCCGGCGGCCGGTGGGTCGGCCACCGTGCAGGCGGTCAGACAGGAACACGCTACCGTAAAGAGGAACAACAAGATGCGTCGAAACCGCATGGACCGTCACCTCGGAACAGTGAGTTGATGTCGGCTATCAGTTGCGGAACCTGGTGTTCCGGGCGACAGCACCCCATCAACTTCCAGGCCAGTCCGGCGGGACAGCGTCGGATGCTGTCACCGGAGGCAGCCTGATCTCTGTCGAGGTGGGTTCATTGACTGGAAGTGCGAGATATGACATAATTTAACATCTGAATGCCACTCCTGAGCTAAACCCTGGTGTCAATCCAGAACCCGAAAGGGAGGTCCGGGTGATGCCCCGTTCCTTCACCGTCTTGAGTTTTGCCCTCCTGTGTCTCGCCGCCGTCCTGGCGGTCTGTCAACCCGCCCTCGCCGCCCGCTACCACGTACGGGTCAGCGGCACCCGTCTCAGCGGTGACAGCGCGCCGGGCGACTGGACGCTGGCGAACTGCTACGACGACCTGGGCTTGGCCTTGGCCAATGCGAGCGCCGAGGACTCGCTGCTGCTTTACAAGGAGATTCATTTCCTGACGACGGCCGAAACGTTGACCGCTTTCGTGGGCAACCAGGAGCTGGACGCCGCCGCAACCGAATGCCAGGTGATCTTCATGCCCGGCAGCCAGCTGACGATCAATCCGACGGTCGCCAACAGCATTCTGCGCGGTGTCTCGTGGGTCGGCTCGGTGCCTGGCAGCGATGTGCCCGCCCTGGTCCTGGACAACAGTGGCCAGCAGATAGAGAGCGTGACCGGCGAGGACTGCCTTTTCCTCGCTCTGCACGGTTCGGATCCGGTACGGGGCGGCGGTAGCTGTCTGATCGGCAGCGAACCGGGCCACGGATTGCAACTGCGCCTCGAGCGCTGTCGCTTCGAGGGCAATTCCGCCAACAGCAACGGCGGCGCCATTCACCTCCGGGACGACTACATCGTCTTCATGACCGATTGCGAATTCATAGCCAACGAGGTCGGCAACGGCGAGGGCGGGGCCATCGCCGTATTCTCGAACGAGCTACCCACCTCGCTGACCCTGACCCGCTGCAACATCCAGGAAAACGTGAACCATGCAGGACCCGGCGGCGGCATCGCGCTGGAAAACGCCAACCTCACGATGGATGACTGCGATGTCACCGCAAACCTTTCTGCGGCGGACGGGACCGTCAACTGGGCGGCGGGAGCCGGCATGTTCATCCGCATGGAAGCGGCTGCCACACCCAGCGGTAATCGTCAGCTCATCATCACCAACAGCAGATTCGTGGGCAACCGGGGCAACCTTGCCGTCGATCCCTGGGCCGGTGACGGTGGCGGAATTCTCGTGAAGGGACTGAACCTGGTCTCACATTTTCAGATCCTGATCTCGGAATGCTTGTTCGAGAACAACTTCAACGCTCAGGGTGGTGGACTGTACGTCGGTCGTTACGCCACCGGCACCGTCCGGCACAGCCGGTTCATCGGCAACACCGCCTATCTGAACGGTGGGGCAACCTTCAAGGGCGGACGCTTCCTGGCCAACCAGGGCGAGACTGTCATCTACGAGTACTGCGAGTTCATCCAGAACGGCGCGGGATACGACGCCGACGGACAAGCGGTTGCCTCGGTGCTCGGTAACGGGGGTGCTTTCATGACCCGCCGGTATCCTCGGGCCCTCATGTACAACTGCTCCTTTGCGGATAACAGCGTCAGCGCCATCAGCAGTCAGCGGCGTGGCGACGCCGTTTACAACTTCGCGGAGGGGATTCCGTTCGATAACGATCAGCAGAAATGCAGCCTCTACAACTGCGTCTTCTACAATTCCGCCGGCGTGGGCAATGATATCCAGGTGCGCGGCGACGAGAACGGATTCGCGGTCGTCACTCACTGCGCCTGGGAATCCGACGAGTTCTCCAGTCTCGGTGTGACCCCGGTAGCGACCGTGATCCTGATTGACAGTCCTTATCTCGCACCGAACGACCTGAACCTGCACGAGACCTCGCTTTGCATCGACGCGGGACTGGATGTCGGCTTGACCAGCGATATCGAGGGCGTGGAGGTACCCCAAGGCGAGGCGCCGGACATCGGCGCCCACGAATTCGTGGTGGTCGACGCCATCACCTCTCCGTTCCTGGTGGCCCAGGTGAGCGAGAACGGAATCCAGGTGGCATGTCAGTATCCGCATGGTGATCTGGACCTGATCTTCCGTCTGGTGGCGGAAGATCTCACCGGAAGGCGCGAGGTGCCCCTCAGCGAGGCCGCACCCGGCAGTTTCCTGGCGGTGGATGATCGGGTCGATATGCGCCTGGGTGGACATGTGAATTACATCCTGTTCGCCCGGCATGCCACCGGTGACTGGATCGAAGTGGCGCGCACCGCCGTGGCGCTTCCCGATCCCGTCTTGCTGGCTCCGCAACTGGCCAGCTACCCCAATCCGTTCAA
>Ga0209536_100015008_pt1 | contig 11070 bp, 9 predicted proteins | sample DeeMarSeWOR28_12_FD_187461 | JGI IMG/M metagenome (GOLD analysis project Ga0209536, IMG submission 187461) | Marine sediment microbial communities from White Oak River estuary, North Carolina - WOR-2-8_12 (SPAdes) (version 2) | ecosystem: Environmental > Aquatic > Marine > Intertidal zone >... | reverse complement strand
ATATGGGCGTCCTTCCAGGCATCCTCGGGTCTCGCCCCCTGCGACGTACTGTTCAAGTACGCCTCGGGTTCCAGTCCCTGCGGTTGCCAGGTTGCACGCCCATCTTCACGGTCTCGTGACGACAATTCATGAAATGTCCGGGTTAGTTTTCTGCGAATCGTGCTATGAGAATTGCCTACTTTGACTGTTTTTCCGGGATCAGCGGGGATATGATCCTGGGTGCGCTGATTGATTCAGGCCTTGATCCGAAGGTACTTACCACCCACCTGTCCAAGTTACCCCTCAGCGGCTATCAAGTGGAAGTGTCCAGAGAACAGCGAGGACCAATCGCCGGAACTAGAGTGAATGTCAGGGTTGAGGATGAGGAGCAGCCACCTCGTTCCGCCCGAGAAATCAGGGAACTTATTGGAGGAAGTAGGCTGCCTGCTCCGGTCAAAAAGATGAGTCTGGCTGTGATGCAACGGCTCGCCGAAGCGGAAGGGCATTTGCATCAGCATCCCCCAGAGGAGGCGCATTTCCACGAAGTGGGGGCGGTAGACTCCATAGTGGACATGGTTGGAGCATGTGCTGGGCTCCATCTACTCGAGATCGATAGAGTAGTAGCCTCGCCTTTGCCAATGGGTCGGGGATTTGTCTGCTGCCAACATGGTATGCTTCCTCTTCCGGCCCCGGCTACTATGGCTTTACTCGAGGGCGTGCCGGTCTACGACTCCGGTCAGCAGCGAGAACTTGTAACGCCTACCGCTGCCGCTATCCTCACCACCATCACTTCCGAGTTCGGCGGATTTCCTCAAATGCGGGTTGGGCGCGTTGGCTACGGGGTTGGAGAACATCCGGAGAGTCATCCTCCCAATCTTCTGCGGCTGGTCCTGGGCCGGACCTCGACAGCTATGCTCCAAGAGAGGCTTCTTTTAATGGAAACCAGCATTGATGATATGAACCCGGAATTATACGGTCACCTCATGGAACGTCTTTTGAGAGCGGGGGCTCTAGATATCAATGTTCTGCCGGCTCAGATGAAAAAGAATCGCCCTGGCCAGTTGCTCAGGGTGTTGCTCTCAGAAGGACTCCGAGATACCGTGCTCCAGATCCTTTTCAGCGAAACCCCAAGTTTTGGCGTTCGTATTCAAGAGGTGGAACGCATTAGCCTTCCCCGAAGAGCCATCCGCGTCCAAACCCCTTACGGCCGCCTGCCGGTGAAGGTCGCTGCAAACCCTGAGGGTGACTCGACCTTGGCGCCCGAGTACGACGCCTGCCAGCGAGCAGCCCGGCGGCACCAAGTGCCTTTGCGGCAGGTTTACGAGGAGGCGATTTACCGAGCTCGGGAACGACTCCATAAAACTGACGCGGGGAGGCGGAGACGCGGGGACACGGCGACACGGGTCAGGAAGGACGAGGCGGAGGAGAAATAGACACTCTTGTCTTCGCCGCGTCTCCGAGTCATCGCATCTCCGCGTCGGCTGGAAAGCTTGTTGGATTGCAGAAGGCTTCATCGCATGAATACGACTCAAAAGAATGACATCGTTGTCTTCCTCGCCACCGGCTGCTTCACCGGATTCCTTCCTGTAATGCCCGGCACCTGGGGAACATTTGCCTCCATACCTGTGGTGATCCTTGCCCACAAGAGCGGCGGTGGATTGCAGCTGATCAGTGCAGTCTTCTTCGTGGTCTTGGCGGTCTGGATTGCTGGCAAAGCGGAAGTGCTTTTGGCCACTCGGGATGCACGTCCTATTGTAATTGATGAGATGGCCGGCTTTGTTGTCAGCCTCATCTGGCTCCCCCTCAGCCTACTAACCGTCTCTCTGGGTTTTGTTCTTTTCCGGTTGTTTGATATCGTCAAACCTCCTCCCATCGACAGCCTTGAAAAACGTCTTCCGTCAGGCTGGGGAGTGGTCATGGACGACATCCTCGCCGGAGTCTATGCCAATATTAGCCTGAGAATTTTTCTGATTCTTGCGGGTATTTTGTAACGGCTCTGCTGTAGGAACTCTACAGGTAATCTTGGACCACCTGACCAGTTACCTTTTGTGCCTGGTGCTCTTTGTGGTCAACTCATTTGATGAACCGGAAAAAGGGGAGCCATGCCGGGCGAATTGATAACCGTTGGTGATGAGTTGCTCTCAGGACGGACAGTCAACAACAACGCCGCCCATATCGGGCATCTCCTCAAGTTGGCGGGGTTCGAACTCCGCTGGGTAAGCGTGCGAGGGGATCGAGAGGACGACATCACTGCTGCCTTGGTCCGTGCCATGGCTCGGGCCAACTTCGTGGTGGTAACCGGTGGACTCGGTCCCACCGCCGACGATCGCACCAATCCAGCTGTGGCCGAGGCTCTGGGCCGCCCACTGCGCCGCGACCCCCTATCTTGGGATGTCATCACCTCCCATCTCAAAAAGCTCGACATATCTATGACCCCAGAAATCGCAAAGATGGCCGACATTCCGGAAGGGGCAAAACGTATCGATCTCATTCGGCCCAGAGCCGGTTACTACATCGGCGATGCTGAAAAGCCTCTTTTCTGCCTTCCCGGCGTCCCCGGCGAAATGGCGGAGATGTTGGCAGAGTTCGTTATACCGACCCTGAGGGAGTTGTTTCCCGAACAAAAGGTTATTCGCTCGCGACAGCTGCGCATATTCGGCTTGAGGGAGTCGGAGATAGGACACCAGCTGGCCGGTCTGCACAAGGAACATCCTTCAGTAAGCGTGGGTTACTTCCCTCACTTTCCGGAAAACCATCTGACTCTCACGGCCCAAGCCTCCACAGCTGCAGCGGCTGACACCATCCTGGAAGAAGCGGCTCAAACAGTGATGAAACGCCTCGGTATCTACGTCTATGGCGAGGGGGAGGACAGTCTGGCAATGGTGGTGGGACGTCTACTCCTGCAAAGAGGTCAGACCTTGGCGCTGGCTGAATCTTGCACCGGCGGTCTTATTGCTCACCTCATCACCGATGTCCCGGGGAGCTCCACCTACTTCGACCGTAGTGTGGTTACCTATAGCAATGCCGCCAAGCTCTTCCACTTCAGCGTTTCTGCTGAGCTCATCGCCCAACACGGTGTGGTAAGCGCTCAGGTGGCGGAAGCCATGGTGCGGGGGCTGCAAACACAAAGCAAGGCAAGTGTGGTACTCGCAATAACAGGGCTTGCCGGTCCCACAGGGGGTAGTCCGGAGAAACCGGTGGGGACGGTTTTTCTAGCTCTGCTTCGTGACAAGGATTTTCGGGTTGAACGTTTTCAGCTCAGGGGCGAAAGACAGGAGATAAAGCTTGCGGCAGCTTATACGGCCTTGGATTGGCTTCGGAGGGCAATGATCGATGATTCCTTCTTTGCCGGCGGGTAACGCCGGTCCCGGTGAGGCTCAGATTCCCCGGTTGGATCTCATCGTGCGCGCTCGAGCCGCAGTGCCCGCAATCAGTGGGCGTTTGGGAGTGCTCGGCGGCGGCTACAATCCCATCACCCGCGCCCATTTACTATTGGCTCGCGCGGCTGTGGAACAATTCAATCTCCATGAGGTGATCTTTGTCCTGTCCAAAATTCTACCTCACAAACCTCTTTTTGGTGCTTCCATTGAACAGCGGCTGGACATGATGCGGCTCGGCATAGCCGATGCTCCCTACATCTCTCTCGGCTTCTGTACCCACGGCCTTTTTATGGACATTTGTACCGCTTTGAAAATAGTCTATCCACAAAACCCTGAACTCTATTTCATCACGGGGCGTGATGCGGCCGAGCGGATTCTTTCTTGGCCCTATCCCGATCCTGCACAAGCCCTGGAGCAGATGTTTGACGCTTTCCAATTGCTGGTTTGCTCGAGGCATGGGAAGCTGACACTCCCTGAAAATCCAATGATTCAAAAATACAGTGGCTGCATTCACACTTTGCGGTTACCCGAAAATCTCGACCATATTTCTTCAACCAGAGTGCGCCAGCGGATAGGCGCGGGGCAGCCCATCGAGGAACTCGTCCCACCAGGCGTGGCCGATTTTATCAGAAAGCACAAGGTCTACGAGGGTCATTCTGAAGACTGAGGTGGATCGGAAGATCGCACAGCGCAAAGAGCATAGCGCATAACTAACAAATCGGGAGTCGAGACATTGGCAGTTTTTTCGCTTCGCGCTTTGCTTGCTTGGGGCAGATCAAAGGCGGGTCTTCTGCGTCCAGAGTCTTTACTTATTCTCTCACCATAAACGAGCCGACCATGATTCGTACATTCATTGCCATTGACCTTCCACAAGAAACCAGGGTTCTGCTGGGTAGAATTCAAGAACAACTCATGCAGAGTCGGGCTGGGGTACGGTGGGTAAAACCGGGAAGCATTCACCTCACCCTGAAATTCCTGGGGAATATCCATCCGGACCAGGTGGACGATATCGCTCAAGTTGCGGCACAGACGGTGCTGGACGAGCCGGTTCTCACTCTTTGTGTTGCAGGCCTGGGAGCTTTTCCCGGTCAGCGTAATCCCCGAGTGATCTGGGTAGGTATCCAGGGAGAACTGGAGCGCTTGACCACCATCCAAGCCCGGCTGGAAAAAAAATTGGCACCTATGGGCTTCGTCCCCGAGAAGCGCGGGTTTAGGCCCCATCTCACCCTTGGCCGGGTTAGAGACAAACGCAACCGTCAAGCCCTGAGTGACGCCATGGCTTCACTGAAGTTACCGGAATTCAATTCTTTTGACGTGGCTGAAATAATATTGTATAAAAGTGACCTCAGGCCAACCGGGGCGATCTACACGAAACTACACCGTATGCCTCTTGCCGCACCGGCAACACCCTAGCCCGGATGTTTTGTGAATTGGCGTCGCGAGACCGTGAAACTGGGAACCCGCTTGAGGGACTGAGCTGAGCGAAGCGAGAGCAAGTTAGATAGCTGGGCCACCGGACGGAAGATTGCGGAATGCGGATTTAAGAATAACAATAGAGAGGATGTCGTTGATGAATGGTCATGTGTTTTCTCCATGGCAATGTTTGACTCGATTAATGATTTGTCGGAATGCATTTGAGACAAATTTCAGTATGTAATTATAAATCCGAAATCCGCAGTCCGAAATCCGAAATCTAAGGCCCGAGGACGCCCGGAAGGATGGACATATTCGCGGTCGCAGCAGGCGGTTCATGAAACATCCAGGCTAGAACCACATCCAGCTTAGAGTGCGACAGCAGAAGGCTCCGGGAAAGCCGCATGACTATGGAGAGTAAATTCACCCGATGAGGAAGACGCTATGTCCAGCACAAAGGAAAGGCAACAGGCCGTTGAACTGGCCATGAGCCAGATTGAAAGACAGTTCGGCAAGGGCGCCATCATGCGCCTCGGCAGCGGTGCCACGGTGCCCGACATCGCAATAATCCCCACAGGCTCTCTTTCTCTGGATGTTGCCTTGGGATTGGGTGGCGTGCCCAGGGGCCGGGTGGTGGAAATCTTCGGCCCGGAGGCCTCCGGCAAGACCACCCTGGCACTTCACATTCTTTCCGAAGCACAGAGGGGAGGAGGAATTGCGGCGTTTATCGACGCGGAGCATGCCCTTGATCTTGGCTACGCCAGGAAACTGGGAGTCAATGTGGATGACCTGCTCATCTCCCAGCCCGACACCGGTGAGCAGGCTCTGGAGATCACCGAAGTCCTGGTGCGCAGCGGCGCCATGGATGCGGTGGTCATCGACTCTGTGGCCGCATTGGTGCCTCGGGCTGAGATCGAAGGGGAGATGGGCGACGCCCACATGGGTTTGCAGGCCCGGCTCATGTCTCAGGCACTGCGCAAACTGACCGCCGCCATCAGCAAGTCCAAAACCACGGTAATCTTTATCAACCAGATCCGGATGAAACTTGGGGTGCTCTTCGGAAACCCTGAAACTACAACGGGCGGCAACGCTCTCAAGTTTTATTCCTCGATACGGTTGGACATTCGGAGGGTGAGCGCCATCAAGGACGGCCAGGAGACCATTGGCAGTCGCACGCGGGTCAAGGCGGTCAAGAACAAACTGGCTCCGCCGTTTAAGGTAGCCGAGTTCGACATCATGTACGGCGAGGGAATCTCCAAAGAAGGGGATATACTGGACATGGCCACTGCCCTAAATATCGTTGACAAGAGCGGCGCCTGGTATTCTTTCGCGGGAGAACGCATGGGCCAGGGGCGCGAGAATGTCAAAGCATTTTTGAAGGAACACCCGAATATTTCTACCGACATCGAACAGAAAGTCAGGAAAGAATACGGTCTAAAGATAACGGGCAATGGTGATGAGGAGTCCACGGAATCATGAAAACAGCAGAACTGAGACAAGCATTCCTTGAATACTTCCGGGCCAACGCACACACCATCGTCAGCAGTTCCTCGCTGGTACCTCATGACGATCCCACCCTGCTCTTCACCAACGCCGGCATGGTCCAGTTCAAACGACCGCTTCTGGGTGAGGAGAAGCGGGGTTACGTGCGGGCCACCTCCTGTCAGAAGTGCATGCGAGCCGGCGGCAAGCACAATGACCTGCGCAACGTCGGTCGAACCGCCCGGCACCACACCTTTTTCGAAATGTTGGGGAATTTTTCCTTTGGGGACTATTTCAAAAAGGAAGCTATCCATTTCGGTTGGGAGTTTCTCACCGAGGATCTCGGACTACCCAAGGACCAACTTTACGCTTCAGTGCATGAAGGCGACGAGGAAATGGGCTTGGGCGTGGATCAAGAGGCCCTGGAGGAGTGGTGCAGTTACCTCCCCAGAGAGAGAATTCTTACTCTTCCCACCAACGAAAACTTCTGGGCCATGGGGGACACCGGCCCTTGCGGCCCCTGCTCCGAGATACTCATCGACCAGGGCGAGCACATGGCATGTGGGCCGGATTGCGCAGCAGGAGTCTGCGATTGTGACCGCTTCCTGGAATTGTGGAACCTGGTGTTTATGCAATTCAACCGTAAGGAAGACGGGTCCATGGAACCCCTGCCCGCCCCTTCAATAGACACTGGCGCCGGTCTGGAGCGAATTGCCGCAGTACTGCAAAAGGTGCCCACCAATTACGACATCGATCTCTTTCGAGAGATTGTTGGACGCATTGAGCAGATCAGCGGGCATGCCCACGGCGGCGACCCTGAAAGGGACGTCTCCATCAAGGTGATCGCGGACCACGGACGCGCTGCCACCTTTCTCATCGGCGACGGGGTAATGCCCAGCAATGAGGGAAGGGGGTATGTGCTGCGGCGAGTCATCCGTAGGGCTGTGCGCCACGGCAGACTCTTGGGCATCGAAGAGCCTTTTCTCCACCGGGTGGCGGATGGGGTTATCGCCGCCATGTCGAATACCTATCCGGACGTCGCCAAGAACAAGAGCTACATCCAGATGGCCCTCTCCAACGAAGAGAAATCTTTCTCCTCGACCCTTGACCGGGGCTTGGGCAAACTTCAGGATGAGGTTGATAAGCTCAGAAAAGCTGGCAGCCAGGTTTTTCCCGGCGAAACCATATTCAGACTCTACGACACTTACGGTTTTCCCATCGACATCGTTATGGATATGGCCCGGGACATGGACTTCGAGGTGGATGAGGTCGGCTTCGACCGACTTATGGACGAGCAGCGGCAGCGTTCTCGTGCAGCCTTCAAGATCTCCGGTGTCATGGAGACCTCTAAAGCTCTGCAGCAGCTTCTCGCACAGGGGGTGACCACCACCTTTACGGGCTACGACAGGACCGAGGACCAGTCCGTTATCCTGGCATTGCTCACCGAGGATGGAGCGGTGAACGAGGCCAGTGAAGGCCAGAAGGTTGAAGTGGTTTGCCAGGAAACCCCCTTCTACGGGGAAGCCGGCGGTCAGGTGGGTGACACGGGCCGCATCAGCGGTATGGGCTTTACCTTAGCGGTCGAAACCACGCAGAGGACGCCTGGTGACTTGCCCGTGCATGTGTGTAAGGTCTTGCAGGGGACCGTCAAGGTTGGAGAAGAGGTCACCCTTGCCGTAGACAAAGAAAGACGAAGCGCCACCGAAAGAAATCATACGGCAACCCATATACTCCACTATGCGCTTCGGAGTGTGCTGGGAGATCATGTCACCCAGCAGGGTTCATACGTGGGGCCGGATTATTTCCGTTTCGACTTCTCCCACGGTGAACCCCTCACTTACGAGCAGCTTGCCACCATCGAAAAGCTGGTTACCGAAAGGATAATCGAGAACGAAGATGTCACAACCGACGTAACGGACATGGAAACGGCCAGTGCTCAGGGGGCTATGGCTCTCTTTGACGAGAAGTACGGGGAGCAGGTGCGCATGGTTTCCACCGGCGATTATTCAAAGGAACTCTGTGGCGGCACCCACAGTCACCACACCGGGGACATCGGCCCCTTCAAGATTACAGGGGAAAGTTCGGTGGCCGCCGGGGTCCGCCGCATTGAGGCTCTCACCGGCACTGGCGCCCTCGAATACATTCAAAACCAGGAGAGGACTATCAAGGAAGCCGCTGTCCTCCTCAAAGCCGCTCCACTCGACTTGACCGAGCGGGTACAGAAGCTGCTCGCCCAGCAAAAACAACTAGAAAAGGAAGTTGAACGGGTCAAGACCCAAGCCATGAGCCGCCAGTTTGGGACCACTGACCAGGACATCCGCAAAGTTAATGGTGTCAAGGTGGTCTCTCAGCAGGTGAACGCGGACAGTGCCAGGGATCTGCGGGTGATGTTGGACAACCTCAAAAATCAGGTCAAATCAGGCGTGATTGTGCTGGCTGCCAAGGGTACAGACGGCAAGGCCATGCTTATCTGCGGTGTGACCAAGGATCTCGCCGACCGTTTCAACGCCGGCGAAATCATCAAGTCACTCTCCGCCAAGGTGGGAGGCACAGGGGGCGGCAGGCCGGATATGGCCCAGGGTGGGGGACCGAACTCTGATGCGATCCAGGAGGCATTAGACAGCGTATTTGAGCTGGTCGAAAGCAAACCCTAGCCTGAACTCTACTAGCCCTAATGCTGTTCACTCAAGGCTTGAGGTATAGAAATCCCCCTAAATCCCCCTTTACAAAGGGGGACTTTGAAGAGACTTCTGGCAAAAGGATTTGTCACAAAACGCCCCCCTTTAGCAAAGGGGGGTTGGGGGGATTTGTGGTGTATCTGTGTTATGAATTTAAGCTTAAGTGAACAGTATTATTTCCAGCCCGGATAATCCATGAATCACGCCCTGGGGTGAGCGGGACATGACCGTCTTGCCGGACGGCCTCGGTCCTTGAGCCCTGCCTAGTGTTAGGGATTCGAGTCCCTGCGGTTGGACGGTGGCGCGGCCATCTTCACGGTTTCGCGACACAAATTCATGAGTATCTGGGCCACCTCTCTTCCCACTCTTCGTTAAAAGAAGTCGGCCGGCAAGGCTATCTAAATATGTTCCTTCTAAAGAAGCTTGGAAGCACTCTGTTTTCACAGAGACTTTTTGAGTTATTCCAGAAGCTCGGTATCAATTTGACGGGAAATCATTTTTTTAGCCCCATACCCGACACGAGGGCCCTTGCGACAAGGGAATCGCTCTGGGAAACAGATAGCGAGCTTCCGGGTGTTGATCTGAATATCGAAGGACAGTTATATTTTCTTAACAATGTCTTTCCTAGATTTACGCATGAATGTAATTTCCCACTGCATAAGACTTCCACACCGCATGAATACTACATCAATAATGGGTCCTTCGGTCTGATTTCTGCCGCTGTATTACATTGCATGATTCGATATTTTCGCCCGAAAACGATTGTCGAAGTGGGCTCTGGTTATTCAACTCTCGTTGCCGCCAGAGCTAGCATGATGAATCAGGCAGACGGGGTGCACACGGAGCTTGTGTCAATTGAGCCTTACCCTATGCACCCATTGACAAAGGGGATTCCGGGCTTATCGCGTCTCGAGCCAAGAAACGTCGAAGATATTGACGTCGATTTCTTTGCGCAGTTAGAGAAAGGTGACATTTTGTTCATTGACTCCAGCCATGTCATCCGGATAGGAGGTGACGTGGTCTTCCTCTACCTGGAGATATTGCCGAGACTGAATAGTGGGGTCATTATTCACATACATGATATCTTCTTTCCTAAGAATTATCCGAAGGATTGGGTGCTAAAGCAAAGACGTTTCTGGAATGAACAGTATCTGCTACAGGCATTTTTAACCTATAATAGAAATTTTGATGTCCTCTGGTGTGGGAGCTATACATATTGGAACTTCCAAACTGAACTCATATCAACTTTCCCTCCACCTCAAGGCTTAGGGTTTCATGAAAACTACTTTTCGAGCAGCTTTTGGATGAGAAAAACCGAAGAACCCGACTAGGAAGCCATGACACCTTCGGCACAAAAGATATTCGACAACTTAACTAGCGAATGTGGGGCAAAAAACAAAACTGTGCGGGAGCGGTGGTTAGAAAGTCGGCTTTCCCAAATTAGGCCGGGAGCAGCAATACTAGATGCAGGAGCTGGAGAGTTGCACTACAGCAAGTACTGCAACCATCTTTCATATACTTCCCAAGATTTTGGACAGTACAATGGTTATGGTGTGGGCGAAGGACTACAGACCCACTCTTGGGATGACTCCCAAGTGGATATTATCTCGGACATTGCCGAAATACCCGAGCCAGATCAGTCCTACGATGCTGTCATGTGCGTCGAGGTTTTTGAACACATCCCTAATCCTGAAAAGGCCATCCGAGAATTCAGCCGCCTCTTGAAAAAGAATGGAATTCTTATACTTACAGTGCCCGTATGTTCATTAACTCACTATGCTCCTTATTATTTCTATAACGGTTTCAGTAAATACTACTTTGAAAAATATCTACCCCTACATGGTTTCAAAATAAAAGAACTATATTACAATGGGAATTTCTTTGAATATCTTGGACAAGAGCTGAGAAGAATTGCTTACATGGCTGAGAGATATAGTAAAATTAATCTTTTTAATAAATCTATATTAGCTTTTTTATTATTAATATTACTTAGATTACTAGATAAATTCTCACGATATGACACAGGTTCACACGAGATGCTGTCTTTTGGGTTACATATATTGGCAACAAAAGATTAACCTTTAACCCGGACATTTCATGAATTGTCGTCACGAGACCGTGAAGATGGGCGTGCAACC
>Ga0209536_100015007_pt1 | contig 11071 bp, 8 predicted proteins | sample DeeMarSeWOR28_12_FD_187461 | JGI IMG/M metagenome (GOLD analysis project Ga0209536, IMG submission 187461) | Marine sediment microbial communities from White Oak River estuary, North Carolina - WOR-2-8_12 (SPAdes) (version 2) | ecosystem: Environmental > Aquatic > Marine > Intertidal zone >... | reverse complement strand
AGCAATTGACGGTAATATTTCTTTTCATCCGCCTCGAAATATTTGAGGGCGTTATTTAAACTCTCGACAGAAAAGTCACTTATGTTTTTCGTCACAACACGTTTCACAAACGGTTGATTGTATTTTGATATATCTCGTAATATCCAGCCGACTGCGGTTTTTGCGAATCGTTCTTGGCGCATAATTATAGTTTGGCATGCACTTTCAATAAGGGGGTAATATTCAGCCTTCTCTGCAACTGGAACAAATGCGACTAACGAAGCGCGCGCTTGCCAGAGGTTTTTTGAACTTTTCCAAGCGGAGATTCCACTTGCACATAAATCCCCTTCTTTTTTAATGAGCGACCCAAGAACTTTTACACAAAACCAATCGCATACATTCCAATCATAGATGTAGCCATTGGTGAATAATGCTGCAAATTGATACAAATCTCTTGGACACATAACGGCATTTGCAGGAAGTAGTATTTCTTGTAGGTATATCGTGCCGGCTAACTTCTCTTCTGTATTTTCACCCTCAAAAAGCGCTAAGGCTAAATCAACTTGTTGATCCATATCCAAGTACCCAGCAATGTATTCTTTATGCCATTGATGAACGACTGAGCGGATACCTGCCATTTTTACGCCCAGAAATGGCGCGCTTCCTTTCACATAATTTTCCCACCAATCTTTGGTCTTGGGGTCAGATTTTTCGCGAAGTAAATTCGAAAGTGTGTATTTGTAAGATGTATACATTTCGAAACCAACTTAATCCATTCGCCTGCTGTCCGGCCTTGGCCTGTAATTCGATAATCGTCTTTATTGTCATTGAAATTTGCACCTGTTCTTTTTTGGGACTCCGTGCCTTTTAGCCCGGACTTTCATAATTGCATGTCTCAAGATCATGAACAAGGAGTTGATCTTACCGATCCTCGATAATTCTTCAAATAGCGAATAAACGCAAAAAACTGCCCGACATGGATGTCATGCGGTTCGGCTGAATCGGATGCCCTCAAGCAGGCTTAAGGCGAATTCTTATCAGAAGGTGTTAATGGGTTGCCATAGCCACCCATCTGCGCGTTTTACAACATGACCTAAGTTTGGAAACGGTGGAAAATGGTGCGCGAACACGAGTGAATTTTCTCTCGCTGCTCGGTCAAAGATGTGCTGTTTGCTTTGAGCGGCCTTTTCTGGCTCAATATCGAAGATCGGCACCCAGGTTGGGTGTTTCAGATGAAGCGGGGACAATGCAACATCAGACACATGGAGTAGTCGGTCTTTTCCAGACATAATGGCTAGCGCTATATGACCGGGAGTATGTCCTGGTGTGGCCACCACCTGGATACCAGCGTGGATTTCTTTTTCGCTATTAATGAAGATCAAACGATCACGAATCGCTCTGAGTTGTTTCCTGGCAAGGTTAATAAAAAACTCGGGTGCTTGCCCGCAAACAATATCTGAAAACCAATAGTCATGCTCTTCCTGCCAGATGTAATAAGCAGCATTAGGGAAAATCAAATGGCCTTGCTCATCGACCATGCCACCGATATGGTCGGGATGTGCATGTGTGATGATAACCGTGTCAACATCGTCAGGGGATAGCCCTGCGGCTCTCATATTTCGAAGCAATTTTCCGGCCGTAGGCAATACATTGCCCGCACCGACGTCCACTAATACTCGATTCTTACCATTATTAACATACAGACATGTATATGGTGTTGTGATCGTTTGGGATGACACTTCGGCCGGGTCAAGGGCAGAATTCAACTGCTCTGTTGGCGCGTTGGCGAAAAAATCACCGAGCCAGTAGTTGTGATGCCCATCGCTTATCGCCGTACAATTGAAACTCCCGATTCTAAAAGTATAAAATGCTTTGGTTTTGGCGATATAGGTTTCCCTGGTCATTATCCTGATTATTGTCCAGTAACATCAATCGGACATTACGAAAGCAGCGCGATTCTCGCCGAAAGAGGAAAATCGCGCTGCTCAGCAACCGGCACTCACTGCAGCGGGGCGGATAGTTCCAATTGAATATTGTCAGGATCCCAGAACATCATAACAGTTATGCCGAAGTCAGGAATGTCCTTGATTTCTGCGTGACGCACGCCGGCCTCACCAAATAACTGCTGTGCGCGTTCGATGTCCTGACGACTCTCAACTGTGAAACTCAAATGATCGAGCCCGACACGATTTTCGTTGAACCGATCGTTGTCAATAGCCTGATCAGGATCATGAGGTTCGCAAATTCCAAAAAACAACTGATTATTTCCGACAACGACCCAAGTGGGTGAGATCTCTGCGATCACGTTCAGCCCGAGAACCCCAGTATAGAACTCACGGGCGCGATTGATGTCGGTCACTGTGAGCGTCAGGTGATGAAAACCTCTTAATTCGAGTTGATTTGACATCGTTACCTCCTGGAAAAAGTCTCTAAGGCGAAACCGGGAAAGTTCCTGAAATTAGATAAGGCGTTATATCCCGGTTTCGCTCGAGTAAACTCCAACCTGATTTGCCGGTTTTCATGGCAAAATATATAGGAGTTTACCAAGCACCAACACCTCATACTGATAATATTATGATAATAGTCGCGTCTGAGTTTGTCCTCCACCCAGGGGTGAATTTAGGTTCAAAAAAGGGTGAAGGTGGCTTAAAAAAAGGAAGTTGCTTAGATTAGTTTCAATTGCCGAGCTCGAACAATTGCTCGGGTACGACTGTCGACATCTAGCTTACTAAACAGATGGTTTATGTGTTTCTTAACCGTACTCACTTCGACTACCAACTGCTCCGCGATTTCCTGATTTGATAAGCCGGCTGCAATCAACTCCAGGACTTCAAATTCCCGTGGTGTGAGCGGGTCAATTGCCTCGAATAGTTTATCAGATATTTGAGTGCCAATTGTCTCGCGTTCATCCTCTAACCAGAAATTTTTTGATCGGTGATGAAGATCACTCTGATCTAACGCAATAGACAACCATTTTCGAGTTTCTTTTGGTCTTTGGTTTGTCCAAGATTCGATGGCTCTTTCAAGGGCTGCCGTTAAGTTGTCAGGCAACCGTTGTTGCGTCGGCTCTAATAACTGCTGCGCATACCCAATTGCGTCCCCGATCTGGTTTTTTTCCATTGCCAGGTCCATCAGCGGCCAAATAGCCGTCCATTTGAATGCTGTACTGGCATACTGCGAACCAACCATGTCCCATGTCTCGAGAGCCTGATTTCCCTGAATAGCTACTTCTTCAAGATTCCCATCATTCCATGCCAGCCACGCTTGATTGGCCTGGGCAGTACCGATGTATTCTAGCATATTGGCTTTTTGGGCCATTTTCAGGCTGGCTTCAGAAAAGCGCCGTACAAATTCAACGTTGCCAAGTTTCCGGTACAGGACAGTCAGGTATGTCAAGCAACGTGCTTGGTGGATGAAGTCGCCATTTGCTTGGGCGAGCGACAAGGCAGCCTGTATCAGTTCTTCCGATCGAGCAAAATCACCGTACCATAACAGGCAAAATCCATGAGTGAACTGGCTCCAGGCAATGTCATTCGGATTACCTGACTCAAGGCTTTTCTTGTATGCATTTTGTGTAAAAGTCAGACCTTCCTCCGGAATTAAGTAACGTTCTCGTCGCCAAGACATAGCGCCCAGAGCATTGAAGAAATTTACTTGTTGTGCGAGAGTGCCAAATTGTTCAACCTTTGGGCGAATCTCCTCATTGAGTTGGGTAACTGCATCCCATGCTCCTTGCCAATAATTCATCCATGTGCGTTCAAGTTGAATTTGAATCCACTCTTGCCACCATATTGCATTTTGGTTCGAAGGAGAACTCAATACCATCTCTGCCTTAACATAATTATCGATTGCTTTATCAAACTGATGCTGATTTCGATACGTATTAGCAATCTTCCTGTTTATTCGAGCTAGCCAGATCAATTCGTTTTGTGGTAAACGAGTTAGGGCTGCATTGTAATGCTGTCTGGTATCATCATACTGACCGGAAAGCACGGATATGTCACCCAATATTTCATGCAGTCTACAAAAGGTCCGTTGCCACAATTCTGTTTCCATTGGATCTGCACATAGGCGATGCAAGGCAATCTGGTATGTGGCTGTATCTTCAGAACCACCAAGATACCAACCCCGTCCCTCATAAAAGTGCCACAATCCATCACTAAAGTTTGCTACTTCTTTAAGATCCCCACATTCCACAGCCCATCGCCAGCCGGCACGGATATTTTGCAGCTCCCCATAGACCTTATCATTTATTTGAGCTGTCTTATCGGGTGAAAGGCCCTCGCTCAACTGCGATACCAGTCTGGCATAATATTGACTGTGCTGCGTGTGCGCACTCCAATCTGCGCCAGGATCTTCTTCTAGTTTTTCTATGGCAAATTGCAATGGCAATTGGTGAATTTGGAAACGTCCGGCATGATCGCGGTGGATCAATGACTTATTTGAAAGCACCATCAATTGATGCAACGTTGCAGTGGTTACACTCTGGGCTGCTTCAAGTGTGAAACCTCCGCGGAACACTGATAATCTGGCGAAGATGTCGCGTTCCGACTTGCTCAACTGCCTCCAAGTTGACACGATCACTGCCCGAATGCTGCGATGACGCTCTGGAATATTACGCAAATCAGTACTAAGAAAATCAAGGCCATGTGTGATTTCGTCAGCGATTTCCTTTGGCGTAAGTATCTCAACCCACGCGGCCGCTAGCAAAATTCCCAGGGGCAACCCATCCACCAATCGGCAGATGCGAGCTATTTGCTTCAATTCTTCGAGATGGGGTTCGAAACCTGGTTGAACGCGCTGAGCCCCTAGTAGAAATAGTTGAAAGGCATCCGAGTTGAGCACATCTTCTACGGTGTCCGGATGAGAATAATCCAATCCCTCAATTCGGAAAAGTACTTCCTCCTTAAGATTGAGCTTCTCGCGGGAAGTTGCCAGAATTGTAATATGTGGAGCAAATTGAAGGATTTCTGAAACAATCTCGGCACCCTCCAGCACATGGTCGAAATTGTCCAAGACAATGAGCATTTCTTTTCCGTGGAGATAATCCAATAATTGCTGGCCTGTGTTATCGCTGGAGCGGAATTGAAACCCAATTGAGTCAGCCAGGGCATGTATGATCCCTTGTTCTGAAGTCACTGCCACCAGCGACACAAAAAACACCCCGTTTCGACATTGATCTACCCGGGATTTTGCCGCTTCGATCGCTAAACGCGTCTTTCCTACGCCTCCTTGGCCAAGGATTGTGAGTAGCCTAACCTCCGGATCGGCGAGCAATTGCGATAGATCAGCTAGCTCTTTCTTGCGGCCGACGAACGATGTCGTTTGAGCGGGCAGATTGTTTGAACGCGTTCCGAGAGTGACCAATGGAGAAGATTCGGTTTGCAGGCCGCGCCCGACGACCTGAAATATTTGTTCTGGAAGGATGAGACCTTTTAACTGATAGTGACCGAGATCGAGTACTTCTACATCATTCGGGAGTTGGTTTCGAACTAATTGATGGGCTGCCCCGGATAAAAGAATTTGACCGCCATGCCCGACCGATAGCAAACGAGCCACCCGGTTTACATCTGGTCCAAAGTAATCTTCGTCTCGCTCTTCAGCCACGCCAGTATGGAGTGCCATTCTGACCCTGATCGGCGTTTCACCCCAATCCTCGGACAGCAACTTTCGTTGGCAGGTTATCGCGGCCGCTAATGCTTCCGGTGCCGTATCGAAAGTGGCGCAGAAGGCATCCCCGACGGTTTTAAACACGCTGCCGCGGTGGGATTCAATTGCCTGGCGCAGCAAGCTATCGTGGTGAGCTAGCGCTTGCTGCATCGCCTCTGGATGCTGTTCCCAGAGTCGGGTGCTCTCCTCGATGTCGGTGAATAGGAAGGTGACTGTTCTTGACGGAATCAATTAGGACTCCTAAATACAAAGCGAATCTCCTTAACCTTACCCACATTTAATGAAAAGTTGTGTCCAAGGTTTCCAACAATGGGTGGCTCCAACAGTTTATCATGATTTTTGAAGCGGATAAACCAAAAAATCACCTGTTGCCCGACTTGTGTGTCAAGCGTTTCTTTCGCTTCGGATGTCCCTGTGGAGAGTAATGGCGAACTTATCCGAATAAAAAGGCGAGTAGATGTGAATCACATCCCATTGCGTCTTGACATTGGGTTAATTCAATCTATCCTGTATGGGGCGAATTTCATCAACCACCGAAAAGGACCTCCAAGAAACCACCACCCATCTGGTCGAATGCTTGGGGCGACGTGATTTCTAACAGACCTAACCCGAAGGCTCCGGCGGCCAAGGCCAGCAAGATCAGGCCGGGTAAAAGGCGGGAGGTCAGCAGCGTTAAATAGACCTCAAAGCGCCCTCCTTCCTTATCTTCGACAGTGCCGACAATAGCACTGATGGCCATCATCAAAAGAAACAACCCAAAAACAAGCAAGGCCAATCCGGGATGGCGGATAAAATGCAGGAAGAGTTCGCGGCCGCTGTTCATGTAGGCGGCGAAGGCAATGCCAATGAAAAACAAGCCCATTATGATGAATATGACACCCTGGGCTATGGCTGCCACCCCAACATAGGTTTCGTTAGCGCGGCGACTGTACCGTGATACTTGTACCAACCGCCGGGTAATCAGCGCTTCCAAGCCAATAACGATGGCCACTAGGCCCATCAACCCAAAACCGGCATAGGTTAAAATGTCTAAAGAGAGCCACTGACCAAGGAAAAGACATAACACCCCAATTAGCCCAATCACAATCGCCAGGAAAGTCAAAGGTTTCATGCAAGTCTCCTCACACTATAGTTGCCGGTCGGGTTTAGACGATGCCGAATTTATTGGTCTGACCAAGTGATCATTCGCATTGAACTGAAGCAGTTAAATGAATCATTATACAATGGAATCTACGTTGCACACACGATTAAGAACTTCCCTTTGAAATGGTATAGTTTTATCCGGTGTTTGAAACGAATAGACACAAATATCCACTCAATTCCGAATGTGAAGTATGATTTGCTAGCATTTTACCTGATTTGAGGGAATTTCTGAGTACGATGCCAGATATGACGAGGTTCGGTGGTTCATCAAGCAGGCGTGCAGGTTAATAATAGTAGGCCTTATCGACGAAAATCAATGGAAGGGAAAATTAATGGAAAATGGACTCTTTTTGATTACAGGAACTTCAAGGAGGATTGTAGAAGCATTAGCACAAAAGATCTTGGAAAAAGGGAAATACGGTTCTTGGTATTTCAAGAAATCGATCTAATACACTGAAATCCACAAAATATTACCACCTGTCATTTGATTTGACTGATACGTCTCGAATTAGCCAAATCATGGAGAAAGTAAACGAAATCGTTGACAATCAAAGCTTTGATTTTGTTTGTCTTGTTAATAATGCTTCCGCGGTTGAACCAATAAAATCCATCGAGAAATGCTAGGCAACTGAAATTGAAGCTCATGTCAGAATCGGTTTGATCGCCCCGATGATCCTGACGTCCATGTTCATACGAAAATTCTCCGCCGGCAAAATGAGGAAGAAGATGGTTTTTATCTCTTCGGGGCAACTTTTACTGCCTTGCCCGATGAAAGTATCTACTGTAGTTCCAAATCTGGAATCAATATGTTTGCTCAGTGTGTTGGACTTGAGCAAAAGAACAGGGAATATGGGTTTGAGGTGATCTCCATTGGTCCTGGAATGGTAGATACTTCCATGCAGCAGGCGGTCCGCTCTAAATCCAGTGACGAATATGCAATGGCCGACTTTTTCAAGCAGGCTTTCGAGGATGGCAGGTTACAAAAACCGGATAACGTTGCTGAAAAAATTTATACAATCCTGGAAAACATATACGAATAGGGTAAATATGTGAGTGTGAGCGAGGTGTAACTTGCAAAATCTTGCTCCCAAGCAGAGTCCATAAACGTTTGTTTTGCAAAAAGAACGGTCCTCATGACTTCTTCCTCTAATCTGCAAACCAACTCCATTTTCGCCTGTTGGGTGCCCCATAACAGAATGGATCTTATAATCGCACCGATCTTGTTTTTGGTCGTTCTAGGAGATTTATAAAGCACAACAGTTTGATAAAATCTATCGTTTTATTATGTCAAGTATGTTCTGCTGATATCGTGCCTGATTTGAGAGGTATTTTTGTGGTTTACCGAGCAGACCTGAAGGTTAATAATAGTTAGCCGGCATTGAGTTTCAAAAGGCTGAAAGGAGTGCTTCTATGGCTACCGTTGGCTTGATCGAGTACGAAGAAGCTAGCCCGGAGGTGCGTCAAGTCTACGACGACATCATGGCGACGCGGAAAGTCGACTGGATCAACAATTTCTGGAAGGCGTTAGCGGTTCAACCCGCGCTTCTGCGCCGCACCTGGAATGGGGTTAAAGAGGTAATGACGCCTGGCGCCCTCGATGCCCTCACCAAGGAAATGATATACATCTCGGTTAGCGTGACCAATAATTGCGAGTATTGCATCAACAGCCACACTGCCGGTGCAAGAAAGAAGGGTATGAGCGAGGAGATGCTATCCGAATTGATGGCGGTCGTCGGCATGGCCAACCAGACCAACGCTCTGGCCAATGGTTTCCAAATAGAGATCGACGAGGCCTTCCGCAATAGCGGCCGCGATTCTTAATCGAACTTCTGATAACCATCGAAGAAGACACGACCTGCATACATGGGAAATGGCTATCCAAGTCGAGGGTACGTTCGTCCAGCAGGTTTCGCTTCTCGCAACGCAGGCCAGATAGAAACGTCGAAAGGTCCGATCTCGAGTCACCACTCCAAGATGATTCGAACTCATTTGATGAGGAATTTAAAGCAGAAGAGCGCCGCCTATACGGCGCTCCTTGAGGCTGCGCCCCCAAGGGGATCAATGTCGAACCGCTTAACATAACATTATCGCGGTGAATACCCTCCACAACTTCAGATATGTACTGGAATGGAGGGTTCAGTTCATGGCTGATAATCGTGCCATTGGCGTCAACAATAATGCGTTTGGTCAACGCCTGCAACAGAGTCGAGCGTTGCTTGTCCTTTAGACGACCATACAACGTCGAAGCACTGGCAATCAGAAACAATGCAGCGTCTAGATCGTCTAGGTAGGTGGCGGCTTCTTTCTCTACATTGGTCAAGGCACGTGTTGTGTGTTGAATCTTCTCCCGCCACTCCAGGCGCAGACGATCGTACACTTCTTCCCTGAGCGGACCTGTAATCAGTAAACGACCTAATCGGGCTTCTTCTTCACGTAATTCTGCTATTTGGCGGCGAAGCTTATCTATCTCATTTTCGCTACCTTGCCGAGTTACCTGCTCAACCTGATTCTCGTAGATTTCCCGGATAGCTGGTAATAGGGAGTGATTGACCCCAATACCTTGGAGCCATTGAGGTATCTGCTGATCAATGCCCACGGTCGGCCGCATTGGCGCATGTAGCCTCGCTTGGCGAGCTCTTGCTGCTCGCAATGCTCAACGCCCTGACTCATTGGCTGAAGAGTGCCAACAACGCTGGGTAAGCGCCCTAGCGATACTCACTGATGGCACTGAGTCTTGGCTTCCCTCTGGTTATTGTGGCGGGGCTAGATCACCGCTTTGGGTGGTCGCCCCTGTTCCCGATCTGGCTCAACATCCTCTAGTTTGCTGCATCCACCACACATCGCCATCTTCAAAATTGACCTCGCATGGAACCGGCGTAACCCGTCATCTCCACATACCCATGACCGGCTACCTGCTGACCAGCTCGGCTGCCTTCTACCTGCACAGCGCCCTCCCAATAAGCGAAAGAAACGCTTAATTCCTGATCTGGCAGGAAAGGCTCAAGGGATAAACTCAAATCGAGCTGCGGCACGCTGATCGTCCAGCGCGAAGGATAGGTGGCACCGCTGCGCGGGCTGACCCATGTATCATGGACCTCTATGTGGAAATCTTCCTGTCTCAATCGGGTGACGGTGCCGTTGGCCGCTATCCAGGAGCCGCTGGAGAAAGCATCGATGCTGCCATCTTCCCGCCGGCCTTGGAAAACCATCAGTTCACTACCATCGTCCAACTGGATGGAGAACCAGTCCCAGCCAATTTGTCCTTCGGATAAGGCGCTCGTGCTATACTCATGGTCCATCCAGCTCTCGCCACTAACCTGGAACGATTTCCCATTCAACTGCACCATGCCGCTGCTTAGTAACCGTGTCAGGCTATAGTAATAAGAGGCATTGCCCGGCTCCGGACCTTTTTGACTGTATCCCTGAACCCCCTGCAAGATCGGTCCCTTTTCATCGGTGAGGGTTAATTCCAATCCCAGTCCATCCTGACTTGCCACCAAGGTGTAGACGCCCGGTTCTGTCTCCGCGACTTGCCAATCCTCGAGCCAGACGGCGAAGGGAGCTGCTTTCACCCCGGCCAGACCAGCAGCTCCGCGAGCGAATCGTTCAAAGGCCTTAAATTCTCGCCCATCTACGTCCGTCAGGGCGAAATGCCCCATATAAACCTGATCAGTAGCCCAATCTGACTCGCGGGGCGATCGTTCAGCGGCCGGTAGAAGCGCTCGCCGGAAAAAAGTCAGCTGGTAACCAAAATGACGGCCGGTTGCCGTTTCCAGGTTGCCCGTGTAGTACCACCATTCCGTCTGGTAATCGGGATGAGCCCCGTGATCCTCCGGGAAGCTCAATGGCGTCGGTCCATCGGCTCTTTGGAAGCCGCTCGCCAGGGCACCATCGGCCACCAGGCTAGATCGCACGGTGCGGTTGTCTGGCTGGCAGGCAGACAAGAATACTAGGCCAAGGATTAGGAGGTACCTCAAATGTCTTATGCTAATCAATTCAACGAGAATTGCCATCTGCTTTTTCAATCGTGACATGCTTCTTATTCACCCCGCATCGCTTCAGCCGTAACCTGTTTGCTAATACGCCAGGTGGGCAGGATCCCGGCTGCCAGGGCCGCCAATACCGCCACCGCGAAAGCCTCGATGAACGGTGCTGCCTCAACATGCAGCTGTAAGGTCCAGCCAAAAGCGCGGCGATTGATGATGTAGATCAAAATCAGAGCCAGGCCAAAGCCGGTGGGCAACGCCAGCAAGCCGGCCGACGCCCCCAGCAAGCCGCT
>Ga0209536_100015006_pt1 | contig 11071 bp, 9 predicted proteins | sample DeeMarSeWOR28_12_FD_187461 | JGI IMG/M metagenome (GOLD analysis project Ga0209536, IMG submission 187461) | Marine sediment microbial communities from White Oak River estuary, North Carolina - WOR-2-8_12 (SPAdes) (version 2) | ecosystem: Environmental > Aquatic > Marine > Intertidal zone >... | reverse complement strand
GCGTTGACGCCGATGTCCGCGAGCAGGAGGTTCGCCTGTTTGGCCATGTTGATGTCGATCGGGGACCAGGCGACGACACCGTGACCGTACGCGAGCGCAGCGCCGGCGACAAGCCGGTAATTCTTCTCGTCGGCGTACGAGAGAAAGACCGGACGCGTTGCGGCTTCCGCGATGGCGGGGAAAAGCAGGGCGTCCGTCTCTTCCTCCCCGCATCCCTCGACGATCGCCGGGCACGATACGGCCTGGAGCACGTCGCGGACGATCTCGGCCCCGCGCGATACGGGGTGGCCCCCCAGGTCGGGGTGGCACCCCGCAAGCGACAGGACCAGGAATTGTGCGCCGCTCTCCTCCACGAGGCGCCTGGCCAGGGCTGCCGTATCAGCCCCCTTTCCCCCGAGGGCTGCGGCCAGCGACGGCGGGAGTTCCTCCTCCCCGGTTCGAACCTCCAGTCCGATCGCGGCGGCGTTCGGGCACTCGCCTTCGGGCAACAGGGGCAGGGAGTTCTGCCCTCCCACGGTTACGGGGTGTCCCCCTTCCCCTGCGGGCAGGGTCACCTCCGTGATCCGTCCCGGAAAGATCTGTTCGGGCAGGGTGACGGTCATACCAGCGGCTTCAGGGAAAGAGCCGGATGTTCGACCTTTCGGAGGAATTCCATCAACTGGTCCGGTGTCACCGCGATCGTCTCGTCGGCGATCTTGTCCAGAAGGTCGGGAAATCCGATCTCCTGTGCCCTCTTCGCAAGAGCGGGTCCGAGTTGTTCCTTCATCTCCCTTGTCATCCAGACAATGCGGGGGAGCCCCCCCTCGGCGGACAGGAACTTTTTGCTCAGGAGGTACTGCTTCCCGACACCCATGAAGCCCGGCGTCTGGACCCCGCCGCCGACGGACCCTGCGAGCGTGGAGAAGCCCATCCCGCAGGGGGTCTCGGATCCCTCGTGCTCCCGATTGACCACCATGAAGCCGTTGGCCTCGGGCACCAGGGCGAGAATGCACTCGAAGCAGCCGCAGGAGGTCATCGGCGCCTCCATGATGGAGTAGAGGTTGAAACCCGGGACGGTGTTCCGGGAATGCTCGCGGACGAAGGCGTTTACCCCCTCCCACGCCCCCTTGACGCGGTCGAGTTCGTTTCCTTTTTCCACGGGCTGGTTCGGTCCCGTCGGGGTGATCTCGTACCCGGCTTTCCCGTCCAGCCAGTTGATGGCGCCGCACAGGCCGAGGCGCTCGGGTGTGACGATGCAGACGTGGTTCGGTGCAAAGGACTGGCACAGTGTGCACGAGTAGAATTCCCCGACGGCATCGTCGGTCAGCGTCACCGCCCGGGCGTCCCGTTCGGCGTAGACCTCTCTCGCCAGCGCGAGGCCTTCCTGCACGTCTTCCTCCCTGGTGTGGATCGTAACCGACGCCTTGTCCACGATGTTCTCGAAGTCGGAGAGCATCTTGGCGTAGATCATCATTCCCAGGTCCGCGAGACGGAAGCCCCTGCCGACCGCCTCGTCGGAGATGCGGATCCAGGTGGTGTCGCGCTGGGCGACGTGCATCGTCCCCTCCCCGAAGTTGACGATCCGGTGGATCCTCCTTTCCAGAACGGACTCGAAGTCCTTCTGCATCCGGGTGCCGGCAACCTTTACCTCGATCCCGAGGGGAAGTGCGTCCCCCTTTTTCATGTCGGGGATGTCCGGGCCCACGACGTGGATCTCCCTGTCCCGGACCTCGGAAAGGGGTGCGCTTGTCACGAGTTCGTAGGCCGTGGAGCGGCCGCCTCCGAATTCCGCAAACGTGTCCGACTTGCGGATTCTTTCCCCTTCGTAGGACGGGCCGAAGGCGATCGGCACCGGGACCTTCACGATTTTCACCTTGATTCCGCGCGCCTCCATCCCGGCCCGGACCATCTCCTCCCCCGGCGGACGGGACAGCAGGGCGCCCGGGATCTCGGGGACGGCCTGGTCCGAGAGAACCGGAATCCCGGCCTTCATGGCTCCTGCCGCGATCGCCAGGGAAACATCGTCCAGGGGGCCCAGGGCACAGACGAAGGCCTTGACGCGGTTTGCGAGGTAGGAAAGCATGAGGTCCGCCTGCCCGCGGCCTATTCCCCCGAAGGTGAGTCCCGCCCGGACCGCGAAGTTCACGGCGTGAATGACCGCGGGGAGGGGGCCCAGGGGGAAGGTCCTGAAATCTTCTCCCATCTTGATCCCCGCGGTTTCCATCTGTCCAATCACGTCCCCCGCGAGAAAGACGAGGAGTCCGACTTCCTGGAAATCCCGGATCATGGACGCCACCACCGCGGGGTCGTCCCCCTTTCCGATCACCACGGCGACTCCCGGTACGGAGCCGTCCACCATGAATATTCCGAGCTTGCGAAGGATGGAGTCCGGGACGAACCCCACGCATGGGGCGGGGTAGGGAGGGCCGTCCGCGTGGTTCAGCGCCTCCAGGATGTCCGCGCAAAGAAGCGTCGCTGCCCCCGCATCGAGCGCGTTTTCCACGGTGGGTTGCTCCCGGATCATCCCTTCCGCCAGGGAGATGGCGGCTTCCGCCTCGCGGAAGGTGGTTACACCCAGATTCGTCAGTCCGAAAATCACGGGGATCTCGTACGCCGTCCCGGGATATGCCAGGGGGGCGTACGCACCCTTGCGGGCGACGGCGTCCGCAAGGGATCCCTTCGTGAGCGACAGGACGGTCCGGGCGCCGCGGATGCAGGAGGAAAAAATCGCTTCGGTCATCGGGTTCTCCTCTGAAAAGAGCGGATGGGAAAGTCGATAAGCGGGAGGGATTTTATCGCAAACGTATCCTTCTTCCAAGAGGAATCGGGGGAGGGCGACGATCGGGATAAATGGTTTGCAGAAACGAAGCCGATTTTTTCGTAATAAATGCGACAATAATGTTTATTTATGGCTATAAATGTCCTGCGTTCCCGCCCCGGGGACACCGCAACCCCCTGAAAACAGAAACGAGACCGGGTTGGCACGGCGATTGCCATTTCCCTACGGTGTCGGCACCCATCCCTGGTTGGAGGTGTACGTGATGAACAATGGTGACACCGCTTTTCTTCTTCTTTCCGCCGCGCTGGTGATGCTCATGACCCCCGGACTTGCGCTGTTCTACGGGGGGATGGTGCGGAGAAAGAACATCCTCGGGACCGTCATGCAGTCGTTCATCGTTCTCGGGGTCGTGAGCATCGAGTGGGTTCTCGTCGGGTATTCCATGGCTTTCGGTCCCGACGTTGCCGGGATCATCGGGGACCTGTCCTGGGCAGGTTTGCGCGGGGTCGGGATGGAACCGTATCCCGACTACGTCGCCACGGTTCCGCACCAGGCCTTCATGATCTACCAGATGATGTTCGCGGTGATCACCCCCGCGCTCATCACGGGAGCGTTCGCGGAGCGTTTCAAATTCTCCACATTCCTGGTGTTCACCGTATTGTGGGCTCTCCTCGTCTACAACCCGGTGGCCCACTGGGTGTGGGGGGTGGGCGGGTGGATCCGCAACCTGGGCGCGCTCGATTTTGCCGGAGGCACGGTCGTCCATATCACGTCGGGCGTCAGCGCTCTGGCCGCGGCCATGGTGGTGGGGAAGCGCAGAGGGTTCGGCACGGAGAACATGGCTCCCCATAACCTGCCGATGACGGTGCTTGGTGCCGCCATCCTCTGGTTCGGGTGGTTCGGCTTCAATGCGGGGAGCGCGCTTGCTGCAGGGCAGGTCTCCACGACCGCCTTCGTCGCCACGCACGTCGCGGCCGCCGCCGCGACACTGTCCTGGGTCTTCGCCGAGTGGATTCACCGGGGGAAACCGACTGTCCTGGGGGCCGCGTCCGGATGCGTGGCGGGGCTTGTGGGCATCACCCCGGCGGCCGGGTTTGTCGCCCCCCTTCCGGCGATTGTCCTCGGGCTTGGTGCGGGGGTCATCTGTTACAGCGCCGTGATGCTGAAGGGGAAAATCGGGTACGATGACTCCCTCGACGTGGTCGGGGTGCACTGTGTCGGCGGGACTTTCGGCGCTCTCGTCACGGGCCTTATCGCCACGACGGCGGTCAACCCGGGCGGCGCCAACGGTCTGTTCTACGGGAATCCGAAGCAGCTGGCCGTGCAGGCCATGGCGGTGGGCGTCACCCTCGTATACTCCTTCGTGGTCAGCTTCCTTCTCCTGAAGGTCATGGACATGACCATGGGGCTGCGGGTGACGGGGGAGGACGAGGTGATGGGTCTCGACCTGACCCAGCACGGGGAGGCCGGGTACAACTGGTAGGGGCATAAGACGCCGGGAACCGGTTTTCCGGGTCCTCCGGGAAGGTGATGGGGGCCGACCGCACCTGCCGGAGAGGGAAGGGCGCCGCATCCGCGGCGCCCTTCTTCCTTTTTACCCGCCAAGCTGCCGCCCTGGATGAACGAAACCTCTGCCACGAAATTAAGGCTGGGGATTCTCCCCCGTGGCTGCAAGGGAGGAATCCATTGTGCTATGGTGGAAATCCGGCGGATCAAGTCTTTCCGGAGAGGTACTCTCCACCATGGAAAAGAGGATCCTGCTCCTGCTCGCCCACCCGGATGACGAGACGTTCGGGCCGGGAGGGACCATCGCGAGGTATGCGAACGAAGGAGCCGATGTCTATCTCGCCACGGCGACCCGGGGCGAGGCGGGCATGCTCGGAGACCCTCCGGTCACCGACCGCGCACACATAGGAGAGGTACGGACTGCGGAGCTTTTGTCCGCGGCCGGAATCCTCGGAATCCGGAACGTTTCCTTCCTCGGCTTCCTGGACGGGCAGCTCGCCGGCACTCCGCGCGAGAGAATCGTCGAGGAGGCCGTCCGGCAGATCCGCGTGACGCGCCCCCAGGTGCTGATCTCGTTCGGCCCGGAGGGCGTGTCCCGGCATCCCGACCACATGGTGATGTGCTCCGTCGCCCTCGAGGCGTTCGACGCAGCAGCGGACCCGGGCCGGTTTCCCCGCCAGCTCGGGGACGGCATCCTGCCCTGGGCGCCCGGCAAGCTGTACCAGTTCGAGATCGCCCAGGAGATCTTCGACGAGTGGGGAGTCCCGCTGGCGGGAGTCCCGCGGGAGAAGCTGACCACGGTCGTGGATACCTCCGGGTTTGTGGATAAAAAGATCAAGGCCTTCTATTCCCACAGGACACAGGCAAAGGATTACAACCGGATCCTCTCGCGGGAAGGGTACCGGGAGTTCTGCCGCCGTGAAACGTACGTTCTCGCAAAGTCGCGTCTTCCCCCGACTCCCCTTCCCGAATCGGACCTGTTCGAGGGATTCCCCCTTGAGGATCCAGGGGAGTCATGAAAGTCGGGGTTTTCGGAAACGAGGGAGTCGGGAAAAGCACCCTGTTTTGCGCCCTGGGAGGGGGACAGGAGGAATCGTCCGGTTCGTCCCGGGGCCAGGGAGTGTGCACGATCAAGGTGCCCGACGACCGTCTGGACCGGCTGGCCGCCATCTTCCGTGCGAAGAAGGTCATCCCGATCTCGATCACCTTCGTCGAGATCGATCCCGGGGAGGCTGCGCTCCTTCCTCCTGATACGCTGACCAGGATCAAGGGGGTGGACGTCCTGACCGTCGTCCTCCGGGGGTTTTCCGATGATTTTCATCCCGCCCCCCCGGGAGGGCTGGATCCGGTGAAAGAGTTCCGGCGTATCGAGTCGGAACTGGTCGTCTCCGATTACCTGGTCGCCCAGAAAAGGATCGAGCGGATGACGAAGGAAGCCCGGCGGGATGCCGAGTGGACTGTTCTTCACAAGGCAGTAGACACCCTGGAAAAGGAGATTCCTCTCCGGCAGCTCCCCTTGTCCGCCGAGGAGAACCGTGTCATTGCGGGTTTCCGGTTTGCAAGCCAGATACCGCTTCTGCTGGTCTTGAACGTGGCGGAGGAGGATCTCTCCGCAGAGGGGTATCCGGAACTTGGGGAGGCCGCATCCTCGCGGGGCATCCCCCTTATTCGCCTGTCCGCCCGGATCGAGGAGGAGATTTCCCTGCTCTCCCCGGAAGATCAAGCGGTCTTTCTTGAGGAAATGGGAATCCGTCGACCGGCCCGGGAACAACTCCTCCGGGGTGCTTTCGAGGCAATGGATTTCATCTGTTTCATGACGATGAACGATGAGGAGATTCGGGCGTGGACGGTCCGCCGGGGAACCGTCGCCCTGCAGGCCGCGGGAAAGATCCATTCCGACATGGAGAAGGGGTTCATTCGCGCCGAAGTGATCCCTTGCGAGGATTTCCTCCGCTGCGGTTCGATGGCGAAAGCGAAAACCGAGGGGATATTGCGGCTCGAAGGGAAGGAGTACGTGGTCCAGGACGGGGACATCATGCAAATCCGCTTCAACCTCTGATCATTTTTCCCAGGGATGCGGGTATTTTATTTTGCTAAATTTCCGGGAGGTTTTGGACGAAAAGGGAAGGTATGCAGTCCCGGAAATCGATCATCGAGGAAGCGGAAGCGTTCTTGGGGAAAGACGTTAGGCTTCTCATCGTCGACGACGAGGAGTTCATCCGGTCGATCATCCGCGAACGAATGGAAATCGAAGGCTTTTTAGTGGACGAGGCGCAAAACGGGCTCCAGGCGCTTGCCATGCTGAGAGACGAGGACTACTCTGTCCTGCTCACCGACATCCGGATGCCGGAGATGGACGGCGTCGCACTTCTTCATGAGGCGTCCCGCCTGTTCCCGGACACGGCCCGGATCGTCATGACGGCCCACGCGGAGCTCGAGACGGCCGTTGCCGCGCTGAAAAACGGCGCCTGCGACTACATCCTCAAACCGTTCAGTTTCGATATCCTTTTCGTCACCATCCAGAACGCCATCCGGAAGCAGGCGTTGGAGCGGCAGCTCCACGACTACCAGGTGACCCTGGAAACCAGGGTGAAGGAGCAGACCGATCTCATCAACTCGTTGTACGTTCGTTCGATCCAATCGCTGATCAAGGCGCTCGAGGCCAAGGATCTCTATACGCGGGGCCACTCCCAGAGGGTGACCCTGTACTCGGTGGCCATCGCGACGGAAATGGGCCTGTCCCCTGCCCATATCGAGGACCTCCGGCGCGCTTCCATTCTGCATGACCTGGGGAAGATCGGCGTTATGGAATCCATCCTGAACAAGCCGGGCAAACTCACCCAGGAGGAATTCGCAGAGGTCGTAAAGCACCCCGAGGTGGGGACCCGGATCCTTTCCCCCATCCCGGACTTCCAGAAAATACTCCCTGCGATCCTGCGCCATCACGAACGCTTCGACGGGCGCGGCTATCCGGGAAGGATCGCGGGAGCGGAGATCCCTCTCGAGTCGCGCATCATGGCGATCACCGACACCTACGACGCGATGACGTCGACCCGCGCTTACCGGCCGGCGCTTCCCGAGGAGGTGGCGACGGCGGAGATCCTGCGCTGCTCGGGAACGCAGTTCGACCCGGAAATCGTTTCCGTTTTCCTTTTCGCAAAGGATAAGATCAAGGAGAACGGCGATCCCTCCCGGTACGAATGGCAGGACGGGGAATTTCCCGACGGAGAGTGCCGGCCGGTGCACTTGGACACGTAGGCTCCCCCGCGGGGAGCCCCGGGGTTTCCGGTGGGCGGACCGGGCGGTTTGCCGGGTTGCGTGCCCGGCGGCGGGATTTCACAGCAGGCAGAGGGCGAACCATGGAAGAACTGACGGCGAAACGGGGCGCCGGCCTCTCTCCCGAAGAACGGGAGGAACTGCTCCGGATAGCGCGCAGCGCACTTGCGACTTACATCACGCAGGGCCGAATGCCCGATGGGACTCCCGCACACATGAATCTCTCCGCCCCGGGGTCTGCATTCGTGACGCTTCGCAGCGGGGCGCGTCTCCGGGGCTGCATCGGATATACGGAGCCTCACGCACCGTTGTACCGGACCGTCCAGGAGTGCGTTGTCGCCGCGGCGACCGAAGACCCGAGATATCCCCCGGTGACGGCGGGGGAAGTGGACCACCTGCGGATCGAGATCTCGGTACTTTCCCCCCTTACGCCGGTGCGGCCGGCGGATGTGGTGCCAGGGGTACACGGGTTGAAGATCCGGAAAGGGGAGCACCGGGGTCTGCTTCTTCCCCAGGTAGCTCTCGAGCAGGGGTGGGACCGTGAACGTTTTCTTTCCCAGGTATGCGTGAAGGCGGGACTTGCCGGAGACGCGTGGAAGGAAGAAGCGGAACTTTACTCCTTTACTGCCGACGTGTTCGGGGAGTGACATCCCCCCTCACCATCCTCTCCTTCAGTTTCGCTTTCAGCACCTTTCCCGCGCTGTTCCTCGGGAGGGAAGAGGCGAACTCGATCTCCTGGGGAACTTTGAAGGGGGCCATGTTCCTCCGGCAGTGGTCGAAAAGGGAGTCGATGTCCGCCCGGCTGCCTTCCCTGGGTACCACGATGGCCACGGGGACCTCCCCCAGAATGTAATCGGGGCGTGGAACGACTGCCGCCTCCGCTGCCGAAGGATGCTCCGTGATGACATTTTCGATCTCGCGGGGGTAGACGGAGATCCCTCCGATCATGAGCGTATCGCGCTTCCTGTCGAGGAGATAGAGGTACCCCTCTTCGTCGAAGGACGCCACGTCTCCCGTGTACAGCCAGCCGTTCCGGAGCACTTCCGCTGTGAATCCGGGGTCCCCGTAATATCCCGAGAAGATGTTCTTCCCGCGTGCGATCACTTCGCCCACCTGGCGGGGGGGGACTACCGATCCCTCTTCGTCCACGATCCGGATCTCGACGCCGATCGCTTCCTTCCCCACCGACATCAACCTGCGCATGTAGGGTGCGCTTTCCTCCAGGGAATGGTCCTCGGGATGAAGGAAGGCGAGGACGCCCGAGGATTCGACCTGGCCGTACGACTGGACCATGTCGCAGGCGAAGAACCGGATGGACCGCTTCAGAAGATCCAGGGGAATGAAAGGCCCTCCGTAGAGAACTTTACGGAGGGTTGTGAGATTGAACCGGTCCGCGGAAGGCAGGTCCATCATCCGGGCCATCATCGTGGGGGTGAGGAGGGCGTGGGTGATCCTGCTCCGTTCGATCGTCTGCAGGGTATCCTCGGGGTCGAAATCGTCCCGTATGACGATCCTTCCGCCGACGTACAGGTAGCGCAGCAGTCTTCCGATCCCCGACATGAAGGGCAGGGGGTTGCAGGAGAGAAAGGTGGCGTTCCGGGAAAGCCCAAGCTCCAGGGCCGCGGATGCGAAGGCCGCCATCAGGTTTGCGTGGGAGAGCAAAGCGCCCCGCGGGGCCCCCAGGATCCCGCTCGTGTAGATCTGCAGCGCGATATCCGACTCCGATACAGGGACGTGCTCCAGAGGAAGGGCGGACTTCCCGCGCCCGCCTTCCTCCAGCCCGGGAAAACCGTCGCCTCCGTGTCCGATCCGGAGAACATGGAGGGAATCGGGCAGGTCCGGGAGAAGGGCGTTCACCGTATCCTCGAACCCCTGGGCGAACAGGAGGAACCGTGCCTCCGCGTCCAGGAGGGTCGCTTTATGTTCCCGTCCGACGGACAGGTGGTTGAGGGGAACAAGGACCCCCCCCAGTTGTGTAACGGCGAACAGCAATTCCACGAAGGAAAGGGTGCTGTGCGACAGAATCGCTACACGGTCTCCCTTTTTCACCCCGAGAGCGGCAAGAGCGCCCGCATGCCGGCGCACCCGGTCAAGGAGATCCGCGTGGGAAAGGAGGATGTTGTCCGAGGAGAGGGCCGTCCGGTGCGGATGAATCCGTGCGTTGTGCGCGAGGATGTCGCGTAGGAGCAAGGCTTTTCTCCTCTCTCCCCCTGTTTATCGTCGGCGCGGTTACAGCGTATAATAGGGAAAACCTTCACGTAAAGCAGGAAAGGGGTCCCGTGACAGACGAGGAGATGGAAGTCTATCCCATCGATCACAAGGGGAAGGTCTACAACATCATCACCGCGTTCGACATGACGTTCCGGGAGGTTCGGGGAATGCTGGACTGGCTTGCCGAACGCAACGCGTTCCTCCGCACTCCCGAAGACGAGTTCCTCGGTCCCGGGAAGATGTACACCTGCGAGGTGGAAGGTGTAGAGCTCGAAGTGGATGTGCACGGGTACGAAGTGGTCGTATACAAGAGGAACCCCGCCTGATGCCCCCAGGGAAGAAGCCGGGCCCCGTTCCGTTCATCCTGGAGTTTCTCGCCTCCGCCTACCCGTCCGCCCGTGTGGTTCTCCGGTATGGGAACCCGTTCGAATTGCTGGTGGCGACCGTGCTGGCGGCCCAATGCACCGACGACCGGGTCAACCAGGTTGCCCCGGCGCTGTTTGCCCGGTTTCCCGGCCCCGGGGCGTTCGCGGCGGCGTCACTGCCGGAGATCGAGGAGGCGGTCCGCCCCACGGGGTTCTACCGGAACAAGGCCGGGGCGCTCAAGGGGATCGGTTCCGCCCTGGTTGCACGACATGGAGGGAACGTCCCGGAGAGCATGGAGGAACTGACGGCGCTTCCCGGGGTAGGAAGAAAGACGGCTTCGGTCATCCTCGGCGCCTGTTTCGGGGTGGACGCCCTCCCCGTGGACACGCATGTCGGCAGGGTGTCGTTCCGGCTCGGCCTCACCCGGTCGAAGGACCCGGCGCGGATCGAGGAGGATCTCGTCGGGGCCGTACCGAACAGGAGGTGGGAGTTCGCAACGCAGCTTGGATGGCACGGACGTCAGGTCTGCGTCGCCCGGCAGCCCCGGTGCGGCGTCTGTGGTCTTTCCCGGGTGTGTCCGCGCAACGGGGTCACCCGTTCGGCGTGACGATGTGCTTCTTCCTCCCTCCTGCCGCCGTCCTTCCGCGCGGCGGGAAGACGACGGACAGAAGGTGCTTTCGTTCCGGACAAGATCAGGAATTGGATATGACCAGAAGCTGCGTCTCCTCCTGTCCTGACGGGTTCTTCCACCGGTATGGCGTGCTTCCTCGAAAGTAGACGCTGTCTCCCTTCTCAAGCCTTATGGAGGTGCCTGCCCCGTTTATTTCCACGTCAAGCGTCCCTTCGATCACAAACAGGAAATCGTCCTCCGGACGATTGATGAAGTCCTCTCCGTTGCTCGCCTCTTGCCGGATGATGCCCAGCACGGGGTGGAACCGTCGGCCGGGCACCCCG
>Ga0209536_100015005_pt1 | contig 11073 bp, 9 predicted proteins | sample DeeMarSeWOR28_12_FD_187461 | JGI IMG/M metagenome (GOLD analysis project Ga0209536, IMG submission 187461) | Marine sediment microbial communities from White Oak River estuary, North Carolina - WOR-2-8_12 (SPAdes) (version 2) | ecosystem: Environmental > Aquatic > Marine > Intertidal zone >... | reverse complement strand
CAATGGCGCATGCAGAATTCGCCGCAGCCTCGGGTAACCAGCGATGGCAAAGCTCTTCAAATTGCGGCCTATTAAACCGGGAGTTGAGCCATTCAAATTCTGATCGTGTGCCACGCCCAATTGAGGGCAGCTTCCTCGCTATGAACCTGAAAGCAGGAATCCTTAAGGTCTGGCGCAATATGAGTAGAAGAAGTTCGTGTTCATGACAACTTATCCAGCACTTCAATTCCGGATGCTGGATTCTTGAGGCGAGGACTTCTTCGGAATAAGGAACTCTGTAGTTCTTGAGATTCTTCTCACCAATATCCAGCTGGTAATGGACATGAAAATGGATTAGCCGTGCCGTGTCGTCATCAACGGCGAGAAAATCATCAATTTTATCGTAACGTTTTGACGGGACCGCTCGAAACTTCAGGGCACCGAGATCGCGAAACAATGTCTCGACGATGTCGCGATCATCCTCTGAAAACAGCAGGTCGAGATCTGTCTCCCCGCTAACCGCCTCCTGAAGGGTGGCATTACTCTTCCAGTGACACCAGCATAATTGCCTTTCGTCAGCCCTGTCTCTGAAATCGCGGATGACCCTTAACACGTCCGACCTTCGGTGCCTACGCGTCGCGTGACATCGGCCGGTCCGTTAGCCCGCCGACCCGGAAGTGTATGGTTATCCAACATGCAAGCCGGCTATCACATGCACCAACGCTTTAACCTGTGAATCAACACCTTCCCCTACGCTGTTATCCAGTCTGAGAACTTGCGTTCCGGCATGGCCGGCCAGATGCCTGGCATCCTGGTCCGTTACATTCATGCTGCGTTCAACGATAACCTCCATATCATTGAGCGCAATACCGTCCCGTTGTTTTCGCCTCTCAACGATGTCCTTGGCAGTGCAGTGCACGACCACGAGCACATCCGGAAGAATTATACTGTCCAGCCAGCGCAAGGGAATATCTGCAAACATGAAGGCAAACGAACTGTTTCTCCTCAGTGCACGTACTTTATGGATGACCCCTTCATCCACCACGGCTACGCTCCCCCTGTGCCGAATCTTTCTGTACAACAACTGAACGAGGAACCAATGTCTGGCCGAGTTCAGGAAGCGAGAGAGATCTTTGGGCCTGGATAAGAGCACAACCTTGAGCGCACGGTAGACCAATGCCGGAAGTGCCGGCGTAACCAGGTCCTTCGGGGTCAGCCTGACCGTATCACAGGGTAGCCCGGCATCTCGCAATGCGGTTTCAATCATGCTTTTAACGTAGGATTTCCCCGAACCCGCCAGGCCGGTCAATTCGACAATGGTTCCTTCACGATTCACAGGCGTAACGTTCCGATCTCAATGACTTGTACAGGGACACCGATAAACACCTGAGCGGAGAGAAGAGATTATCCTGGCTGTACCCTGAAACGCTGCCGGTGTTCTTCGCGGGAGCGTTTCCGGTCTTCATGTAAGGTGTACACTCGGGTTAGGTCACGGGAAGTGCCTCACGGATCGGCTGACCTTTTTCGACCCGGTATACCTTGTCTGCAATGTCGACCAGCGCCTTCTGATGAGATATGGCAATAATGGTCACGCGGCCCTTGAGGTTCTGGATCGTGTCGCAGATCGCAGCCTCCGTCTTTGGATCCAACGCGGTTGTTGCCTCATCCAGGACCAGCACTTCAGGTTTTCGTGCCAAGGCCCTGGCAATCGCAAGTCGCTGGCGCTGTCCGCCCGAGAGCTTGCCTGCATTTTCTCCAATAGAGGCATGAATCTCTCCTGGCAGTTGGGATACAAATTCCCATGCGCCGGCAAGCTGCAGGGCCTCTTTGATATCCTCTTCTGTAATCGCAGGATCCAGGAGACTTACATTATCCGCAACGGTGCTGAAAAGGAAATGAGACTCCTGCTGAACATAGCCTACCTTTTTGCGCCATGCCTGAAGATTCAACTCCTTAACTGAAACGCCGTCAACCAGAACTTTTCCGGTCGTGGGCGCCAGCAGACCGATACAGATGTCTGCAAGCGTGGTCTTGCCGGCTCCCGAGGGCCCGATGAGAGCGACGTAGGCTCCTTTGGAAATCCTTAAATTGACGCTGTCGTAGAGATGCAGTTTGCCGTAATTGAAACCCACGTTCACCAGCTCGATGGACGATCGGAAGTGGGGGAGTTGTGTCCCCTTGCTGTATTCCTCCGTCGACTGGAGTCGATCAATGAGGTTCCTCACGGACCAGTAGTACCCTTCCGTGGTAGACAGGCGCTGATACATGTTTTGAGTCTTCGCAATCATTTGGGCTGTTCTCCAAAAGAGGAGAGCAAGCACAATAAGCGCCTCAAACCGCATGCCGAAATGCTGAATACCTACGAAGAGCCCGATTCCGAGGGCAATCACAATGATGGGCTCCTGGAGAGCAACGAGACCTGCCTCGATCCGGACGATGCGGTTCTCGTTAAGGCGCAGTTCCTCGGCGCTTCGTTGCAGCACGGGGGACAGAGTATCTTCCTGGCCCATGGCCTTGAGAGTTTTAATGCAGTAGATGCCATCGGTCAACCTGACGCTGATAGACCTCATCAGTGTCGCCTGCAGTTTTCCGGCTTTTCTCGCGGCCGCGACAAACCTGCCGAGAGAGAGAATGAGGAGCGCGCCAATAAAAACTGAGGCCAGTGTAACAGGCCAGGAGACCAGAAGCGCCAGGCCCAGATAGAACAAACCTTGAATGCCCGTCGAAAGCATCAGGCAATACTGTTTGTATGTATTCAGCACCATGCGGGTTTCCGTAGTCAGTGCATTTGAAAAGGTACCCAGGGGCATATCGAGAAAGGTGTTATATTTCGTTTTCATGAGGGTACTGATAAGTTCCGAGCGAAAATCCTTCGACACCCGCGAAGCAGAGTACCCTGCCTTGACGTTGCCTGCGACAACAAACAGGGATTTCAGGACGAGAAGCATCGTAATCAAGGAAAGCAGAACACCGACGTTCAGTTCAATCCCCAGCCCCCCCAAGGCCTTCTGAAGATAGTAGGTAAAACGATCCCCCTCACTACCCGATGGGTCAGTTAACATTCGCACAAAAGGCATCATGGTCATAATGCCCAAACCCTCGGCAAAGCCGCACATGACCATCAGGGAGACCACATAGACCGTTTGTCGGCGATACCTTTTTAAGATATCCCTGAAGAGATCGCGAATGGTGTGGTGCTTACTTTCCATCTCGAAATGACGTTGTCTTAATGTGCATCACCCTTGATCGCGTAATGCTGCCCCGTTCCCATGACTTCAGTGGAGCATCAAGCCGCGGTGTGCGTTTTGCCGGCGTTCCTCTTTCAAAAAAAGAAACATACCCACAGGCTCATGCGAGACAAAGACGTTCCCAGGCCGCCATTACAGAGTCCAGGCTGAATCGTTCCTCAATCGAGGGAGCCTGCTCTCCCAGAGATTTGCGAAGGGCTGCATCCTGCATAAGCCGGGTCATGGCTCTTACCAGTTCCGGAATGCTCTCGGGCGCTACGAGTATACCGTTTTTCCCATCTTCTATTATGTCCGCAGGGCCAAAGTCGCAATTCGTCGCGATGACCGCGGCCTTGCACATCATCGCTTCCGTCAACGCATTGGGAAACCCTTCAAAACGACTGGACAAGACAAATAGGTCGCAAGCGTTATAGACAGAGAATGGGTTCGCGACCGTGCCGGGAAACAGGACGCGGTCTTCCAGGCCCAGGGACGCGGCAAGTGCCTCGAGATTCCTGCGCTCTTCGCCCTCGCCAAGAATCACGAGGCTCCAGTCCCTGAACGAATCGGAGGCTTGCTTGAAGGCCTTGATCAGCAGGTCAAAACCTTTCTGAACTCTCAAGCGCCCAACACCCAGCACGAATGGCTTATGGAATTGGCGGGTTGCATCGGAAGATGGCAGCGCCATGACCGGGTTGGGGATGACGACAGCCTTCTTCCTGAGCCGAGGAGGGAGAGAGTCCCTCTGTGCCCGGGTTTGAAGGACCAACGCCTTGCACAGGGGATAAAAGAAGATTCTCATGATTCGCCATCTCAGGGGAAGCCGCTTCAGCAGGAAATTGTTTCTTTCCGAAATGATCACGGGAACCTTCAGAAAGAATGAGGCGAACAGGGCGGTCAGATTTGTTACATCCATAAACGCAATGACCGTATCGGGGGGGTCCTTCTTCCATAGCCGCCTGAGCACCACAACCCTTTTCATAAAGTGACTCGGAATCCACCCGAGCCTTTGCCTGGATACACGATAGGGCCCCAAACCGATCGGTCTCCATTTCACACCGGGGTCAGGTGCATAGAAGGGCTCACGGTCCGAGGGAGGATCGAAGGAACAAATCGTCACATCGATGCCTTGAGCCGTCCAATGGTTTGCCATGGTGGTCAGCACTCTCTCCGCGCCTCCTGCAGTGTGGAGTGACTCGATGAGAAGACAAACTCGTTTCATGCCTATTGTTCGAAGAGGGATTTAGACCGGTTGGCTTCCCTGGGCATCTCGCTGATACGCAGGGCCTGGCCGGAAGAGAAGCTTAACGAATTCGTTTAAGAAAGCCGTCGGGCGCCACGGTAATGAGCAGTTTGTGTTGAATGGTCTTGTCAATTTCAAATTCCGGATGAGTTTTTAGCCATTCCCGGACGGCGGTCTTGGGGTTGTCGGACGGTCCCCAGGGCCGATCAAGAAACAGCTCTTTCGGCATGTCCTCGATCAACGTATCAAAGACCACGCAATAACTGCCTATGGAGGTCAAGGGTGCATAGGCGTCCAGCTCAGCCAGGACGTGTTCATGGGTGTGGTTTGAATCCAGCGACACCAGAATGCGGCTGAAACCGGAGGCAAAGGCTTTCGCCTGTCCGACGATATCCGGATCAATGCTGGAACCTTGAATCATATGGATCCGTGACGCCATGGGGTGAGCCTCAATGGCTGCCCGGTTGTGTGACCGGATATCTATATCAATGCCGAGGACTGCTCGCTTTGATATACGGGGATCGAATGTTACTCCGGATTCCATTGCGTCGCACATATCGAGCAACGCGAGCAGCGACGCACTCAGAGTAAGAGACCCACCATGGGCGATGCCTGTCTCGATAATGAGGTCTGGCCTCACCTTCCAGATGATCTCCTGCATCGCCACCATATCCTGTGGGTACTGAATAATCGGACGTCCCATCCACGTATAGTTGTACGTGTACCCATACCTGTTGGACTGGCGAATCCAAGAGTGTGTGGTTTCAAGCAAGGCCTTGTCCGCACCAAGGTTGTTAATGTTTTCACGCACCTCTTCAAAGAATTTCTGGATCGGATTCATTTACACCCTTTCAAGATTCGTTGTGAGCCTCTACCGTAGAGCCGCACATGCATAAACGATGTTACAATCCGTGGGATGCTGCTTCCCGAGTTCATAGGAGGCCCTGCAGAATTCTGCCTTCCAATCTTTTGACTTCTCGGACCCAACACGCCCCCACCCGAAACCGCCTTCTTCCCACAGCCCATTTTTGAGGAACCAATCCATTTGTGCGGTCGAGAGCATCTTGTAAAAGATACCTCCGGTCGAAACAACCTGCAGGCCAGCCGCTTCCAAGTCCCGAACAAGGCCGCTCAATTCGTAGGATCGTCGGTGACCCGCAATCTCGATATCAAATGGGGAGAGTTCGTCACACCGGGTTAAGGTTCCCATCAGAACAGCCAATCTCCTGTTAATTGCCATTGCATTCGGAACGTGGGCGATCAATCTTCCTCCTGGTGCCAGGAAGCTCGCGGCTTTTCGAAGAACGCCAACCGGGTCTACAACGTGTTCAAGAATGTCCAGAAGGAACACCGCATCAAATTTCTCGTCAAGCTGGAAATCTTCGATGAGACACTCAAAGAATCGGGCACCGGGAACACGACGTCGGGCCTCCGCCACATGGCTGGACGACGCATCCACGCCAACAACTCTTTCGAAGTGTTTAGCGAACATTTCGGTCATCATACCGTCGCCGCACGCCAAGTCCAGAAGCGACTCACCCTGTGCATTTTCGAGGCATGAAACCACCTTGTAATGCGCTAATACAGCGTTATAGTCTGTGTGGTACTTGGAGCGCTCCCACGGGAAACTTTCCTGCCGCCCCTTTTCATCCGTGTCTCGAATCATTGATACTCCTTCGGCTAGGGGGTAATCTTACAGGAATAGACATCCAGGATACCCTCCTCAAGCGAGATATACGGCTCCCAGCCGAGACCCGTTCGGGCACGTCGAGCGTCCAGTTGCGCAAGATTGTTCAGACCGGGCATTTCAATTTGCCTTACGGTGCTCTCTGAGCCTATACAAGCGACAAGACGTTCCGCCAGTTCGCGGGTGGTAATCAAGGCCCCTGATGCGACGTGCAACACACCTTCAATGCGTTGATTAACGGCCATTCTGACAGCATTGGCAAAGTCCTTTATATGAAGTAAGTCCACGCGGGCAGGGCCGTCCTTGAAGTGATGCGTCACGATTTCCTCGCCCAGGATGGCCTTCCGCACGAATGTGTTAAAGAAATTACGGCGGTCGTCCTCCGCACCATACAGAAAAGACGGACGAATGATCAGCACCGGGAGGCCGTGCCTGGTTTGGTATAAATTGATTAGGGTTTCTGCCAGAAAGAAACCGTCGCCCGCTGCTCCGGAAGGGAGAGGCGCCCGTTCTTCTCCAAATATTTCCGGTTCTTTCGGGTGTAATCCGGCGAAGACCTGGTGGCCCGAAATGAAGACAAGACGCACCCGGCGAATACGGCAGACCTCGAGTGCATTTCGCAGCCCGGTGAGTAGTTCACCCAGAGCTTCGTTCGTGTCTATACCAACCGGGTGCCAGCAAAACAGCAGCCATCCGATCTCTTCGTCCTGAACTGCGGCATCCAGGATAACTGGGCTGAAAATCCTGCTGCGTTCCTCGCCGGGACGACAGACAGTACTCTCGCTATCAAAAGTCTGACAGATGGCTCGGCCAACAAAGCTGTCGGCTCCGATCACCAGGATCCGGTTTCCCGTGCCGTTGCCCTGACTTTCGTTGAGTGCCAAGCGAAGATTATTCACGAAATCGATCTTAATCCGTTCTTCTCCTGTTGCATCAATCACCTGCAGGAGCGTTTCATTAAGTTTCCTGTTGTCCAGTTTCGCCAAAACGGCTGCCGCAACAGCGTTGCTCCTGGATATTCCATAGTCACAGCAGATCACAACGCGTTCTCCGTGCTTCAAATGGCAGAGGGCCATGTCCACCTTTTCCTTGATGAGAGAAGGAGCATTCCCCGACCCGTCGCGCAAATCCCTGACATCCACGATCCGGATATCTCCTGATACGAATTCGTCCGCCCAGGGGGACGTCCCGATGCGATCCGTAATCCACCGAATCATCTGTCTACTCTCTCGGAAGGCACAAATCTTTCGATAAGGCTTCGCAGGTACCAACCTTCCCTGAGCTGGCTGATCGGCGGCCGTTCGCGGGTCATCAGGAACTGCAGGTAGATGTCCACCTCATTTAATCCGGCCATTGCGCGAAGGTAGGTTGATGCGGAAAACCTAGGGTTGATCTCAAAAGGAACGAGCGCTCCATCCCTGAGGCGACCCTGAATATTTAATGGGCCGGTGCTTCCAAGCGTACTTGCGATAGCCGCGCACTGTTTTCGGATATTCGGGAAATCGGCAATATAGCCCTGCGAGTAACCGCTGGAAATTACGCCCCCGCGCCCCCGCATGCCTACCGACAACTTCGAATCAAGGGCCCGTTGCAGGGCGACTGACCCCGCCACGCTGCCATCCGGAAGAGACAGGACGCCCACAGTGAATTCTCCCTCATCCGCGGCAACGTACTCTTGTATGATCGGTTCCTCTCCTGTTCTGGAGATGTAATCCGCATATACCCGTGCCTCATCAGCGTCCGTCGCAAAAAAGACCCGGGAACTCCCGCCGGAGCCGGTTGCCGGCTTAACGATACAGGGCAAGCCGACATCCAGGATTGCGTTGGCGTCGGTGATGCTTCGGGTTCTGGGGATGGGCACATTCAATTCAGCAAGGCGGCGAAAGGTTTCTGCTTTATCGGAACACGTCCTGATGACCCTAGAATTGTTGCACACCAGACTAATACCTGCCCGCCGAAGCATTTCCTCTGCAGCGCCCAGAAGCACCATCGGCTGCTCGCCGCCGGGAATCACGTACGCCGATTCCGAATCCTTGCATACAGAGATCACTTCGTTTGCGTAATCTTCTCTTGGGATGCGGTATGTCTTCGTGAACAAAGGGTCGTAGAGACCATATGCAAGCGGGGAAATATCGCATCCGAAGATATTGTATCGCCCGGCCAGTTCCAGGGCCTTCAGCAACTCAGTTCCCAGGGAGGCACCACCGATGCCAGCAATCATTATGTTCGTTCGGCTCGTCATCGGATCAGGGTCAACAGTGTCGTGGAGACCCGGTCGACTTCGCCCGGCGTCAGGTCGTGATAACTCGGCAGATTGATCGCCCGGCCAGGGAGTTCATACGCTATGTGGTTTTCGGGCCTTGGGTCGAACGGAGGCTGAGAACTCAGTGGCCAGAAGAAAACACGCGCATCGATCTCTTCTGACGCAAAAGCTTCTTGGAGCATTTCCCGGGTAATGCCTGTTTCACGGGAGCACGTCACGGTCGGCATCCAGAAACCGTTGACCGTTCCAGGCGGCTCCGGGTTCATCCGCAAACCGCGAGCCACCTCCAGCCGCTTCCTGTAACTGGTATAGATTTCCCGCTTGCGTTCGATAAGTTCGCCAATGCGCTCCATTTGAGCGCAGCCGATAGCAGCCTGTATATTGGACATTTTGTACTTGAATCCAACCATGTCCGCCCAGAACTGTTTCTTCTGAGCGCGTGCACGGCCGTGGTTGCTCAGGGTGAGCACACGTTCGTAAAGTGTATCGTCGTTCGTCACAAACATGCCGCCCTCGCCAGTCGTGATGGTTTTTGTGCCGTGAAATGAGAATGTGCCGAAAGTGCCCAGGGCGCCTGCCCGTTTCCCGTGCCACACAGACCCAATCGCCTCAGCTGCATCTTCTATGATTGGAATCTCGTACTTCCGCCCAATCTCAAGCAGTGCGTCCATTTGGCACAGGTTGCCATACAAATGAACCGCAATGATGGCTTTCGTTTGGTGCGTAATAGCGGACTCGGCCTTCACCGGATCAATACACCATGTGTCTTCGAGAATATCGACAAACACCGGTGTTGCCCCAAGATAGGTGACAGGCGCCGCTGTGGCAATCCAGTTGGTGTCCGCCAGAATGACTTCATCCCCGGGACCGATGCCCAGAGCGGCAAGGCCCATGTGCAGTGCGCCCGTGCAACTTGAAGTCGCGATCGCGCACTTGACTCCAAGATGGTTGCGAAACGCGTCCTCGAATCGCTCGATGTATTCGTAACAGCGGGCTCCCCAGCCGTTGGCGGCCGCGTCTGTGGCGTAGGCCACTTCGCGATCGGTGATGGAGGGTTTCGTATAGAGAATGCGCGATTTCACAGGATTTCCAGTTCAGGCACCGCAATCACAAATTGCCCATCCCAACGGCGTACGTAATTGAGTTGTTCTTCAATCTCCTGGCGAAGATTCCAGGGGAAAATGACGATGAAATCCGGTTTCTCTCGATTGAGAGCCTCTTCTTCGACGATGGGAATTCGGCTGCCGGGAAGGAACTCGCCCTGTTTGGCCGGATTCCGGTCAACAACGAACGCGATCAGGTCAGGTCGAATACCCGCATAGTTGAGCAGAGTGTTACCCTTGGCAGCCGCCCCGTAGGCCGCAACCTTCTTTCCCTCACGTTTGGCCTGAATAAGGAAGGATACAAGGTCATCCTTCACCTTGTTGGCCCTCGTTTGGAAACCGCCATAGAAATCCCGAGAATCTATGCCTGCAGAATGCTCCTTGCGACGGATATTTGCTACATTCTCCGTAACAGGATAGGGCAGCGTATCCCGGCGCTGCGCGAAGACCCGGAGGCTTCCTCCGTGTGTCGGCAGTTCCTCCACATCGAATATATTCAGGCCATTCGACTCAAATATACAGCAGACGGCGATATAGGAAATATATGAGAAGTGTTCGTGATAAATCGTGTCGAACTGATTCCCCTGCACCATCTTTAGCAGGTGCGGGAATTCAAAGGTAGCCACGCCGCCTGGCTTAAGCAGACGTGCGAAACCCTGGACAAAATCATTGATATCGGGCACGTGGGCCAAGACGTTATTGGCAACCATCAGATCGGCCATCCTGCCCTGGCTCGCTAACCGGGAGGCCATTTTCAAACCGAAGAATTCCTCAATGATGTCCAGCCCCTTTTCCCGTGCCGCACTGGCCGTACTGGCGGTGGGTTCGATACCGAGGCAAGGGACCCCGCGTTCTTGGAAATACTGGAGGAGATAACCATCATTGGAAGCCACTTCCACCACCAACGAACGCTCGGTTAAGCCGAAGCGCCCCGTCATCTCGTCCGCATACCGCTCGGCATGGGCCAGCCATGTGCTGGAGTAGGAACTGAAGTATGCGTAATCGGGTGAGAACAGATGGGCGGCATGGGCGTAATCCTTGGTTTGAACCAACCAGCATTGTTCACAGACCAGGACCTTCAGCGGATACCACACCTCAGGTATATCGAGATCGCCCCCTTCAAGGAAAGCATTTGAGGGTGGCGAGGACCCGAGGTCTATGAATGGGAGATGAACATCCGCTCCGCAGTGGCGACACTTCATATACGGATTCCCGGGAATGTTGCTTCAAGCAACGGGTGGGCGCGGTCTCGCGGGGATAGGTCAACCACTTCGAGTGGCCATTGAATGCCCACTCGCGGGTCGTCGTGGCGCACACCGCCCTCAGCGGTTCTTTCATAGTGGGCGGTATGCAGATATAGGAGCTCGCTTTCAGGTTCGAGCACCTGGAAGCCATGAGCGCAGCCCTCGGGGATAACCATCATCGCTGCGGGTTCCGGTGACAGCTCCTCGGCATGCCAACGCAGAAAGGTTGGCGAACCTTGCCGCAAATCCACTGCAACGTCCCACACCCGGCCGCGGATGCAGCGAACAAATTTCATTTCGGAATGCGGCGGGGTCTGGAAGTGCATT
>Ga0209536_100015004_pt1 | contig 11073 bp, 13 predicted proteins | sample DeeMarSeWOR28_12_FD_187461 | JGI IMG/M metagenome (GOLD analysis project Ga0209536, IMG submission 187461) | Marine sediment microbial communities from White Oak River estuary, North Carolina - WOR-2-8_12 (SPAdes) (version 2) | ecosystem: Environmental > Aquatic > Marine > Intertidal zone >... | reverse complement strand
CGAAAGTATTTCACCTTCACGCCCATTAGCTCGCGAGCTCCTTCAGGAAAAGCATGACGTCTTCGTCATTCTTGACAGCCTTGGCACGTGATTCGAGCCATTGATCGACGTCGACCCATTTCAGCAGGATTTTTCCGCGCGGGGTCAAACGAGTATGTTTGATCTCATGCAGATGGGCTCTCAAGGTGGTCACGCTGATGGATGCCCGCTCCGCACATTTCTTCAAATCGATATAACCGTCTATTCCACCATTGCCTTTCTGTCCATTTTAGGATCTTTCATACATCGCTCTATAGGGGTCAAAAGGCAAGTTCTTCACCGGGATAATCATCATTATTAATGGGGGCGCCGAAAAAGCGGGCCGCGCTCCGCGACAGGTTTGGATCCGACTTCTTCCCGATCCATATAACCCTCACACTGTGCCTTCCATTGAATTCCTCATCCTTGGTGCCGAAGGAGATCTCCTGGCCCTCGATATCAAGCCCAAGCTGGTATTCGATATACCCCGGATCCTTGAGCTTGTCCGGATCTACCCCGAGGATCTCAAAGTATTTCTTCGCCCGATTCCGATTCTTGTCGGTCAGCCAGATCACGAAAGACGTAGACCCTTCCGAACAGTCGATCATCACCTGGTAGCCGAGCGTGCCGGTCTGTGTTTCATACAATTGGGATCCTGGAGCCACTATGCCGTTGTATCTACAATCCGCCTTTATCATGCAACCTCCCGTAATTCAGCCTTGCGACTGTCCTTTATTGCCTGTAGCTGTCCGATGAACTGCTCGCCCAGGCGCGTCATCTTTCCGTTGGTCATGGCCCATGCTTCCTGAAGTTCGGTGATGGATTTCGCGCTGAACAGTGCATCACGAATCCGCATGTAGAGTTCCTTGCGTTCACGATCCACCTTCTCTTGTGCTGCCTGCTGTGCGGAAATATCTCTCTCAGCCGCTTCCTCGGTGGTCCCAATTCGCCCCTGCTCCCCTCCGCAGAGATAACCAACGACGGGTGCGATGGTGTCATAGGTCGGCCACGGAAATTCCTTGCCCGTAAGAATTCCCGATCAGTCCTTCTCGAAGAAAACTTTCGTGATGTATCCACCCCTCTCGTCACGGTCCGGACACATCCGGCCGAGGACATGCGGTTCGTGCGGAGTTTCTCCCTCCGCCTTGAGCTTCGTTCCCGTCACGCGCATCTCGCCGTCTTCGTCCTGTTCCATGACGACGCCCTCCCGGCCGCATAAAATCGCGTGGAAAGATCCATCGAGAAACAGGGACATCAGACGTTTGTAGGGTTTCTTGATCTGCTGCCAGGCCTGGAGTGGAATACCGCCATTCGGGAGCAGTTTGCCGTTGTAGGCAGCCCGTGCGGCTTCCCATAGATGCGTAATGCTGTCGATCACCAGAACGCCATGGACTTTCGGATCCAGTTCTTCGACGGCCTCGAGCGTTTCCATCAGGCTGCGTGTGATAAACCGGTCGAAATCGAAATCCTTCGGATGGACCGTCCGCTCCGGGATATCCAGACAGTAAAATTCCGATCCGCGTTCCGTATCGATAAACGCAATCCGTTTACCATCGATGGCTGCGAGCCCTTCCGCCCAGAGAAGCGACGTCAGGTCTTTCAATGCCACACCTAAGCTAATTACCCCAACATCCCACGAGCCAGTAAATACGGTTATGGGAATTGATGGACACTTGTTCAAAACCGGTGCTCTACACAAGATGCCACCATCGCTTCGTAATCGCTTTTTTCGTCCTGATCCTAACCAACAAACCGTTTTACATCTGTTTCGAGAGCTCTTTGCCGCTGGTATTCTCACATGTTATTCATCCTGGGGGCAACCACGGGATTTGATGATTTACGAGGGTACTATTTGGGATCAATGTGAATAAAAAATAGGACAGCCATACATGAGGAAATCTCGCAGTTTGCGGAGATTACAATCCCATTCTCCGCAAATAATGCGTAGAATATATTGCTATTTGCGGCGAAAAGTCCTATAATCACCGCAGGAGGTGCGGAGATTGTATATACATGAACTTCAAGATTGGTCTCAGTTTCGATGGAATCGGGAACAGCTTACGAATCCTCTCGCCAATGTTCGTCACAAGCAAGGAAGACTGACAGGGCATATGGAAGCTTTAGGTTTTAAACTTCGCCAAGAGGCTGTTTTACAGACACTTACAGCCGATGTCCTTAAGAGCAGTGAGATCGAAGGCGAGGTCCTTGACATGGAACAAGTGCGATCTTCAATAGCACGTCGTCTCGGAGTGGATATCGGGGCTCTCAAGCAGGCTGACCGCCACGTTGAGGGGATCGTCGAAATGATGCTCGATGCCACCCGGCACTATGATCAACCATTGAGTGACGAGAGACTGTTTGCCTGGCATGCTGCCTTGTTTCCGACTGGACGCAGCGGCATGAGAAAAATCACAGTAGGATCCTGGCGCGATGACAGCACCGGTCCGATGAAAGTCGTTTCGGGCCCGATTGGCAAGGAGCACGTCCATTTCGAAGCCCCGGCAGCTTCGCGACTAACCAAGGAAATGTCGGTTTTCATTGATTGGTTTAACATGCCTCCAGACACCGACGAAGTCCTGAAAGCCGGTCTCGCACACCTCTGGTTCGTGACCATACATCCGTTCGATGATGGCAACGGCCGCATTGCACGCGCGATCGCCGATATGATCCTGGCGCGCTCAGAGAACAGCTCCCAACGTTTCTATAGTATGTCGGAGCAGATCAGAAAGGAACGCAACTCGTACTACGACATCCTCGAGCGAACGCAGAAAGGCACTATGGATGTTACTCAATGGTTGATCTGGTTTCTCAGTTGTCTGGATCGAGCCATTGAAAACGCACAGAACATCCTGGCAGCAGTCTTAGCCAAAGCCCGATTTTGGGAGCACATTCGGCAAATCTCATTGAATGAACGTCAGACTCATATCCTGAACCGGTTACTTGAGGGATTTGAAGGAAAGTTGACGACTTCCAAATATGCAAAGCTCGCCAAGTGTTCCCAGGATACAGCGTTGCGTGATATATCGTTTCTGGTTGAGCAAGGTATCTTGATACGAAACTCTGCGGGAGGCCGAAGTACGAGTTATTCTCTTCCTGAAGAATTCATGCAATAAAGCCTTTTCATTTGGGTCTCCTGTTTTTTGCACCAATCTCAGCTGAAAGTATTTATCCCTTCCGCAAATTCGTAACAAAACTTCTCGCCTCTTTAATTGCATTGGAAATCTAGATCAATTAATACACATTTCCATACTGTGCTTTAAGCGTGATCGAAGGCAAATATAAGGAGGTGTCGTATGACAAAAAAGGCTCGATCGGGATCACGAAGGAAGAGTCATCGCAGAGCAGTGAAAGAATATTGCTCTTATATAGTTGAGATACAGGATTGGGAATTGACATATTCTCTTGGTTTAAATCCCAATCCAAAACTTCTATCTGGCCAATACACAGAGGCTTTGCATCTGAGCCTTAAGGGCATTCTTCGTCAACCGGAGAAATATTCGTCTAAGGAAATAACCTCGACTTTCATAGGAGATCGCGAAATCTTTCCAACAAAAAATGATTCGGATTTTACACCTCGCTGCGTTGGGGCGATCACATTACGAGGTGAACAGCGTGATTTTATTGGAGCACTGCCTTTCGATTCTCTGCCGATAATTTCATCACCCATGCAATCAAATCAGGTCCAATTTGTCGACTTTTATGGTCAAACTCACAAGTATGGGCATGCAGATATAAGGTGGATTCATTTCTTTAAGAAATACGACCCTGAGGAGTACTAAAAAAGGTTAGCTAATAGATACCTGTGCTTGCTATATTCTATAATCTCTCCATAGGTACATATTTGATTAGATTTCAATGATTTGTAAATTCTGAAGGGAGCAGAAATTAACAATGCAAACACTAGTGCAAGTAATTTGTTCCAGAGGGAAGAGCCTGAGAGACTTCATTGTCAATGATCCTAAAATTGAGTTACACGATCTTCAAGTCGGCTTACAAAAAAAGCCCGGACGATCACGTGGTTGGGCGAAGATTTATAGTACCCAGCCGGATCGGAGAGGTGTCCTCAATATTACATGGAATTCGAGCGTTAGAATCCTTTTGTGTCGGGTTGTAACAAAAGGAGATGCAAAACTACATCTAATCATTGGAGACTTCATCGATTACCTTCTTCATCGCTGCAGAAGGAGAATCGAGACGATTAATATCGTGCCACGGTGATGGCGCTCGAATAGAAGATGCTGACGGATGTACGGACATTTAAGTTGGAATCTTGATGCGAGTACCCGACGATTCCTTACAAAGCAATGGAGCGAACCTCCGATATCTATCAAATCTGTCGATTTTAAAAAAACAAAATATATTTTTGTGGAATTCAATCCTAATTATCCTAGAAGAATAGGAAAATGGTACCAGGCTCCAGAACTCGTACAATGGCTTGCTAATTACTGCTCTGGAGGAAAAATTATTCAGACCAGCCAAGAAGGGGATGGAGCGATCTGGGGCTGGGAAATTAATAAAGATGGAAAATATCGAGACCTGGGATTAAAGCCTTGTAGCCAATGGCGCAAGGCAAAACCGGTCAAGAAATAAAAATCATTGATTTAGCAATCTCCAGAACAAATGGCTTTCTTATCTATCCTTGTTATGTTGTCCGGATCCACACTCACGACTTTATTCTTCCCATCCATCCAGACTTTGATCCGCACCCGATGTCTGCAAATTCGTTCTACAATCCCAGGAATTTCTTGAATATTTGTTCCGCTCAGGATTGACCGTCCTGGGCAACGGAACCAGATTACGCGATCACCGGGACGTAATTCATGCCTCATCATTCCGTCTATCAAACCTCGATGACTCTGCACATGTCGTCCAGGCGGCGGACGATTGCCGGATGCATACGCTCACGTTCGATGAGATCGCGCATCGAATAATTTCCGGTTACGGTCATGCCGTGTTTCTGGCGATAAAGGCTGTCGACCAAGTCAAACAAAACCTCCGTCTTGAAATCCGTTATTTTCACCTTGTCGATGTCGTCCCAGAAAAGGTGATATGACGCACGTTTGGATGCTGCAGCAAGGACGGGCGACACAAAATCAGTGTCGAATTCAGTGCGCCGCAGTTCTTCGACCAGTTCCCGAGTAGTTCGGACGTGGCAACGGGCTTTCCCGGAACTCACTATCTCCCGATATTGGGCATAGAGCAGATGTGTCTTCCCATTTCCATAGGCGCCAGTGAGATAAAAACTCCCGCCTACATCTTTACGCATGAATGAAAGTGCTCGTTCCTGTCTGAGATCTCTAGGCTTGAAGGAGTTGAAAGAGCATTCCTTGAAACGTTCCGGAATCATTGCCAGATAACGAGTTCGCACTTTTTCTGTGACGCACTCACATTGCCGCATGCCGGCGCTTCCGGGTAGGTCGATCCATCGCCAGCCGCTATCCCTGCACTGATGACACTCGTATTCGAATTCATTGGCGTGGACGATAGATGGGGTCTCCGCGGCTCGTTTTTCGCGTTGAAGTTCCTCCGGGTTCGCAGTCAAAATCCGGGCGATCGATTGCATGATTTCCTCCATTTCCGTTGTTTGGACCCGCTGGCTGGCCGTCGTATTTCCCCTCCAGCACGGCGTAGATGTTTACATGATTCGCAACGAACCAGTCGAAGCTCGCCCGCCAACCACGAGGCCCTTCTCCGCGAAGGAAGCGCGTTTGCTGAGCTTTTTTGACTGCCGACGTAAAGTCTGCGAGGTATTGTTCAAGGCATCCGTCACGGACGGCCTGGTTAATCCTTGACCGGCACTTTTTCAGCCTCTCGGTTGTCAGCGCCTTCACCTCGGGCAGCGACAGGTTTTGTTGCTGGTAGATTTCGAGAAGTGTTTTGGAAGACACGCGGTCGCCGTCGCTAGACGGCACGTGTGTGTCTTTTTTTACTTTATTTATTCCTTCTTTTATTCCTTCTTTATATATGTTCCGGTCCGCGTTACGCTTGGTGTTCCGCTTGCCGTTCCCCTCCGGGTTGTAAGTCGAGTAGCTGCAGATAATAAAGTGTTCCGCTCCCTGTTCCGCTCCCTGTTCCGCTTGGTGTTTCACCCGGGAAATCATGTGGTTTTTCTCGAGGAGATGAAGAAAACGAAAGACCGCGGTCGGGCTCCAATTCCAGACGCCGGCAAGGTATCGGACACTTGCTCGGAACTCGCCGCGCCAGATTCCTTCGTCTGGATCGTCGACACCGGTTGCCACAATATTCGTCAAATAGAGCCAAGCCTCGAGCCGGGAAAATCGCTTCCCTTTTTCCTGGAGGATTGGGTTCGCCCATGTCTTCCTCCAGAGGAAGGTGTAGCCGCGATTCATTCCGCTTCGCTCCGTATCTGGCTCAAGACGAATTGGTAGTGTCATATCGCAACCGGTGCGGGAAGCTATCGGATCCCCTTCCCTTCAAAATGATGGTGAATTGTCTGAAATTTTCTGCGGATTTTCTGCGGATTGGGAAACAGGATTGCAGAAAAATAGCCGAATTATCCCGCAATATTGGCTTAATTTCTTTGGATGGAACAGTTAATAGGAATTCGTAATCAGTAGGTCGGCGGTTCAAGTCCGCCCGCTGGCTCCATGATTCTAAAAGACTTACGTAATTCCGCTAAAACTGAAAAACGCCCTGGGGTTCCACTGGGGTTCCAACTGGCGGACAAATGCCTGACGCTTTAACTGTATCTAAAAACAACTTTGGGGGCTATCGTGCGGTGACCAACATCTGTCTGGTGGGAAGTGCTTCTAAAGCGCGTTCTATCTCGGATTCCATTTTGTCTTTGGGTATGGTCGCTTCGAGAATTATAGGAACATCTTCAGGTATCATTTCAGCCACTTCCTGAAATGCGAGAATTGAAGCAAGAGAAAGCGCATCATGCTTGCTGCTGGTGGTCACTTCGCTTAGATGAACCTGGACCAGCTTCTTGCCGAATTCCTTCAAAAGAAAATAGGAGCCATTCATTGTCGGATCGACTTGTCTCGCATGTCCGATGTCAAAACAAAATTTCGCTTTCGGAAGTTTTTCGAATATTTGAGTAAGTTCTTCCACGTTTCTTCCTGTAGCTTTCCGTTTATCCATATTTTCAATGCAGAGAAAGCTTCCAAGTCTTCTCCATAGAGAAAAATCATGAATTGCATCAGGGTGAAGTATGATAGGCCAGCCTCTTTGGCTGAAAGACTGAAGCATTTTGACAACAGATTCTTCTTTATCTGGAATGATTTCGCTGGGTGCGTGAATCGAAATGTAAGAAAAATCGGAGAGATCAAGTTCGTCAATGCCGTTAAAAAGAGCGGGCAATTCTTCCTGCCGAAGCGCAGATAATTCCATATATCGGATTTTCTTTCTCTGAATCATTTCAGCGCCAAGACGAAAATCTGCAAAAGCTAAAGCGCCGGTAGAAAATCCTACAGACCTCATTAAAACACCCCGTAATTTCTTGTTAATTCAAACATTTGCGACTGCTGATCGAAGAACAGCTCTATTAATCCGTCCCTAAAATCGTGGCTTATTCTACTAGCATCACCAAATAGCTTGTCATCGTAACTATCGGAATCCAGCTTCTCAAGGGGATTACATGAATCATCACTCGGTAGAATACCAAGAAAATTCTCATAGGCGTTAAAAACTTTTCTTGATGTTTCGCTTAAGTGTGGAAGGCGCAGAAGAGTATCGGCAAGGATTTCAATTGGAGTATATAGTAAAGATTGCTTTACTTTCAAGCTCTGATAGTAAAGAATCATTTACTAACGACTCAGCTTAATAAAGAGATCTTTCCTTGGAGGCAGTCATGGCTAGAATCGTCGGGACTTACGAGAAAGTCAGCACGGCAGGTGAAACCGTAAATGCCTTTGTGCCGGCGCCACTTCCTCCGAACAAACCGCCCCTGAATATGGATGATGAGTTCACCTCTCTGCTCCACCGTGCCGAAACCGCTATTGCAAGATTGAAACTTGCCGGATCGATGGTTCCTTCTCTTGACTGGCTTCTCTATTCCTTCGTTCGCAAGGAAGCCGTGGTCACGTCTCAAATCGAGGGCACACAGGCAACATTGGTAGACCTGCTCATGTATGAGGCCGTCGGCAAGACAGACGCCGTAGATGACGAAGATGTGAAGCAAGTCTGCAATTACTTGGATGCGCTTACTTACTCCCGCAAGCAGATGAGAAGCAAGAAGGGTCTTCCATTGTCCATACGGCTACTCAACGAGGCGCACAAGCGACTGATGAAAAATGCGGCCGGAGGGGATCGGCGCCCGGGCGAGATCAGGCGGAGCCAGAACTGGATCGGAGGGACTCGTCCCGGGAACGCGGTTTTTGTGCCCCCTCCACATCACTTGCTGAACGATTTGCTTGGAGCACTGGAAAAGTATATTCATGCAGAAGACTCATTTCCCCCTCTTGTTCGGGCAGGTTTGTTGCACGTGCAATTCGAGACGATCCACCCCTATCTGGATGGGAACGGCCGTATAGGCAGGCTTTTGATTACTTTGCTCCTCGAGCACTGGGATGTTTTGAACTCTCCGTTGCTTTACCTGAGTCTTTATTTCAAACGCCATCGCGCCGAGTATTACCGGCGGCTGGATGCCGTTCGGATCGAAGGCGATTTTGAGGGCTGGCTGAAATATTTCCTGGAGGGCGTTGCCGTTATAGCCGAAGAAACAGTATCAACTACCCAGACGCTTTTTGCCATGATAAGTTCCGATCGGAACAAGGTTCTTTCGGGGCGATTGACTTCCGTGGCAAGTATTCGTCTCTTTGAGCTATTGCCTGCTCATCCGATCATCACGGTTGCCGAGGCCGTGAAACTGCTCAAAACAACCAAGCCCACTGCCACCAAAGCCGTCTCAGGGCTTGTTGATTCGGGAATACTAGTTGAAACCACGGGCCGCCGCCGAGATCGGGCGTACAGTTACGAAGCATACCTCGACCTCCTTCGCACCGGAACGGAACCTGCCTAGACACTCAGTTGTAGGGATTTGGCATAAATCAGAAGACCTCGCAAACCATCGCGAAGACTATTGACTCAGGTTTGATTAAGCTGGATAAAAAAGCGGGAGCCGCGCGAAAATATGCTCGATATTATCGTTTGTGGGCTGGGACGTTTATTTAAAAGCAAGCCGTCTGGATATCGGGAATACTCTATAAACCAAACAAAACAAAATGATTGTTTATTTTAGCGTTTGCCGTGAGTCACTTGTTTTGCTATGAATAATCTTATAATTTGATGGGACGTAGCACTTAAACGTGAAATGCTATCAACCCCTTACTGATCTTGAATTTTCCAAAAAGCCGAGAAGATGCTTAAAGCATATGTTGGAATAACGGATCGTGCCTGGTTTGAATTCCTACGTTCCAGAAATAATCTGGATGAATTGAACTTTTGGCAGCCAGGCGGCCGATCACAATTCCGTGCTTTGTCCATGGGGGAACCTTTTTTATTCAAGCTCCACAGTCCTGAAAATTATATTGTCGGTGGCGGCTTTTATGCTCATTCCTCTCTTTTACCCTGCAGCCTTGCATGGGAGGCCTTCGGAGAAAAGAATGGAGCGGATTCTCTCGGCAAAATGCGTCGGCAAATAGACACTTACCGCCGTGCTCCTGCCGACTTACGGAATGATCCGGTCATTGGCTGCATCATTCTGAACTCCCCTTTCTTCTTACCCGAAAACAGCTGGATACCCGTACCATCCGATTGGGCCCCCAACATCGTACAGGGGCGGACCTACGACCTCCGAACTTCCCCCGGACGGGAATTATGGGAGACTATCTCTTTATTGCTCAGCGAACACAGGATCGATCCTTTGACATCTGAGATAGCCGAAGAACAAGGTCCAATGTTCGGCGATCCAGTCACACATAGACCACGCCTCGGGCAGGGAGCTTTTCGTGTCATGGTAACTGACTTTTATGATAGGCGATGCGCGGTAACGGGTGAGCGATCTCTCCCTGCCCTGGAAGCGGCACACATCCGTCCAGTGGCCGAAAACGGAACACACAGGATAAATAACGGCCTTTTAATACGTTCGGACATTCACCGGTTATTCGACCGCGGGTATGTTACCGTAACCCCGGATTGCCATTTTCGCGTCAGCCATCGGCTCAGAGATGACTTTGACAATGGCGAGGTTTATTATCGTATGCACGGTGAAGAAATCCGAGTTCCCACAGATCCCGATAAAAGGCCCAGTCGTGAGCTGCTTGAGTGGCATGCCGACACCATTTTCCTCGGATAATCAGTATTCATAACGCAGGCTGCATGCAATTTTGGCTTTATCAATATATGCCGGTTGCGCAGGCACTTTCCGTCCACACATCCGCATTATCCTTATTATTTGTTCAAGCCGATTTCCCAAGACACAGGTATTGGCTTCAGCTTTTTGACTACCCGATAAAGGCTTGTTACTAAAGGGTTCAAAACCAAATTTTTTATTGGATCCGGGCTGCCTTTTTTATTGTCTGCTTATCATTATGTAGCTATCCTGAGCGGACAACTTCATCATCTGTCACTGGGAGCGAAAAAATGAATGTTTTCGAACTCCGGGATCGCCTGGTATCGGATTACGCAAATTACACTCGCAGTTTCATCAAAATTGCAGATTCGCGTATTTCCCAGTCCGTGGACACCGCATTAAGCAAAGGAGCGTTCTGGCCGGAACCTTTGCTGCAACTGAATCCGACATTTTTACCAGGCGGCACTATCGATGAACTTATAAAGGGAGGCACCTTACATCCTGAGTGCTCCAGAATATTCCAGATAGATAAATCCAATAGCGATCCCACCGGCCGACCGCTGCTTCTGCATACACACCAGCGAGAAGCGATTCTGAAAGCGAAGGAAAATCAATCATTCGTTCTCACAAGCGGGACCGGATCCGGAAAGAGCCTCACGTATATCGTACCGATCGTCGATCATGTGCTTCGGAACGGATCGGGGAAAGGCGTTCAGGCCATTGTGTTCGCCGTCAGCCAAAGTGGGACAGATTCCGGCAATAAAATAGGAGAGACTTTCTGGTGTCAGGGGAGGGGGGAT
>Ga0209536_100015003_pt1 | contig 11073 bp, 10 predicted proteins | sample DeeMarSeWOR28_12_FD_187461 | JGI IMG/M metagenome (GOLD analysis project Ga0209536, IMG submission 187461) | Marine sediment microbial communities from White Oak River estuary, North Carolina - WOR-2-8_12 (SPAdes) (version 2) | ecosystem: Environmental > Aquatic > Marine > Intertidal zone >... | reverse complement strand
CCCGGCTCGTCGCGCTTCTTCCTGTCGCTCGAAGACGACCTGATGCGCATCTTCGGCTCCGAGCGCGTCCAGGGGCTGATGGGCAAGCTGATCGGGGCGGCGGCGCGCAAGATCACCGGCGAGTCGCTCTTCATGACCCACTTCACCAACTCCGGCACCGGCAAGCGGCGGGTGGCCTTTGCTGCGCCGTACCCGGGCAAGATCATCCCGGTGGACCTCTCCGCGGTGGGGGGGGAGCTGCTTTGCCAGAAGGACGCCTTCCTTTGCGCCGCCCTGGGGACCAAGGTGAGCATCGCCTTTACCAAGCGGTTCGGCACCGGCCTGTTCGGCGGTGAAGGGTTCATCCTGCAGCGGCTGCAGGGGGATGGGATGGTCTTCCTCCACGCCGGCGGCACGGTGATCAAGCGGCCGCTCAGCGGCGAGAAGACCCGGGTGGACACCGGCTGCATCGTCGCCTTCACCGGCGGCATCGATTACAGCATTGAGCGGGCGGGCAACCTGAAGTCCATGTTCTTCGGCGGTGAGGGGCTGTTCTTGGCCACCTTGCAGGGGACCGGCAACATCTTTCTGCAGAGCCTCCCTTTCTCCAGGAAGTCCTCTTGCACGTCGATCCTGGGCTGCACGTGCTACAGCTTTTTGAAGAAAACGATCTAGTCTCCTTTGCCAGGAACCTCATGGAAATGACCGAGAAAGGAGCAGAAGGAGTCAGGCATGAGCAAAGGAAGGCTTGCGATTGTTGGCGTTGGCGAGGTGCCCACAGGGATCTATCCGGATAGGTCCCGGTGGGACATCATCTATGAAGTCTGTATCCAGGCCGTACGCGATGCAGGCATCGACAAGCGCGAGATCGACGGCGTGGTCGGGGCGCTCGAGCCGGGCGCTCCGCGTCCCAACCAGATGTCGAGCATCCTCGGGCTCGAGGACATCACGCACCACTCGAGTCCGATGCCCGTCGCGATCTTCGGCCTGGTGGACGCGATGACCGCGATCTTCTCGGGGCAATGCGACACCGTGCTGCTCTACTACGCCTTCACGCGGGCGCCCTGGAACTCGCGCTCGGCCGCGAAGGATCCCTTCCGCAACTATCTCGCGATGGGCGGCGGAATGAAGGCGCCGCCGGTACCCGAAGCGATCGATCCCTCCGCCGCCTACACCGCCTGGGCCGCGCGCTACATCCACGACTACGACGTGTCGCGTGAGGATTTCGGGCGGGTGGCGCTGAACATGCGCGCGAATGCGGCGCGAAATCCGAAGGCGGCCATGAAGACGCCGCTCACGATGGAGGGCTACCTGAACGCGCGCATGATTCGCGATCCGCTCTGCATGCTCGACATGGACATTCCCGTCGACGGGGCCGATGCGTTCGTCCTGACGACGACCGAGAAGGCCCGGAAGATGGGCCGCGATCCGGTCGTGGTTCACGCGGCGACGGCGGGCATGGTCGGCAAGAACGACGAGGATCAGCTGCCCGACCTCTCGCATCACGGTCAGCACGTCGTCGTCGAAGCCCTCAAGCAGCGGAGCGACGTCTGGATCGACGACATCGATGTGTTCTTTCCCTACGACGGCTTCAGCATCATCACCCTCGGCTGGATCGAGAACGTCGGCTACGCGAAGCCCGGGCAGGCGGGGCGCTTCATGCAGGAGCATTGGGACGACGAGCTCGGCTGCGTGATGATCAACGGCCGCGTTCCGATGAACCCGCACGGCGGCTCGCTCTCGGAGGGGGCGTCGCGCGGAACGGGCCATCTGCGGGAAGCGGTGACCCAGCTGCGTGGCGACGCCGGCGAGCGGCAGGTGCACGATGCGAAGACGGCGCTGATCGGGTGCGGGGGCTTCTTCTTCAACTCGCAGGGCGCGATCCTGAAGCGGCTCTGAGAGCCGTACGCAGGCGGGCTGCCACCCGCGTCCTCGATCGGCGCAGCGAGCGGGATGGGCTCCCGCTGCGCTCGACGGATGGCATCGAATGGGCGATGAATTGGAGCCTGCGGACGCAGTCTCCCGCAAATGCCGTGTGCGCGTGGCGTGAAGGGATGAAGGAGGGCGATCAATGGCTCAGCGCAACCGCGAGAGCGACCAGGCCAAGGTGATTCGGGGAGCGACGATCGTCGACGGGTCGGGTCAGCCCGGCTTTCGCGGTGACGTCGGGATCCGCGACGGACGCATCGATTTCGTGAGCCGGGACGGCGGCGTTGCCGAGGATGTCTCCGGGCGCGAGGTGATCGAGGCCGACGGCCTCGTCCTGACCCCGGGATTCGTCGATCCGCATACCCACTACGACGCTCAGCTCGGCTGGGATCCGACGGCCTCGCCCTCGAACCTGCACGGCGTGACCACGGTGATCGGCGGCAACTGCGGCTTCTCGATCGCTCCCCTCGGAGACGACGACGCCGACTATCTCCGGCGCATGATGTCGGTCGTCGAGGGCATGCCCCTCGAAGCGCTCGAGAACGGGCTCGATTGGAGCTGGCGTTCCTTCGGGAGCTGGCTCGAGGGCCTCGACGGCCGGACCGCGGTGAACGCGGGGTTCCTGGTCGGTCATTGCGCGCTGCGCCGCACGGTGATGGGCGATCGCGCGGTTCACGAGGAGGCGACCCCCGAAGAGGTCGAGCGCATGGAGGCGCTGCTGCGCGAATCGATCGAGGCGGGGGGGCTCGGGCTCTCCAGCTCGCGCTCCTTCACGCATCGCGACGGCGACGGACAGCCGGTTCCCTCGCGCGCCGCCTCCGAGGACGAGCTGCTGACGTTATGCGACGTGACGGGGGCGCTTCCGGGCACGACACTCGAATTCATCACGGACGGCTGCCTTCAGGGGTTCTCCGAGGCCGAGATCGATCTGATGGCGCGCATGTCGCTGCGCGCCGGTCGCCCGCTCAACTGGAACGTCTTCACGATCGACTCGAAGGAGCCGGATCGCTTCCAGAATCAGCTGCGCGCGCAGGAGGCCGCGGCCGAGCGCGGGGCCGAGGTCGTGGCGCTCACGATGCCGACGCTGGTCGGGCTGACCATGAGCTTCCTGACCTATTCGCCGATCCATCAGCTTCCCGGATGGCGGGACGTGCTGTCCCTCCCGCTCGAGGAGCGAAAGGCCGAGCTGCGGAAGCCCGAGGTGCGCAAGGCGCTGCTGGTGGGATCGCGCTCGCCCGAAGCCGGGGTCTTCGCGCGGGTCGCCGACTTCCCGAATTTCCGGATCGGCGAGACCTACAGCGACGCGAATGCGGGGCTGACCGGTCGCCTGGTCAAGGACATCGCGTCCGAGCGAGGCGCCGACGACTTCGACACACTGATCGACATCGTGCTGGCCGACGACCTGAAGACGGTCCTCTGGCCCGATCCGCCGGACAACGACGCCGAGAGCTGGGCGCTGCGTCAGAAGGCCTGGGAGAACGGGCATACCCTGCTAGGCGGTTCGGACGCCGGCGCGCATCTCGATCGCATGTGCGGAGCGCCCTATACGACGGATTTCCTGGCGGACTGCCTGCGCGGCCGAAAGCTCTGGCCGCTCGAGCGCGCGGTCGAGGCGCTGACGGATCGTCCCGCAAAGCTCTTCGGATTGAAGCAGCGCGGCCGCATCGAGCCGGGCTTCCACGCCGACCTGGTGCTCTTCGATCCCGAGACGATCGGCTCGGGCGAGATCCACGAGCGCACGGATCTCCCGGGCAACTCGGCGCGACTCTTCGCGGAGTCGACGGGTATCCGCCGGGTCTTCGTCAACGGGGAGGCCATCGTCGTCGATGGACGCCCGACCGATGCATTGCCGGGGACCGTGCTCCGTTCGGGCCGCGACACGCGGACGGTCTCGATACCCGGAGCCTGATCGCGCAGCCGTTGTCGGACCCGGAGCGCGGGTGAAGGAGAGGGGATGGGTCGCGCGCTGATCATGCACATCGACGATGCGCCGTGGATTCGCGGAGGCCCGCCGGGTCAGGGAGACCAGCCCGAGGGCGGTGGTCAGCTCGTCGGGGATCTCGAGAAGGGCCCCTGGGTGCATGTCAACTGGCTGCCCGGTGGCCTGGTCGCCCCCGTTCATCATCACGACCACGAAGAGGTCATGTACATCGTCGAGGGCGGATTCTCGATGGGTCAGCGACGATGCGGGCCGGGCACGGTCATCTACATCGAAGCCGGCACCGACTACGGCTTCACGGTCTGGGACGAGGGCGTTCGCTTCCTCAACATCCGCCCCGGGCTGGCGAAGTACGCGGAGCGGGGCCAGGAGGCAGAGAATCCCTACCGCGCGGAAGCCGACTGAGGGAGCGCAGAGGACGGACGAGTGGCGCCGGACGAGAGGCGACGCACGAAGTCGACTCAATCCTTCCCGATTCCGAAGAGCCGTCGCGCGTTGCCGGCGAGGATCAGCTGCTTGGCCTCCGGGCTGAGGTCGGACTGCTCGATCTGGGGCAGGAGATGGCTGATGCGTCGGCCGACGGGCGTCGAGTAGAGGTCGGTTCCGAAGACCACCCGCTCGGGCCCGAAGCGATTGGCGAAATCCTCGATGAAGTCGAAGTTGTAGGAGAGGCTCGTGTCGAAGAGGATATTGGGCGCGACCTCGGCGATGAACGAGCACTCGCGGGTCGACTCGTAGGAGCCGAAGGCGTCGAGTGCGAGGACCGGCGTCTCGGGAATCGACCGCGCCACGACGGCCAGCTTCCAGAGGGCCTCCTCGGGCGTCTCGTTCATGGCGTGGATGACGGGAACCAGGCCCAGCTCCGCCATCCGCGCCACGTATTTCAGGATCCACTGGCTGTCGAGGGAGACGCCCTGGAAGCGCGTGTGGAAGCTGATGCCTGCGAGCCCGAGCTCGTGCTTCGCGCGGTCGAGCTCGGCGAGGCTGGCCTCTCCGTCGCGCGGCTCGACGATCCCGATGGCCGCAGGGAAACGATCGGGATGGGCGTCGCGATAGGCGGCGATCGCGTCGTTCTCGGCGCGCGTGTCCTCGAGGCCGCGGCTCCTCTCGTAGCCGTGGCCCGGGATCACGATGGCTCGCTGGACGCCGCCTGCGTCCATGATCTCGAAGCGCGCGGCAACCTCCCTGGCCGCGAACTCGGCCGCATCGACGCCCGGGGCGCTCTCGAGATCGCCGCCCAGGGCCCGGAAGGCGTTTCCGACGTGATGGTGCACGTCGAGGACCTCGAAGTCAGCGCTCATCGTGGATCTCCTACAGGAGGGTGGCTGGGCTGCAAGGGACAGGCGCTTTGCATTCTCGCCCCGCCGGAGTCGCCTGACCGCCGGCGCTCGAGCTACTGCGCGGGCCGCCGCGGAGCGATGACCTGGCGCCCGTAATCCGCGATCGATTCGAGGAGCGCCTCCAGCGTGACGCCACCGACCGGGGCCAGCGCCCAGCCGACGCCGATCTCGGCCAGCTCGTCGAGATAGGCGTTATGCCGCGCGAAATCGAGGCCCTTGGCGCTCGCGCCTTCGAGGGCCGGGAAGAAGACGTCGATCGGATCCGTGCGACCGATCTTCCGAGCGTGCTCGAGCATATAGGCGAGGATCTCGCGCAGGTCGTCGAGGTCGTCGAGATGCACCGTGCGCCGGCGGCCTCCCAGCGCGCGCGGATTGGGGATCGGCATCCAGCCCTCGGCCTTCTCCGCCGCCCGGCGGCGCGAGAGCTGGGAGTTGCCCCCGATCCAGATCGGCAGCCGTGGCTGCGCTGGCGCAGGGTGGGCCGTGTTGCCGACCGCCTCGAAATGCCGACCTCGATAGGTCACTGACTTCGCGGTCCAGGTCTTTCGGAGGACCTCGAGGGACTCGTCGAAGAGCGCGTTCCGCTCGTCGAAGTCGACGCCCAGCGCGTCGAACTCCTCTTTCAGGTAGCCCGTGCCGCAGCCCAGGATCAGGCGTCCGTTCGAGAGACGATCGAGGCTCGCCGCTGCCTTCGCGAGCATGAAAGGGTTGCGATACGGCACGACGGTCAGGTTGGTCAGCAATCGGATCCGGGTCGTCACTGCCGCCGCGAAGGAGAGAGCCACGAAGGGATCGAGCGCGTCGTGCCCTCCGCTCGCGAGCCAGGGATCGAAGGGGATCGGGTGCTCGGTTACGGCGACGGCATCGAAGCCTGCGGCTTCTGCCCCGCGGGACACCTCGGCGATCGCCTGCTGCGTGAGGAAGGCCGGATTCAGGGGGTGCATCATGAAGGGCAGGCTGAGGACGAAGCGCATGGGCTTCTTTCTAGCGTGATCCGCACCCCGAATCAGGCTCTCCAGTCGATCCGGGCCTCCCGGCCGAGAATGTTGACAAGATGTCTAAGTAATAATCTAAAAAAATTCCATAATAAATAGACAACGCATAGACAACGGATAAGGTCTGTCCATCAACGATTCATGCGCAGGCAGGCGCGAGCGGGAGGGCTCCGATGAGTGAAGCAGGATTTTCCGCCCCCGAGAGCTCGGAGGCAGAGGACGCCAGGCGTCCCGAACGCGAGCCCCTCGACCTCTACCTGCTCGACATCCGAGACACCCCGATCCTCGACAAGCAGAAGCAGATCGACCTCGCCCGTGAGATGGAGAAGGCGGAGGCCGACCTTCGTCGTGAGATCGTCAAGATTCCCGACGTCTCCCGAAAGCTCGTCGCGATCTGGCGCGACCGTCAGAAGCGCCACCGTGTATCCGGCGCCCTCAGCCATTTCCATCGCGACGGGAGCGGCACGGATTGGTCGAAGCGGATCGACGAGGCCCTCGAGCAGGTCGAGCGAACCGTAATGGCGCTCGACGATGCGATCGCGAGAGGATTGTCGGGTCGACGGATCGGTCAGCTTCGTTCGCGGCTGGCCCGCGAGCTCGAGGCCGCGCACATCGCGCTGCCCCGGCTCATCCAGATCGCCGAGCAGCTCCCGGACGTCTCGGACCCGGACCAGTCCGGTCTCGGCGACCGCCATGCCGAGATCGTCGGCTGCGTGCGCGACGCGCTCGCGCGTCTGACGGACGCGCGCAATCGCTTCATCACCCACAACCTTCGGCTCGTGATCCGTTGCGCCAAGGCCTACCGCGGGCGTGGACTGTCGATGGCAGACCTCGTGCAGGAAGGCAATCTGGGGCTGATCCGGGCGGTCGAGAAGTTCGACTATACGCGCGGCTATCTCTTCTCGACGTACGCAGTGTGGTGGATCGAGCAGGCCCTGAATCGCGCCGTTCAGTCCGACTCGCGCATGATTCGCGTGCCCGGGCCGCTGCTCGACCTGCAGCGGAAGGTCAAGGAGATCGAGGGACCGCTGCGCGCCCGCTCCGCGGAAGAGCCGACTGAGCTCGACCTCGCGGAGGCCCTCGTGGGTGAGAGCGGTGATCTCGACGACCTGCGCCGATCCTTCATTCCCGAGGTGTCCTGCGAGGCGCCCGTGGGTGGGGCGGAGGAGCTGACGCTCGGCGACCGCCTTCCGGCCGACGAGTCCTTCGACATCGAGGAAGAGATCGATCGAGATACGCTGCGCGCGCGCCTGCTCGACACGCTCGAGCTGCTGCCCGATCGCTCCCGCCGCGCCCTGCTCGGCCGCTACGGATTGATCGACGGGCGGCCACGGACGCTCGCGGAGCTCGGTGACGAATTCGGTGTGTCGCGCGAGCGGGTGCGGCAGATCGAGAAGCAGTCCCTGGCCGAGCTGCGAGAACACGCGATCGAAGGCGGTCTCGCGGACGAAATCGGATTCGAATGACGCGCACGCGCCGGGGTCGACCCCAGGCGCGGACGAGACAAGCGCGGCCCGGGCCGCCTCGGGTCGAAGGAGATCGAACATGGAACGAAATCTGGACGTAGCCAGCATCCTGATCGCGGGCGCGTCGGGCGTCCTCGGCCGGGAGATCGCCCGGCAGCTCGTCAAGGAGGGGGCCTATCTCACGCTCTTCGGGCGGAGCGCGGAGCGGCTCGCCGCGGTCGACCATGCCGGACCGACGGTAGTGGGCGACCTCGCGGACGCGACGGCGTGCAGGCGAGCGGTGGAGGCCGCCGTCTCGGCCCACGGACAGCTCGATGGCGTCGTGAACGCAGCGGGCGTCGTCGCCTTCGGCGAGCTCGAGAGCTTGCGCGACGAGACGCTCGAGGAGCTGGTCGCGACCAATCTGATCGGGCCGCTGCGGCTGATGCGCGCGGCCCTGCCGGAGATCGAGCGTGGCGGATTCCTGGCGAACCTGAGCGCGATCGTCGCGGAGCGGCCGATGGCGGGCATGGCGGCCTACTCGGCGGTGAAGGCCGGGCTGACCGCCCTCGACCAGGCCCTCGCCCGCGAGCTGCGCTCGCGCCGCATCGACGTGATCGATCTGCGGCCGCCGCACACGGAGACGGGGCTCGCCTCGCGACCGATCGCGGGACAGGCGCCGAAGCTGCCGACCGGACGCAGCCCCGAGGCGATTGCCGAGCGCATCGTGCATGCGATTCGCGCTGGCGAGAGGGAGGTCGCGGCCAGCGACTTCTAGACGAGCTTCGGCTTCGAGAGAGCTGCGCAGTCGAGCCGGGCTTCGCAGTCACGATCGAATCGATTCGAGACAACGAACCAGAAACGAAACAAGAACGGGACCAACGAGGAGTAGAGAAATGAGCATGACCGCCTATCACACGACCAGCAGCACGGCAGATCTTTCACGAACGCGACGCGCGAATACCGAGGCCGTGACCGTTCCCTACCTGGGCGCTTCGGTTCCGGTGGGCCTGGCGGGCGCTTCGGCTGTCGCCCTCTTCATCCTGCTCCTCGATGCGCTCGCAGGACACCCGCTCGGTACGCCGAACGCGCTCGGTGCGTCGCTGCTCCGGGGTGAGGCCTTCGATCCGACGGCGCCGATTCGCCCGGCCCTCGTGTTCGGATACACGCTGCTCCATGTCGCGACGTTCATCTGCGTCGCCGCCGCCGCAGTGTCGACGGAGTTCACATTGTCCCGCTCGGGCGCGTCGCTCTCCTACCAGCTGGCTGCCGTCGCGTCGGGACTCGTCGTCGGTCTGCAGGCCGTCTTTCTAGCTCTCTCGCTGCTTCTCGACATCGGCTGGGTCGGCGGCATCGGCTTCGAGCGAATCTTCGCGGCAAACGTGATCGCCGCGCTGACGATGACCATCACGGTCCATCTTCGCGGCGAGACCCGCAAGATGGCGGCCGACGAGCAGGCTCGCTAGCCGCATCGCATCCGCGAGGCCGACGCTCGACTCGGGACGCAAAGCGACTTGCCCCCTCTGCTCTGATCCGGAGCAAGAACGAGTCGCTTGTCGAGCGTCGGCCTCCAAGCTAGACACACTCGAGCGCACGCGCGGGATCCGACAGGATTTCCGCGCGCTCTGCGCCTGAAAGACCAGGCGTCCGGGAGAGAAATTGTGAGCGATCAAGACCCAAAGAAAGCGCCGTCGACCTATCAGATCGGGACGGTCTCTTCGCTGACGGGCGTCGATGCCCATACGATCCGGGCCTGGGAGCGTCGCTACGGCGCGCTCGAGCCCACGCGCGATGATGCCGGACGCAGACGATACGACGATCACGCGATCGAGCGACTGCAGCTCTTGAAGGGTCTCGTCGACTGCAGCGAACCGATCGGCGCGATCGCCCACCTGAGCGACCAGGAGCTTCGGGACCGGCTCTCGAAGCTCGCCGCACACGAAGAGCAGAGCGCTGCGCACCGGGGGCCTGCGTCGGTCTTCGAGGGCCGCGCGCGACTGGCACTTCTCGCGCCCTCGCTGGCAATGCAGATCGATTCGAACGCGGCTGCGTTCGGGGACTTCGACGTGGTCGTGGCGGAGGAGGCTCCCGAGAAGCTCCTCGACCGCCTGTCCTCCGAGCCCTGCGACTTCGTGATCATCGAGCACGAACGCCTGAACGGCCGCGCTCGCGCCGTCGTCGAGAAGTGTCTCGAGTCGCGCTCTGAGCCCCAGGTCGTGGTGCTCTATCGCTTTGCGACGCGGGTGGAGCTCGCGCGGCTGGCTCGGCTCGGCGCGACGCTCGTGCGCTCTCCGATTCGGCTCGATTCCCTGCGTCAAGTCATCCTCGACCGGGCGATGATCATGCGCGCGCGCGGACGGGTCCAGCCGGCCGCTCGATCCAGGCGCCTGCAGGATCTGGCCGAGTCGGGCGCGACGGCCGGCGAAGGCTGGCCCGAGCGGCGCTTCGACGACGCGCAGCTGGCGAGGCTCTTCGAGGTGACCAGCGCGATCGACTGCGAGTGTCCCAATCACATTTCTTCGCTCGTTGCCGGGCTGGTGTCGTTCGAGAACTACTCCCGCAGCTGTGAGAGCCGAGACGAGGCCGACGCCGCTCAGCATCGCCGCCTCGCGCGCGGCACGAGCCAGGCGCGCGCGACGATGGAGAAGCTGTTGGCCGAGCTCTGCGAGCACGAAGGAATCCGAGTTTGACCGAGCGCGATGATCGGGACGTGCGGCCGCGACCGCCCCCGGTCGCCGAAGAGAGACTCGACGATCCGCTGCCAGCCTCGCCCTTGCCCTTGCTGCGCGCGTGGCTGGGCGAGGCGCGCGCATGCGCTGCGATTCGCAACCCGGATGCGATGGCACTCTCGACCGTCGACGAGGGCGGCCGCCCGGCGGTCCGCTTCGTGCTCTGTCGGGGCTTCGACGACGTCCTCGGCCGCTTCACCTTCTTCACTCATTATGCCAGCGCGAAGGGCCGCTCCCTCGAGCGCGAGCGTTATGCCAGCGCCGCCTTCTACTGGGATCCTCTCGGACGCCAGGCGCGTATCTCCGGCCCGGTCGCGAAGAGCCCTGAACGCGTTTCGGACGACTATTTCGCGAGTCGTCCTGTCCTCTCGCAGCTGGCTGCCTGGGCGAGCGAGCAGAGCCAGCCGATCGCGACGCGAGCGCAGCTCGATGCGCGGCTCGCGGAGATGCGCGCCGAGCACGGAGATGGCGAGAGCGGCGAAAACATTCGGCGGCCGCCGGACTGGGGTGGCTTCACGATCGATGCGGAGACGATCGAGCTGTGGAGCGATCGGGCGGGACGTCTGCACGATCGCGCGATCTGGACTCGCGAGCCCTGCGCTTCGCCCGATGACACGACGCAGCCGGTGATTTGGAGCGTTCAGCGGCTGCAGCCCTGAGCGATTGCCGTCTTCGCGCAGGCCGTACGAATCAGGCCGTCTTTGCGAAGGGAATCGC